>ERZ841116.1683-NODE-1683-length-10194-cov-2.770786_pt1 | contig 10194 bp, 7 predicted proteins | sample MGYA00519875_ERZ841116 | MGnify/ENA primary metagenome ERZ841116 (study PRJEB31850, sample SAMEA3708889) | human gut metagenome | biome: human gut; feature: human-associated habitat; material: faeces | place: China | collected 2014 ... | reverse complement strand
TGCGTAAGAAAGTGATTCAGGTGTGAGCAGCCCTCCTTTTGCGAAGCAAAACTTTCAATGAGGGCTGCGAATGTTACAGTTCGCAGGGAACCTGTGAACTGTAACGAATCCCGCGTTTCAAGGCGACTTCAGCCTTGCGCGGGATTCTTTCTTGTGCTATAATGCTGTAATGCGAAATTATGACACAAAAAGACAGATTTTTTTAGGATAGACCAAGAGAACATAAGGAGAAACACAATGAAGAAAAAACAGGCATGGAAAGTGATGGGTGCTGTCCTTGCGGGCACACTGGTATTTTCCGATGCAGTTCCGCTCCGTGCCAGCGCATCGGCAGGAACGGAAAAAAGCGCAGTACAGAACGAAATTGTCTCCGGAACGGAGAACGGTACAGAGACAAAGACAAAACGGGCAGCCGTTTATGTGAATCTGAAAACCGGAGATGATACGGCAGACGGTACAACGGCAGAGACAGCAGTAAAAACCGTGGAAAAAGCACAGGAACTTCTTGCAGTTGCAGCGGCAGAACTGCAGGCGGACGGGAAAACAACCGAAAAAAACACTACTGCAGATACCAGCAAAACGGCAGCGGAGGAAGCAGCAGAAAAATATCTGGTATTCGTCGGCATGGATGAAAAAGAGCTGGAAACGTATCGAAAGAAACAGCAGAAAACAGACTTCTGGGGAAGAGTAACAGATACCGTTTTTGCGGCAGATGAAATCGTGGTGACAGAAGCCGGATATGAGGCTGTTCTGGCAGCAGAAAAAGCAAAAGAAACGGTTTCGGAAACACCAACGCTTGCGCCAGGCGAGTCTCCGGCACCGGATGCGGCAGAAGATACCGTAACACCGACTCCGGGTCCGACGGAAACGCCGGATGCAGAGCCGACCGCAGAACCAACGGTGACCCCGGACGCAGAGCCAACGGTAGAACCGACGGAAACGCCAGACGCAGAGCCGACCGTAACGCCGGCGGAGGAACCAACGGCAACACCGACACCGGATGCGGACAACGGAGAAAATACAGAGGATACACCAACGGCAGCGCCGACACCGGATGCGGAACCGACCGTAACGCCGGAAGTAACTCCGACGACAGCACCGGGCGAGAATACCGATGACAGTGAAAATCCGGAGAATCCGGAAACTCCGGCAGAAGATCCAACCGTGACACCTGCCCCGGATGATACAGCAAAAGACGATCCTGCAGCAGATGATACAAACCAGGATAACCAGAACGGAACGGGAAAGGATGCATCATCGGACCAGTGGAAACAGGATGAAAATCTGGATGACCTTGTAAAAGATGAAATTCAGAAAGAAAACGAAACCGTAAAAAATTTCGATGAAATTTCCAATCCATCCGGTACGGACAGCACAGAAGACGGCTATCTGATCTCCGATGTCTCTCTTTTGATCCAGCCGATGGCAGTAAGTCTGTCCGGGAGCGTTGTATCAGAGGAGCAGACGGAAACAGCAGAAGCTGAGACGGCGGACGAAGGCGAGCATGAACTGCTTGCAGCTGCAGAGCAGAAATCCAACCTGAGTGCCGGTGAAATGACAGCAAGTGCAGCCGATGACGTAAGTACGCTGCGTGCCGCAGGAACGATCCTTGTAGGACCGGACAACTACGGAACGAATAAGACATCCACTCCGACTCCGACAGCCACACCGTCGAAGAGCAGCAGTAACAACAGCTCTTCCAATTCCAATACCGGAAGCACAAAGATTCCGCAGAAGAAGACACAGACCACTGCAAGCATCCGCAGCATCCCGGTCAACACCGGCGATGAGACGATGGTGCTTCCGCTGGCGATCAGCTCCGCACTTTCTGCAGCCGTTATGTTCTGCATGGCATTTCTTCAGATGCAGGCGAAACGCGCAAAGAGCATGGCCGCATGGCTGGAATTCAAAAAGAATCATCCGTTTGACGAAAAATAAAGAAACAGGCATATCCGAAAAAGCCATTCCATACATTTACAGTATGGGAGGGCTTTTTCTTATGGAAGAAAAGAAAACATGGGCGGTGGGTGCGGGCAGCGGGATCGGCTGGCTGAAGGCGCTTCTCGTTTCCTATCTGATCTCGGTGCTTCTTCTTTTGCTGCTGTCTTTCCTGCTCTGGAAATTTTCCTGGAAGGAAAGCTGGGTGCAGGCGGGCATTGTGGTGATCTATCTGGCATCAAGCTTTTCCGGCGGAAGAATGGCAGGAAACATGGCGGGAAAACGGCGGTTTCTCTGGGGCATCTGCTTTGGAATCGTGTATTTTGCCATTCTGATCATCGTCTCCGCAGTCTTCCTGCCGGGCGGATTTGCCGGAGCCGGAAGACTTCTGTGGGCGGCAGCAGTCTGTGCCGTCGGCGGAATGGCAGGCGGAATGACGGCACACGGCAGATAAAAGCGGACAAAACAGAACATTTTTTCAAAAAACAGACTTTTAAATTTGAAAAACCTATGCTATAATGGGAAGAGCTAATGGCCGAAGACTATAAAAAAGTCGCGCGTCAACTACAATGAAGGAGGAATGTGCCATGAAACACATCAAAACTTTAAATACAAAAAGCTTACAGAACACTGTAAAAAAAGGTGGATGCGGTGAGTGCCAGACATCCTGCCAGTCCGCATGTAAGACTTCTTGCACCGTAGGCAACCAGAGCTGCGAGCATAAGTAAAAGTAATCCATAAGGACGAGTAAAAGGTGTTCCCAGAACCGGTTTCGCCGGATTTGGGAACATTCTTTTTGCCAGGCATATTAAAAAAAGAGAGAGTTATAGAAAGGAATACCACAGTGATACATTTATATAAAAGCAATGGCTTCAACATGGTGCTGGACGTCAACAGCGGCTCCGTCCATGTTGTGGATGACTGCGTATATGATGTGCTTTCCTGCATGAACGAAGGAAAAAATGCAGAAGAGACAGCAGAGGCGCTTAGCAGTAAATACGCCGAGCAGGACATCACCGAAGCCAGAGAAGAAATTCAGGAACTTGCAGACAACGGCATGCTCTTTACCAAAGATATCTACGAAAACGCAATCGATCAGTTTTCCAACCGTCCGACCGTCGTAAAAGCACTCTGCCTCCATATCGCACACGACTGCAATCTTGCCTGTCGTTACTGCTTCGCAGAAGAGGGCGAGTACCACGGAAGACGTGCACTGATGTCCCTGGAAGTCGGCAAAAAAGCGCTTGATTTCCTGATCGCAAACTCCGGCAGCAGAAGAAACCTCGAGGTAGATTTCTTCGGCGGTGAACCGCTGATGAACTGGGATGTTGTAAAACAGCTCGTAGCCTACGGAAGAGAACAGGAGAAGTTACATAACAAGAACTTCCGTTTCACCCTGACCACCAACGGTGTTCTCTTAAACGACGAGGTCATGGAGTTCTGCAATAAGGAGATGGGCAACGTCGTATTAAGTATCGACGGAAGAAAAGAAGTTCACGATCACATGCGTCCGTTCCGCAAAGGTGCCGGAAGCTACGATCTGATCGTGCCGAAATTCCAGAAATTCGCTGAACTCCGTCATCAGGACAAATACTATGTGCGCGGAACCTTCACGCATTACAACACAGACTTTGCTGCCGACGTCCTCCATCTGGCAGACCTCGGCTTCAAACAGATCTCGGTTGAGCCTGTTGTAGCACCTCCGACCGAGGATTACGCGATCCGCGAGGAAGACCTTCCGGTGATTTTCGAACAGTACGACATTCTGGCAAGAGAGATGATCAAGAGAGAAAAAGAAGGAAGAGGCTTCAATTTCTTCCATTTCATGATCGATCTGACCGGCGGACCATGTGTTTATAAACGTCTTTCCGGCTGCGGTTCCGGAACCGAGTACCTTGCGGTAACACCGTGGGGCGATTTCTATCCGTGCCACCAGTTCGTAGGACAGGAAGATTTCTGCCTTGGAAATGTTTACGAAGGCGTGAAAAAGACAGAAACGGTCAACGAATTCAAGAAATGCAACGTTTATTCCAAGAAGGAGTGCAGCCAGTGCTTTGCACGGTTCTACTGCAGCGGCGGATGCGCGGCAAACTCCTACAATTTCACAGGTAAGATCAACGATGTTTACGAGATCGGATGCAAGATGCAGCAGAAACGGATCGAGTGTGCATTGATGATAAAGGCAGCTTTGGCCGAAGATTAAAGAAAAGAGGAAAATCGCGACATGATGAAGAAGAAACAGAGTATCATCGCACTCGTCCTAGCAGCCATTGTAACAGTGCTTCTTGGATGGACGATGATCAAAGGATGGGGTCCTACCGGAACCGGTTCGATGAAGAATATCAACCTGGGTCTGGATCTGTCCGGCGGTGTCAGCATTACCTATCAGGCCGTAAAGGACAACCCGACAGACGAAGAAATGTCAGATACCCGCTACAAGCTGGAACAGCGTGCGCAGCAGTACAGCGAAGAGGCACAGGTATATCTGCAGGGCGACAACCGTATCACCATTGAAATCCCGGGTGCAACCGATGCAACCACCATTCTGGAAGAGATGGGTAAACCGGGAAGCCTGTATTTCATCAAACAGACCAACGATGACGGAACAGAAAACTACACCTACGACAGCTCGACCGGCGAGTACGTTCTGAACGGAAAAACTATCGAAGAGCTCGAGGAGGACGGCTCCGTCGTTCTGACCGGTAAAGATGTGGAGAGCGCAGAAGCCATGCATCAGCAGAACTCCACCACAAAAGCAACCGAGAGCGTCGTTCAGCTGAAAATGACCGACGAAGGAAAACAGAAATTTGCAGACGCAACCCAGGAAGCCTACAGCGCAGGAAAGAGCATCGGTATCTACTATGATGAGAAATTCGTCAGTGTACCGAGTGTAAACGCTGTGATTTCCGATGGTACTGCAGTCATCTCCGGCGGAAACATGGACTGGGATGAAGCAACCAGCCTGGCATCCACCCTCCGTATCGGTTCCCTTTCCCTGAAACTTGAGGAGATCAACTCCAGCGTCGTTGGAGCACAGCTTGGATCTGCAGCTGTTTCCACCAGCGTGAAAGCAGGAGCGATCGGCATTATCCTGATCATCATCTTCCTTGCAGTTGTATACCGCCTGCCTGGTATTGCAGCCGGATGGGCACTGCTCATTTACGTTGAGCTGAACCTGATTTCTTTAAATGCATTTGACCTGACCCTGACTCTGCCTGGTATCGCCGGTGTTATCCTGTCGATCGGTATGGCAGTCGATGCGAACGTTATCATCTACGCCCGTATCGAGGAGGAGATCGGTGCCGGAAAGACGGTTCATGCAGCAATCCGCGACGGATTCAAGAAGGCAACTTCCGCCATCCTGGACGGAAACGTAACGACTCTGATTGCAGCAGCCGTTCTGTATGCACTCGCAAGCGGAAGTGTCCGCGGATTCGCCATGACACTTGCTCTTGGTATTGTTCTTTCCATGTTCAGCGCCATGGTTGTTTCCAGACTGCTGGTCAACAGCCTGTATGGTATGGGACTGAAGGATGCGAAATACTACGGAACCAAGAAAGAGCGCAAGGGATTTCCATTTATGGAAAAGAGAAAGATCTTCTTCACGATCTCCTGCATTCTGCTGCTTGCCGTTCCGGCCAGCATGATTTTCATGCATCAGACAAAGGGAAGCGCACTGAACTTCGGCCTTGACTTCAAGGGCGGTACTTCCATCAACGTTCCGTTCAACGAGGATTACTCCATCGAAGAGCTGGATAAAGAGGTAGAGCCGGTTGTGGAAGGCGTGACAAAAGATTCCAATATTCAGATGACAAAGGTTGTCGGAGGCAACAATGTCATCATCAAAACACGTTCTCTGACTCTGGAAGAGCGTGAGCAGGTTTACCAGGCAATGGCAGACAATTTCGGTGTCGATACTTCTGAAATCACTTTCGACAACATTTCTTCTACTGTAAGTAAAGAGATGAGCCAGAATGCGATGAAAGCAGTTATCATCGCTGTAGTCTGCATGCTGCTGTACATCTGGATCCGTTTCCGCGACATCCGTTTCGCATCGAGTGCCATCCTTGCACTGATGCACGATATCGCCATTGTATTCGGATTCTATGTGGTATCCCGTATTTCGGTCGGCAGCACCTTTATCGCGTGTATGCTGACGATCCTCGGCTATTCCATCAACAGTACGATCGTCATCTTCGACCGTATCCGTGAGAATCTGCCGGAGTTAAAGAGAGAGCCGATCGAGTCCCTGGTTGACCGCTGCATCACGGACACCCTGACCCGAAGCATTTACAGTTCCCTCACCACCTTTATCACCATCTTTGTTCTGTTCGTGATGGGAGTTTCTTCCATCCGCGACTTTGCAGCACCTCTGATGGTTGGTATCGTATGCGGAGCTTACACTTCTGTCTGCATCACAGGTGCCCTGTGGTATGTGATGAAGCACGTTGGAAAAAACAAATATGTGCCGTCCAAAGCAGTACAGAATAAGACAAAAAATAAATAAAAGCAGCAAAAACCATAAAAAGAGAAACGCCGGACCGGAAAAGTCCGGCGTTTCCTGCTAACAGGAAAGAGGAGAACATATGAAGAAAGAACGCTGGGTAGTTTCGGCAAAACGCGCCGATTTCCAGGCAATTGCGGACCGGTTCGGCATCGATCCCGTCATTGCCCGCCTGATCCGGAACCGGGATGTGACCGGGGAGAAAGAGATCGAAGAGTATCTCTTCGGTGATCTGGAGCAGCTCCACGATCCGCTGCTGATGAAGGATATGGAGCGCGCGGCAGATCTGATCGCAGAAAAAATCCGGGAGAAAAAGCCGATCCGCATCATCGGGGACTACGATATCGACGGTGTTACGGCAACGTATATTCTGCTGACCGGATTAAAAGATCTCGGTGCCGATGTGGATGTGCGTATCCCGGACCGGATTGCAGACGGATACGGCTTAAATGAGCATCTTGTGCAGTTTGCCGCGGATGAGGGGCGGGACACGATCGTCACCTGTGACAACGGCATCGCGGCGGGCAGTCAGATCCGTCTGGCAAAAGAGCTCGGCATGACGGTTGTTGTGACGGACCACCACGAGGTTCCGTTTGAGGAGGATGAAAACGGAGAACGCCGCTACATCCTGCCGCCGGCGGACGCGGTTGTCAATCCGAAACAGAAAGACTGTTCCTATCCGTTTCCGGGCCTCTGCGGTGCGGCCGTCGCATGGAAACTGATCCAGACGATGGAGGCAAAAGCAGGTATTCCAAAGGAGCACAGCTTCCGCTTTCTGGAATTTGTCGCTATTGCGACGATCGGTGATGTGATGGATCTGCAGGGAGAAAACCGGATTTTTGTAAAAGCCGGCCTTCGGGCGCTCCATAAAACGCAGAACCTCGGCCTGCAGGAGCTGATCCGTGTGCAGGGCATCGAGGCGGAAAACGTGACACCGTATCACATCGGCTTCGTTCTCGGCCCGTGCATCAACGCATCGGGACGGCTTGACACGGCGGAGCATTCGTTAAAACTGCTCTGCGCAAAGACACGTGAGGAGGCCGCAAAGCTTGCCGGGGACTTGAAAGACCTGAATGAAAGCCGCAAAGAGCTGACGCGCCAGGGTGAGGCGAAAGCAATCGAGCTCGTGGAAACCTCCCCGCTGCAGAACGACAAAGTCCTCGTCGTCTATCTGCCGGACTGCCACGAGAGCCTTGCCGGAATCATCGCAGGTCGCCTGCGGGAGCACTTCCACAAACCATCCTTCGTACTCACCAGAAGTGAGGAGGGCGTCAAGGGCTCCGGCCGCTCGATCGAAGCGTATTCGATGTATGAGGAGCTCTGCAAATGCAAAGAACTGATGACGAAATTCGGCGGCCACCCGATGGCTGCGGGCCTTTCCCTCGCAGGAGAGGAGATGATCGAACCGTTCCGCCGGGCACTGAACGATAATTCCACGCTGACGGAAGAGGATTTCGTCGAAAAAGTCGTGATCGATGTGCCGATGCCGATCACCTACATCACCAAAAATCTGATCCGCCAGTTAAGTCTCTTGGAGCCGTTCGGAAAAGGCAACACGAAACCGCTGTTCGCACAGAAAGGACTGACTGTATTAAATTACCGCATTTTTGGAAAGAATAGAAACGTGGTGAAAGTACAGCTTGCCGATGTGGGCGGATACCAGATGGATGGTGTCTATTTCGGTGAGGGAGAAGCGTTCGCCGCATACGTGGATGCACATCCGACCCTCTCGGTAGCGTACTATCCGTCGATCGATACGTGGAACGGACGCGACAAATTACAGATCAATATCCAGAGTTATTTTTAAAGATGCAGAAAAGCCGCAAATACCTGATTTTTCTGCCCTGTTTTCTATCGGAAACAAAATTGACGCAGAAGAATATTGATGCTATACTGTAAGGTGAATTGTCAAACCTTGACGAAACGGAGGAATATTTTATGAAAAAAGTAGAGGATTACGTAAGAAGTATTCCGGATTTCCCGGAACCGGGTATTATTTTCAGAGATGTAACGAGTATCCTGCAGGACGCAGACGGACTGCAGCTTGCCATAGATGAGATGCAGCATTTTGTAGAAGAAGTAGACTGTGATGTAATCTGCGGAACCGAGTCCCGCGGCTTCATTTTCGGTATGCCGATTGCTTACAATCTGCACAAACCGTTCGTGCCGATCCGTAAAAAAGGAAAACTTCCGCTGGAGACCGTCGAGGAGAGCTATGACCTGGAGTACGGCAGCGCAACGATCGAGATGCACAAAGACTCCATCAAACCGGGCCAGAAGGTAGTCATCATCGACGACCTGATTGCAACCGGCGGTACCGTGGAAGCCTGTGCAAAAATGATCGAGCGCCTCGGCGGCGAAGTAACCAGAATCGTGTTCCTGATGGAGCTTGCCGGCTTAAAAGGACGCGAAAAACTGGCAAAATATGATGTAAAATCTGTCATCCGTTACGATGGCAAATAACGTATCCAACGAAACGCAGGGGTTAATCATGAGAGCGGAGGATACATATGGAAGAAGAGAAAAGAATCAGTGAAGAAGAATTAAAGAAGGATGTGGCGGCGGCAGAAGCCAGAATCCGCAAGACGGACGATTTTACAAGTCCGGAGGAATTATACGGGGAATTGATCGCTTCTGTGAAAAAATATCATCCATCGGACGATATTTCCCTGATCGAAAAAGCATACCGCGTGGCAGCGGATGCACATAAGGACCAGAAAAGAAAGAGCGGGGAACCGTACATCATCCATCCGCTCTGTGTGGCAATTATCCTGGCAGATCTGGAGCTCGACAAGGAGTCGATCGCGGCAGGTCTTCTGCACGACGTTGTCGAAGATACCGTCATGACCGAAGAAGAGCTGACCGAGGAGTTCGGCCCGGAGGTGTCCCTGATTGTAAGCGGTGTCACGAAGCTGGCACAGCTGAAATATTCTGCGGATAAGGTCGAGGAGCAGGCAGAAAACCTGAGAAAGATGTTCCTTGCGATGGCAAAGGATATCCGCGTTATTCTGGTAAAATTGGCGGACCGTCTGCACAACATGCGGACCGCACAGTACTGGTCGCCGGAGACGCAGAAGAAAAAAGCGCGTGAGACGATGGATATCTATGCCCCGATCGCACAGCGCCTCGGTATTTCCAAGATCAAGGTCGAACTCGATGACCTTTCTCTGAAATATCTGGAGCCGGATGCGTACTATGAACTGGTGCAGAAGGTCAGCATGAAGCGGGAGCAGCGGCAGGAGTTTGTCGATGCGATCGTAAAAGAGGTGACCCGTCATATCCACCAGGCCGGCATTGAGGCAGATGTCAACGGACGAATCAAGCACTTTTTCAGCATCTACAAAAAGATGGTCAACCAGCACAAGACGCTGGATCAGATCTATGACCTCTTTGCGGTCCGGATCATTGTGGATACGGTAAAGGACTGTTATGCGGCCCTTGGCATCATCCATGAGATGTATAAGCCGATCCCGGGCCGTTTCAAAGATTACATTGCGATGCCGAAGCCAAACCGTTACCAGTCCCTGCATACAACCCTGATCGGACCGAACGGACAGCCGTTTGAGATTCAGATCCGTACTTATGAGATGCACCGGATTGCAGAATACGGTATCGCTGCACACTGGAAATACAAAGAAGGAAAGGCTGTCGGTACCGAAGATGAAGATGAAAAGAAATTAGCGTGGCTAAGGCAGGCTCTCGAATGGCAAAAGGAAACTGATGACTCGCTAGAATTTCTTGAGACTTTGTAA
>ERZ841116.1678-NODE-1678-length-10210-cov-10.003742_pt1 | contig 10210 bp, 9 predicted proteins | sample MGYA00519875_ERZ841116 | MGnify/ENA primary metagenome ERZ841116 (study PRJEB31850, sample SAMEA3708889) | human gut metagenome | biome: human gut; feature: human-associated habitat; material: faeces | place: China | collected 2014 ... | reverse complement strand
GTACACCAAGTTCGGCTGGGTCAACAGCCCGTTCTATCTGGCCATCTGGGTCCACACTGCATTTGCAACTGAGACCTACTTTGTTTACCAGCTGGTGCAGTTCATGCGCAATGTCCCGCGCGATCTGGACGAGGCTGCCGCCATTGATGGCTGCAACTCCTTCCAGACCCTGTACAAGGTCATTGTCCCCATGCTGATGCCCGCTCTGGTGTCCTGCGCACTGTTCCAGTTCATGTGGAGCTGCAACGACTTCATGGGCCCCCTGCTTTACGTGCAGACCCCTGCAAAGTACCCCATGTCCCTGTTCGTCAAGCTGTCCATGGACGGTGATACCGGCTTTGCCTGGAACCGTATCCTGGCCCTGTCCCTGATCTCCATCCTGCCGCAGCTGATCGTTTTCTTCTGTGCACAGGATCAGTTCGTCGAAGGTATCTCCGCCGGTGCTGTCAAGGGCTAAGCACCCCCTCTGCGGACAGAACCATTGACTTTCGATGAATAAGCAACGCCCCCTGTGCTGTGCACAGGGGGCGTTGTTCTTATCCGCGGTGGCTCTTGCGGTATTGCAGCGGCCCCGTTCCCATCGTCTCGCGGAACACGCGGCGGAAATGGGCGGCAGAGGCAAAGCCAGTCTGCTCGGCCACAGCGCTGATGTTCAGGTCAGTGCTCTCCAGCAGGCGCTGGGCAGCCTCAATGCGGCGGCCATTGATGTAATCCACAATGGACTGGCCCGTGACCCGCCGGAACAGCCGACTCAGGTAATAGGGCGACAGGTAGAACCGCGCAGCCACATCTGTCAGGGAGAATTTCTGCTGGTAGTTGGCTGCAAGGTAAGCGCAGATCTGTTCCACCGTCTCGTTGCGGGGGCGGATGTCCTGCCTTTCACTGCGGCACTCCTGCTCCACATAGTGCAGGATGAGGGCCAGATAGATCATGCCGGGGCTTTCCGGCTCGCTTTCGGCGCTCTGCATCATGCCCAGCAGGGTGCGCAGGCGGCCCGACCACTGCACCGGGCCGTACAGAGCCGTTTGTTCTCCTGGCTCGAACAGCGGCATGAAATCCCGCTGCATCAGGTTCTTGAGCACCGGGAGAACGCCCGCCGGGAACCGGCAGCCGATGAGCTCAGGGGCAATGTGGCCCGCCTGCTGCAGCAGGCCCCCGCCGGGGCCCAGCAGCAGCACACAGCCCGGGTTCACCAGCAGGCTCTCGCCGCCCCGTACCAGCGTAAAGCTGCCGCCGGACACCAGAATGATCCGGCAGATCTCCTCCTCCTCAGCCAGCTCATACTGGCCGGTCTGGAACCGCAGCGCCATTGCCGTTACCCGGCCGCTCCATTTTTCCCGTTCCGCTTTCATCCGCACACCCCATTCAACAGTTTCTTTTCCTCAGTGTACCATGCCCGCCACCTGCGGGCAACCCATAAATCTTTCAACATCCAAGGAGGCATCCTGTTTATGAAGCTTTCCCTGATTCGTTCCATGACCCGCAGTGCCGTGTTCGAGCTGGAAAACGGCCTGTGCTACCGTCCGGCACATCCCTTCACCGTTCAGCTGAACGGTGAGACTGTTTACACCGCCTGCGAGACCAACGTGTTCTCCCTGTTCAGCCTGCTGCCCGGCACCTCCTACACGGTTGCCGTGCAGGCTGAGGGCGAGACCCTGACCCTCGATTTCACCACTGAGGCCGAGACCTTCTTTGTAGACGCATCCCGTTACGGCCTGGTGGCCGACGGCACCACCGACAACACCGGCAAACTGCAGGCCGCCCTTTCCACCTGCCCCAAGGGCGGCACGGTTTATGTGCCCGCCGGGCGCTACCGCACCTCTAGCCTGTTTATGAAGAGCTGCACCACCCTCTACCTGGAAAAGGGCGCTGTGCTGCTGGGCGACAATGACCGCACCCACTACCCCATCCTGCCCGGTGTCATCCCCAGTGAGAACGAGGTGGATGAATACTACCTGACCGGCTGGGAGGGCAACCCGCTGGACAGCTTTGCCGGCCTGCTGAACATCACGCAGGTGCACGACGTGGTGGTGACCGGCGAGGGCACGCTGGACTGCGATGCCCAGAACGGCGACTGGTGGATCAACCAGAAGGTCAAGCGGATTGCATGGCGGCCCCGCGCGGTGGCTGCGGTGGACAGCGAGAATGTCTGCCTCCACGGCATCACAGTGCAGAACAGCTACTCCTGGACCATCCACCCCATCTTCGTCAAGCACCTGGACCTGCTGAACTTCAACATCAACAACCCCTACAACGCCCCCAACACCGACGGCATCGACCCCGAGAGCTGCGAGTACATCCGCATCATCGGCGCGAACATCCATGTGGGTGACGACTGCATTGCCATGAAAGCCAGCAAGGTGTTCCTGGGCATGAAGCTGAAAAAGAGCTGCGAGCACACTGTGATCCGGAACTGCCTGTTGGACAAGGGCCATGGCGGCATCGTCATCGGCAGCGAGATGAGCGGCGGCGTGAAGGATATGGTGGTGACCCAGTGCCTGATGGACCACACCGACCGCGGCCTGCGGGTCAAGACCCGGCGCGGCCGCGGCAACACCGCCGTCATCGACGGGCTGGTGTTCCGCAACGTGGAGATGCGCGGTGTCAAGGCTCCCTTTGTCATCAACATGTTCTATTTCTGTGACCCGGACGGCCACAGCCCCTATGTCCAGTGCCGTGATGCCATGCCGGTGGATGAGTACACCCCCAAGCTGGGCAGCCTGACCATGGAGGATATCGTGGCTACCGACGCACAGTTCGCGGGCTGCTACTTCGACGGCCTGCCTGAGCAGCCCATCGAGCGCATCTCCATGAAGAATGTCACCATCACCTTTGACCCCAATGCCGAAGCCGGTCAGGCTGCCATGGCGGACAACCGCCCCAACGTGAAAAAGCTGGCCATCTACGCGGAGAACGTCAAGGAGATCGACCTGCACAACGTCAAGATCACCGGCTACGAGGACGAACGCCTGCGCTTTGCCAATGTCGGCCATTTCGAGGAGGACTGACCCATGACCCATGAAGAAATTCTCACCCTGCTGGGCGACTATGTGGACTACCTGATCGCCAATTCCAGCGCCGAGGCCCCCATGTGGAACATTGAAAAGGTGCGCAGCGGCAAGCCCAACAAGTGGAACTACATCGACGGCTGCATGATCACGGCCTGCCTGAGCCTGTACAAGACCACCGGGGACGAGAAGTACCTGAGCTTCTCCAAAGACTTCATCGACTACTTTGTGCAGCCGGACGGCTCCATCAAGACCTATGACCCCAAGGAGTACAACCTGGACAACGTGAATCAGGGCAAGAACCTGTTCACCCTGTACGACATCTTCGGGGATGAGAAGTACCGCCGGGCCATTGACACCATCCGCAGCCAGCTGCTCACCCAGCCCCGCACCAAGGAGGGCAACTTCTGGCACAAGGATATCTACCCCTGGCAGGTCTGGCTGGACGGCACCTACATGGCCCAGCCCTTCTACATGGAGTACGAGACCCGCTACAACAAGATGCAGGGCTGCATTGACAGCTACAAGCAGTTTATGAACATCGAAAAGCACATGCGGGACAAAAAGACCGGCCTGTACTACCACGGCTACGACGAGAGCCGCCAGATGTACTGGGCTGACCCCGTGACCGGCTGCAGCCCCAACTTCTGGCTGCGGGCCATGGGCTGGTTCATGGTGGCCATGGTGGATGTGCTGGAGCGGATGGACGAGCAGCTGTACAACGAGTACCGCGGCATCATGGCCATGCTCAAGCAGACCATTGAGGATGTGCACAAGTTCCAGGACGAGGAGACCGGCATGTTCTGGCAGGTGATGGATCACCCCGGCGTGGAGGGCAACTACCTTGAGACCAGCGGCACCGCCCTGTTCGCCTATGCGGTGCTCAAGGGCGTGCGCCTGGGCTACCTGCCCAAGCGGATGGCTGCCTGGGCTGAGAAAGCCTTCTACGGCACCTGTGACAGGTACCTCTCCAAGAACCCGGACGGCAGCCTGCAGCTGGATGGCATCTGCCTGGTGGCAGGTCTGGGCGGCAAGGACCACCGCGACGGCTCCCTGGCCTACTACTTCAGTGAGCCTGTGGTCTGCAACGATGCCAAGGGCGTAGGCCCCCTGGTGCTGGCCTACACCGAGATGATCGCCCGCAAGTAATACACGATACAGCAAAAAGCGAACCGCCATGGTGACAGATGCCATGGCGGTTCGCTTTTACACTTTTTTCTTCGAGCACCCATCGTCCGGGTGCACATTCAGTATACCCGGACAGGTGCTCCCTGTAAAAGGTATCTTTTGTATTGCTGTGATATGTTTTTTGTATGGCTCACACTTCCGTGTGGGAGGCCGCGCTGCTGTCCTCATTTTCCTCATCGAGGTCAGGGCCGGTGCCCTCGTCCAGATCAAGGCGCAGGCGGTCGCTTTCCTCATCGTCCAGGTCCCGTTCCTGCCGGGCATCGTATTCGATCCAGAACTCCTCCCGGTGCAGGGCAAAATCAAAGGCTGCCATCAGGCAGGCCCCGCCAAAGGCGCTGACCATCAGCACGATGCAGAGGAGCACCGAAAGAAAATCGTACTTCCAGCGCTGGGGCCTTGCGGCAAAATACAGCACCTCGCACCCCAGCAGGATCAACCCTGCCGCCGGGGCGATCTTCAGCGTAAGCTCCCAGTTGAAATGCGGCACCAAGAAATAGCAGAGGAACAGCACGCCGCAGGCGATCAGGCAGACTCCCAGCGTCAGGGTGCCCACCCGGCGCACCGGGGCGTTTTCCGGGGCCTTGAAGGCCGTGGTCTCTGCTGTGTCATTCTTCTTCTCGTCCATCGTCTTCATCCTCCGGGTCAAGGGTCACCTCACCGGTCGTATCCGGCTCTGCCTTGCGGGCAAAGTGATCCAGCAGGCTGGGCATCTTCTTTTCAGGCTGATACTCCTGAAAATCGGTCTCCTCCGGGGCGGCGGCTTCCGGGGCAGCTTTCTTTGCTCTGGGGCCCCGCACCAGCCAGATGCCGCACAGGATCAGTGCCACGCAGAGCACAACCTCGGGCAGTTGATCCATCACCAGATAGATGGCCCGCCATACCGGAGCCTTCTGGCCCCAGCGCCACAGGATATCGCCCAGCGTGTTCATAATGATCTGCTCGTAAGCGATCAGCGCACCGATGGCGATCAGGCACCAGCCCACCAGCTTGTGGCTGTCCATCATCATCCGGGCAAGGCGCTTATCCTGCGGGTCGAAGTGTACCAGATAATCGTCCTCCGGGGCGGTGCCCATGCTGATTTGGGCACGCAGGTTGAAGGTGTCGAAAAAGCTGTACATGAACACCACCAGCAGCGCAAACGCGATGGGCGGGATCAGCATGGCTGCCATGCCGATGGCAGCGGCCATCAGCACCAGCGAAAGGCCGCGCTTCATATATCCCTGATACATCTGGCCTGCGCCCGGGATAAAGGCGAACAGCAGGGTCAGGATGCCATTTTTCTTCATAATCGTTCCCTCATTTCTCAGTATTCGGGGCATTGCCCGCGATCTTATCGGTCACATCCGTGAGCAGCTTATGGAGCAAAGAGGAGCCTTCGCCGGCATAACGGCGGTCCTGTTTTGTCTCCACGGGTCTCCCCAGCTGTTCCGGCGCGGCCTGCGGCCGGTCGTCCTCAATGGGGCGGTATTGCGGGGTGTTCTCCGGGGCCGGGTCATTCCGGCCGGGCTCCCAGAGCTGGCTCTGGTCAGTTTCCAGCACGTTCTCCCGCCCGGCACCATACTGGATGATCTGCTGCAGCGCCCCGCTCCGCCACAGGGTCAGGGCCAGCACAGCGGCCACACCGGCCACAGCAGCCCTGCCATAGGTATTCTGCATCAGACGGGCCCAGATCGTGCCCATCACCGCGCCCTGCACGCTCCTTGGCGGTTTTTCCAGCGCATCGGCGGTCAAAAGGGCCGTGTATCGGTCCATGCACTGGTCACAATAAGAGAGGTGTTCGGCGGCTTCCAGCCTGCCCAGCTCATCCAGCTGGCCGTCCATCATGGCCCGGAAGCCCGCGTCGGTCATGCAGCCATCTTCACGAAACAATTCCATCTTCGCTCCTCCTTTCCTGACGGATCTGCTCCGCCAGCATTTTCTTTGCCCGGTAGATCTGCGCCTCCACCGTCTTTTGGGGCCTGCCGCAGAGGGCTGCCGCCTCGGCGGCGGTGCGGCCCTCCAGCAGCATCAGGCGGCAGGGGGTGCGGTACGGCTCCCGCATCCCCAGGATCTTCCCGGTCAGGCTCTCCTCGCTCATGGCATCCAGCACCTGCTGCTCCGGGTCAGAGCCGGGCGGCGCGCCTTCCAGTGCAAGGATATCATCTCCCGGGGTGTTCACCCGGCGCACCCACGCACTGCGCAGGTAGTCCTTGGCTTTGTTGGAAGCGATACGCGCCAGCCACTGCTTTTCGTACCCGGGCGGGCAGCGGTCAATGGCCCGCCATGCGGCCAAAAAGGTCTCCTGTGCCAGATCCTGGGCATCGCCCTCGTCCGGCACCAGCTGGTGGCAGACCGTGTAGACCAGCCCCTGATACTGCCGCACCAGCGCATTGAATTCCAGTGTTGTCAACGGTCCGCATCCCTCCTTTCCTGCCGCTCTGTAATTGAATACGAGGCAGAGCGCGGTTTTCCTGCAAAAATTTTGAAAAATAAAAAAATGGATCAAACCTCTCAGGCGCTTCGCGCCAGTACGGGTTGCGGCTCCCAGCATCCACTTCGTGCTGTAAACAGCACTCGTATCTTGCTGGCCGCGGCCCCAACAGCAACGCCCTTCATCCGCCACTGGCGGCGGTTGTTGCTGTTGCTCCTAGTAGGGGAGCCCTTGGCATAATGGGCAAGTCTCTTTTGCAATGCCTCAAGTTATGCTATACTATTACTACTATAGCACAAGAAGGAGGCGGTTTCCATGGGGGGAAGCACCAAACAGGCCCTGCTGCAGGCACTTTCGGCGGCAGAGGGAGCCTATATCTCAGGCCAGCAGCTGGCCGAAGCGCTGGGCGTGAGCCGTGCGGCTGTCCACAAGGCGGCACAGGCGCTTTCGGCCCAGGGATACGCGCTGGATTCCGCCCCGCGCCGGGGCTACCGGCTGGCAGGCGGTGACCCCTTCTGCGCCGAAGCGGTGGGCCCCTATCCCGCTCCCATTCACATCTACGACACGCTGCAAAGCTCCAACCTGACGGCCAAGCAGCTGGCACTGGGCGGTGCGCCCCACGGTACGCTGGTGCTCACGGCCCACCAGAAGGCGGGGCGCGGGCGGCTGGGGCGGCGGTTTGAAAGCCCTGCCGGGAAGGGGGTCTACCTCTCCCTCATCCTGCGGCCCGCCCTCTCTGCCGCCGATGCCCAGAGCGCGACCATCAGTGCGGCGGTGGCCGTGGCCCGGGCTGTCAAGGCCCTTTGCGGGCTGGAGCTGGGCATCAAATGGGTGAACGACCTTTACTATCAGGGCCGCAAGGTCTGCGGCATCCTGACCGAAGCCGGAACCGACATGGAATGCGGTCAGCTGGAATGGCTGGTGGTGGGCATCGGCCTCAACCTGACCACCTCCGCCGCCGATTGGCCCGAGGAGCTGGCCCGCACGGCGGGCAGCCTTTACCCCGGCGGGCCCGCACCCGTGAGCCGTGCAGTGCTGGCCGGGGCCATTGCCCGGGAGCTGCTCTCCCTCTGCCCGGCCTTCGACTGTCTGGACGAGTACCGGGCCCGCTGTTTTGTGCCGGGCCACTGGGTCACTGTCTGCACCGGGGCCGAGACCTATGCCGCAAAGGCCCTTTCCATTGACGATGCGGGCCGTCTGGTGGTGGAGCGCGAGGGCGGCAGGCAGGTTGCCCTGCAGCATGGTGAGGTCAGCATCCGGCCGACAAGGACAGGGTGAGGTGGATTGTCAAGGAGGAGAGGTCGTCCTCAAAAAAAAAAAAAAAAATTCCCAGTCAGGTGAAAGGATTCCTCATTTTTTGCATTATAGGAAGTAGAAGAGTATAAGCCCCCATACCACCCAGCCGGGAGACCGGCGCAAGGAAAGTGAGGAATCCCCTATGAAGAAGCGACTACTCAGCCTGTTGGTGGCAATCAGTATGGTGCTGACGTTCCTGCCCGTGTCGGCATTGACCGCAGCAGCAGCGGAGGATAGCAGCAACGGCGAACTTAAAATCGGACAAAACGGTTATCCTGTTCTGGATAATATCCCTCACCAACCAGTCAACGGGCATGATATCTACACTGGTGATGGCTGGACTTACGATGCCGATGAAAATTGTAAAATTCTGACCCTGTGCCCCAGTGCACCAACAAACTATGATTTTTGGGCCATTCACGAAGTGAACTTTAAAACCAACTGTAACCTGGTAATTGGTTCCCATGCAGCTGTTACCGGCGGATCTTTTAATGCTTCTGTTACCAACAGGGGCACAATAACTGGCGGCATCTTTGGCAATGCTGTTACCAATCATGGTAAAATAATTGGCGGTAAATTTTACTCTTCAGTCACCAATGAATCGGATGGCATCATTGAAAATGGTCAGTTTGGTCGTTATTCTCACCTGTGCACCGTTACAAACAATAGCGGCACGATCAACGGCGGCACTTTCCAAGATGAGCTAACCGGAAGTGGCATAGAACCGGGTTATACCCTCACAGCAATAACACCCAACAATTTTATCAGTGTTTCGGTCAATGGGTATCGCAATTCATGCTATATCATCCCGAATCAAACATATCATGCTTCTGTCAGAATTGTTTATGCTTTTGACAATTATAGTGGTTTTCCATCACTCCCACCACTTGATGTAGCCATCAATAGTGCGCAACACATGCTTCTGTCCGACTGGTATGGGATCGATCTCAAGATTGAGTTCAAGGATATCAGCGGAGTTTATGAAGTCACCTTCACCGCACCGCCTGCAAATGGCTCAACCGTAACCATCAGCCCGCTGACCCGGCTGGTGATTGACAAGGACGGCTACCCTGCCGTGGCACAGGATCGGAATGGCAACCGGGCGAATTATACCGGCGATGGTTGGAAGTTTGAAAACGACACCCTGACTTTGGAGCCTGCCGCCGAGAAAAGCTATGACTTTAACAGCACCGACCTGAACCCCCATGGGGTGGCGGTGAACTGCCCGGTTACGGTGGACAGCAACGCCACCATCACCAACGGCATTTTCCTGAAAGAAGTTACCGGCAGCGCCAGCGCCCTGAACGGCGTGTTCCTGAATGTTCCCACCGGCTGTGAAAACAGCGCTAAGAAAATTACTGTTTCTGATAACGGAACCATTACGGCCCTGAAAACCAGCGGCGATACCACCACACTGGACAGCGCCGCCAATGAACTTTATGTGGTCGGCACACCCACCAAAAGCACCCTGTATGTGACCCTGAGCAGCGGCAAGGTACGGGAAGTACAGCTGCCTCTTACGGCTGACCTTGAGCTGCAGCTGAACGACCCGAAACCGGAACCCGAACCGGAACCGAAGCCTGAACCGGAACCGAAGCCTGAACCGGAACCGGAGATCTACACCCTGAAAGTGGTGGGCGGCAGCTTTACGACCGGCGGCAGTGATGCGCTGACCAGCGGCACCGTGCCGGTGGATGCAGAAGCAAAAGTGACCCTGAACCCGGATGCCGTGCCGGAGGGCATGGTGTTCGACCAGTGGACCATCAGTGAGGAAAGCCTGCTGGGCAACCCCAATGTGGCCTACAACGCCGAAAGCTTTACCATCCCGGCCAATGCAGTGGAAAAAGGCAAGACCGTTACCGTGGAAGCCCAGTACCGGGAGGCCACCATTGAAAGCGAAGGCCCCGGCATTCTGGGCACCGCCGCCATAATCGGCACGGCGGGTGCTGGCGCTGCCGTGCTGGGCTACACCGGCTACATGATCGGCACCGAGCTGTACCTGAATACCGTTCTGCCTGCCGGTGCGGCCATCCCCAACAACGCCGGGGAGCTGGCCCTGCTGCTGTGGGAAGCCGCCGGGACCCCGGCCCCCGCTGCTCTTCTCCCTGCCGATGCTGCCCCGGTCCAGCAGGCCCTTGCATGGGCCATCGAGAACCAGCTCCTCGCCCCGGATGCGTCCGCGGAGGATTCCGTCAGCCGCTGGGAGGTTATTCGGAGCTGGAATCAGATGAAGGGGTAAGTGGCGAACCCTTTAGCATCCTCACCCTCTCCGTCATTGCTTGCGCAATGCCACCTCTCCCGAAGGGAG
>ERZ841116.1677-NODE-1677-length-10216-cov-3.969688_pt1 | contig 10216 bp, 8 predicted proteins | sample MGYA00519875_ERZ841116 | MGnify/ENA primary metagenome ERZ841116 (study PRJEB31850, sample SAMEA3708889) | human gut metagenome | biome: human gut; feature: human-associated habitat; material: faeces | place: China | collected 2014 ... | reverse complement strand
ATGAACTGTATCTCCTTTAAAATTCAATGTTTCACTAACTATTTTACACGCTTATGAGAAATTTTCATAGGAATTACGAAAAAAAGCTTTATTAATCCACAATTTTTTAATGTTAAAATAACAATAGATATATTAATTTGGATAGATTGGAAGAATTACCTATGAATAATATCAATTTAGACGGAGGTCATCTCTCACTTGAACAGCTAAATGCAATTTTTAGAACTATTCCACAAGAAATGAACGTTTTAGATGAAAATGACCGCATTGTCTGGTCATCAATGAATAAAAATCGCCTCTTCAAGCGAACAGAAAAAGATATTGGTAAAACTGTTTTTGAGGTGCATCCCGGCCATAGCCAAAGACACGTTAAAGAAGTTTTAAACCAAATGCACGCAGGTAATCGTAAAAATATTTCAATTATGATCACTAAAGATGAACAGCCGATAAATATTTCTTTCTATAGTCTCCACAACGAAGATGGAAAATATATTGGTTGCATCGAAGTAACACAAGCAGTTAAAAATTTGCAAGTCAAGGGTAGTAAGTTACGAAATATTTTAAATGTCCTTAAAAAGCACTAAAGTTAAGCTCTTATAATACTTTTTTCAACAGAAAATAGAGTAAAATAGTATACGATAGATACATTTATTGGGGGAATATTTTTATGAAGAAAAAATTCGGCTTGCTACTTTTATTGGGAGCAATTTTAGTTTCTATAACTACAGCTTGTTCAAAGAATACCAGTAAACCCAAAACTAATCCTGAGCCTTCTGCAAGTTCGCTAATTAATGCCAAATTTAATTCTAGCTTAGCTAACGGTCATTTCACTCAAACAATTAATTCTGATGAAATGAGTCAAAAATCAAAATCGGAAGGTCTTTTTAAAGATAAAGGCGATGTAACGAATCTTACTTACACCTTGACTCAAAAGAAAAAGTCTCAAACGGAACAAATGTGGTTAACTAAAAAAGACATGTACCTTCTTTTAGAGCAAAATAAAGGGCACTGGATTAAAAATTCGGTTAATGCCGATACTTTTGATCCAGACCAAGTAAAAGAAAGATTTGATCCTGCAACTTTTAAGAAAATCAATAAAGCACTTGCTAAAAAGGCTACTGTTCAAAAGAAAAATGGCAACTATGAAATCAGCTTTAACGGTACTGATTCTAACCTATGGAATGCAGTTAATCCACTTGTCATTGACGCTATGAACACTCCAGGTTCACAAAACATGCAAGTAGCTCGTCTAGTTAAATCAGCTCAAGTACAGAACTTAAAAGTTACTTATTTAGTTGATCCTGCAACAAAAAAGATTGAGTCGATGACTTTCAAGGCCCAATACACTGCTGGTGGAAAATATAACTTCACTTGGAACTTAACTTATGATCAACTCGGCCAACATGCTGACTTAGCAGTTCCTGCTGATATTCAGAAGAATGCGATTGACGCTGAAGAGATCAAGAAAGCTCAAGCTGAGCAAAACAATCAATAATCATTTTAGAAAGAAAAACTAATGCAGAAAAATAGAGCAAAAAATAAAAAGATTATTTTTCCTAACAATCAAGGCGGCAAAATTGCCGCTTTAATTTTAGCCATTATTATTTTAGTAGTAATTATTTGGGGTGCCATCTTCGCCTTTGGCAAGCCTAGTCCTAAAGCTGCCTTAACCAAAGCAGCAGATACTGCTATCAAAACAGCTCGTGTTGATGTTAAAACTACCAATTCAAAAGGCAAAATGTACTCAAATTACGTCGTTGGTCCTAATAATACTATTCATATCACAATGAAAAGTATTCCAAAATCAGATACAAATTCCGAGCTCTGGTCTAACGATCACTATGTCTACCATCGTGATAATAATGAAGCGTGGAATTATATTAAGCAAAATGCAATCTTTAATGAAGTTTACTCTGGCTACAAAAAACTCTATACAGCTCATAACTTCAAGCAATTCTCTGATGATGCTTTTAAGCAGTTAAAACTCAAATCTAATGGCTTCAATGGCTATGTAATTGCTTACCATGGCGATGATCAAGATGTCATTAAAAGCATGCAAAAAGCCACTTCAGTAGCTTCCACAAGTGACCCGCAGTCAAGTAATGTAAAAAGAATTGAACTTCGAGTTAAGGTTAACCGCCAAAAAGAACTAACCGATCTCTACTACAAAGTTACGTACTATAGTAAAAAAGAAGGCACCTTATCACTTCATTTATATGATGTTAACCAAGTTAAGAAACTAAAGATTCCAACCTCGGTTACTAAAAATGCAAAAAAACTAAATATTAAATCAAATTAAAGGAGAAACTTATGAAATTAGGTATTATTGGTTCTGGAAAAATTGTCCATGATTTTCTAACAATTGCTGATCAAATTCCCGACCTCGAACTTACAGCTCTTGCAACTACTAAGAGAAGTCATCAGATTGGCCTAGATTTACAAAAAAAATATCAGATTACTAAATTGTACGATAATAATGCTGACTTATTTAATGATCCTGATGTTGATACTGTTTATGTAGCGGTACCAAATAGTTTGCACTTTTCTATTTCAAAAGAAGCCCTTGAAGCAGGTAAAAATGTTATTTGCGAAAAGCCTTTTGTTGCAACTGTTGATGAAGCAAGAGAATTAAAAGCAATCGCTGATCAAAAGAAGCTGATCATCATTGAAGCCATAACTAACATTTATTTGGAAAACTTTAAATTTATCGAAGAAAATCTAGATAAAATTGCTCCAATTCACGTAGTTAACCTTAATTACACTCAATATTCTAGCCGTTATGATGCCTTTCTAGCTGGAGATATTCAACCAGCCTTTGATCCTAAAAAAGATGGTGGTGCTTTGATGGATCTAGGAATTTACAATTTGCATATTATTATCAAGTTATTTGGTAAACCAGAATCTATCAATTATTTCCCTACAATGCAGAAAAATATCGACACCTCAGGCATCCTGCACCTCAGTTATTCTGACAAACAAGCTAGTTCAATCGCCGCTAAAGACAGTTTCTCACCTAATATCAGCACTATTGAAGGTGAAAAAGGTGCACTTATTATTTATGGTCATCCTAATGAAATACCTAAAGTCGGAATGCAATTAAAAGGACAAGAAGTTAAAGTTATCAACAACAATAAGTATTCTCACCGAATGGTGGCTGAATTTATTGAATTTACTAAAACTATTGATCAGCATAAGTTCAAAGAAGCTGATCACGCCTTTGTCCATAGTTTAAATACCTTATCTGTTTTACAAGAAGCTAAAAGTCAACGTTAACAAAAAGGACAGGAATTAAAATCCTGCCCTTTTCTTTTATTAATTTTTTCTTCCTAGTTCTTCTCGTACTCTTTCTGCATCTTCACCTTTAGCTGTAAAGATCAAATGATCACCAGTTTCAATAATCGTGTTACCATGCGGTACTAACCAAGTACCATTTCTCCAAATTCGACTTACCGTCATTTGTTCAATAAAGTCAAGATTCATCAACTTTTGACCAGCATATTTATGATTTCTAACCGTAACTTCAAAAAGACCATTCTTAGTATCAGTTAGAATTCTTAGAATAGATGGCGATTCAATCAAAGCACGTAAAACTGAAGTTTGAACATTAAAGAGATTATAGATTTCAATCTTTTCATTGGTTAAGTTCTTAATTGTTTCTGGTTTTGGTCGCTCTTGACTTGCAATTACTCTTTGAACGCCATGTTCTTTAGCCATTCGAGCAATTTTACGGTTCAATTCATCTTCAATAAATCCAGCGACCAAAATATCACAGTTAAAGACGCCGGCTTTTTCTAAACAAGTTTCTTCAAGACTTGAAATCAACTTTAAATTAGCGACCTTACTCTTATAAGTATCATAATTTTCTTGCTTATGAGTTACTAAAAGAACGTCGTACCAGTTATCATGTAATTCCTGCGCAACCGGTACAGTCATCACATTTGTCCCCATAATAACAACTCTTTGCTTAATCTTATCTTCTTTAGTCAGCTTAAAGATTGAGTTAAACAAAATTGGCCCTAAAATACATACCACAACGGCTGCTAAAATAAAGGCATCTGATTGAGTTTCTGTAATTGCATTTAACTTACGAGCAACTTCTAAAGTTGGAAGCACGATCGTAATCGTAGTCATAATTAAAAATGTTCCTGCAATACTATTACGCTTATTAAAGCTACGAACATAAACTAAAAAGATTGGCAGCTTTGATAAAAGCAGGAATAAAACCAAAACAGGAATTAACATTAAGGCATTCGGATTAGTGATTAAAGTCTTAAGATCTAGCTTAACACCAGTTGTAATAAAGAAAATTGGAATAAAAAAGCCATAACCAATAGAAGTTAATTTATCCATCGTTGCTTCGCTTGGTTCAAGTAATTTCATAACCATTCCGGCTAAGAAGGCTCCAAGAATATTTTCAGCACCTACTCGTTCGGCAACTGTCACTAAAGTGAAAATTAAGAAGAAGGCTAGTCTAATATCCAATTGCGTAGTAGATTTAGATATTCTGTTAAACCACTGATATGGCTGTTTAAATCTTTTTAGTAGAAGAATTGCCACTAGGAATAATAAAATGATTAACCATAATTTTCCTGCATTACCACCATTAATCGAAGCATAGATAGTTAAAAGCAGTAATGGTATTACTTCTCCTAAAACTGCCGTTAGCAAAATTGTTTGTCCAATTGGACGAGATAAGATTTCTTTTTCTTTTAAGGTTGCAATAACCACTCCTAAAGCTACAGTCATAAAGATGATCATTGCTAGCATTACATCGCTAAAGAGTCCGATTAATTTTAATACCTCAGCTAAAATAAGTGCCATAGCTGTAATCATTGCGAAAGAAAAAACTGCTATCCGAGCTGGATTAATGCTACTTTGCTTAGTATCAGGTAAATCTTTTTTCTTGAATAAGTCAAAATTGATTTCCATTCCAGATAGAAACATCAGTAATATCACGCCTAAATTCGATAGAAGTGATACGCTACTGGTAATTTTAATTGTATTTAATAAGCTCTTACCTAAAATTATTCCAGTTACAATTTCAGCAACGGCAGTTGGAATAGCATTGATCTTGAACCGTGCCATAATAATTGGAATAACTAGAGCAGCTAGACTAACAATAAATAGAGATAAGTCCACTTTTCTTCTCCCTTATTATAAAATTACTGTCATTATACTAAAAAAAGCATCAAAAAATAAGTCGGCCCTAAAAAGCCAACTTATTTTCTTTATTCTGCTTCTTCAAAGGTAATACGTCTTGCAATTACCTGCTTTTGAAGTGCTGGTGTAGTTCTAAAATCAGTAAGCCAGTCGCTTCGAGCTGTATCGCTTCCTGCTGCGATTGCATCTGACAAATTTTTAACTGGCATATAGCCTTTTAGCATCCCAGCAAGAAAAGTACCAAGGAGCGCATCACCACTACCCGTACTATCAACTACTTCTTCAATTTCAGGTGCATGTGCCATCAGGGCATCCATCATATTAACAATTGCAGCGCCATTTGCACCTAAAGACAAAAGAACATGCTGTGCACCCTTAACTACTAAGTCATGCGCCATATTAATTAATTCTTTCGTAGTTACCTTTTGATTATCTTTTTCAAACCAATGCTTTAATTCCGTTTCATTTGGCTTAATCAATAAAGGATTCATTGGTAAGATATCAAGTACGTTTTCATAAGGAACATCCACTACTAAGCCTGCTGCCTTTTTATCAGCTACTTTTGCAAGATCGGTTAAGTAAACTGGATCAATTCCTTTGGCAAAACCACCGGCAATAACTAGAATGTCACCGGCTTTTAAGACTTTCAAATAATCTAATAACTTTTGTTGATTTTTAGCAGTGATCTTAATTCCACGCTTTTGTTCAATAAATTGATTTTCAATCTCTGCTTTATCAAGTTCTTCTGCAGCTTGATCTACGTTTTTATGATTCACAATACCAGTTGCAATCGATTCAATACCTAATTTCTTTAAAACAAGTGAAATATTAATTCCCTTACCTACTACACTTTCGCTAGGATCTAAAGTTACTGTATAAATCAAAACTATGTCCTCCATACTTTTTTCATAATTTATTATAAGACAAAAAAGACATGATTCCTATTCGGATCATGTCTTTTCAAGTTATTCATTTATTTTTGAAAACTATCTGTAAGTTCCCCATGCTTGGTTGTTTAAACGACCTACTAAATAGCCGTATTGACCGTTGGCACGTGGTTGTCTTAACCATACATATTTACTAAGCATCATACTTAATTACAGTGTTGATTGGTAAAGTTTCAATAATTGGACTCTTGGTACTTGCACCTGTTCTCAAATTGATTGCGCCACCGGTAATGAAAGTACCGTTTTGCTTAGTCCAAGTAGCATTATTGTTAGTTGTAGCTACTACTTTTTGAGTATTTTGGTGAACAACAGGAGTTGTAGCCTTAGCAGAACCTGCTTTGAAAGTGCCCCATGCATTGCCGTTGTTACGTCCTACTAAGTAACCGTATTGACCGTTTGCACGTGGTTGTCTTAACCAGGTATATTGACCTTCAGTACGGTAAGCATCGTATTTAATTTCAGTATTTGTTGGCAATAATGCAATTACCTTACTATTGGTGTTTGCACCTGTTCTTAAGTTAATTGCGCCACCGGTAATAAATACGCCATTTTGTTTAGTCCAGTCACTATTTACATTGTTGTTTGTATTAGTATGTACTGGTTGACTTGGCTTGTTAGTATTTTGTGCAGGGTTATTATTTGTTGCTGGCTTACTTGCTGCAGCAGAACCTGCTTTGAAAGTACCCCATGCGTTGCCATTATCACGTCCTACTAAGTAACCGTATTGACCGTTAGCACGTGGTTGTCTTAACCATGTATATTGGCCTTCAGTGCGGTAAGCATCGTACTTAACTTCAGTATTGGTTGGTAATAATGCAATTACCTTACTATTGGTGCTTGCACCTGTTCTTAAGTTAATTGCTCCACCGGTAATAAATACACCGTTTTGCTTAGTCCAGTTATTGTTTACATTATTGTTTGTATTTACGTGTACTGGTTGACTTGGCTTGTTAGCTGGCTTAACAGTGTTAGTAGTTGGTTTAGTTACATGGTTAGTAACTGAAGCGACTTTAAAAGTACCCCAATCTTGACCATTTGCGCGTCCCACTAAGTAGCCATATTGGTTGTTAGCACGTGGCTGTCTTAACCATGTATAGTTACCCCTAGTGCTATAAGCATCGTATTTAACTTCACTGTTTGCTGGAAGTTGAGCAATGATACTACTATTAGTACTTGCACCTGTTCTCAAGTTAATTGCACCACCAGTAGTGAAAGTACCTTCTTGTTTAACCCAGTTAGTATTAACTGCCTTGTTAGAAGTATTAACAAATGGATTCGAAGGGGCTTGACTACTGCTTTGGCCATTAGTATGAACGTTCAAAGTGTTGGTGTTAGCTTGGCTAGCGTTGTTACTCTTATTTGAAAGAGGGAGTACGTTAACATTTCCGTCAACGTTTTGACCACGCCAATTTTGAGTATACTGCCAAATAGCAACATTATTCATTGATGGGAAGTAGTTATAGTCAGGTTGATCTTGACGACCCATAGTTTTATAAGAAGCTACCCATAATGAATTTGGATACTTTTGAGTAACCTTGTTAGTATCAACCTTAGCCTTTAATAACCATTCACTTGAATAAAGCATTGGGTTATAGCCACCATTATGAACAGTATCCATAAAGCTAGTAATTGCGTTAGCACTTGCTTCACGACCACCGTTAGTGTTGTTATGTGCATCTTGTTCCCAGTCAGCTGCTAAATATGAACCTTGTGGCAAACCAGCTTGTTGAGCTGAATTAACAGCATAATTACCTTCTTGAACAGCTCTGTTGCTATCAGCACCAAAGTGAGCATAGTGGTAACCCATTGGCATCATATTGTTTTGTTCAGCATTATTAATTTGACCTTGAGCATGTGGGTTTTGGTAGTTTGTACTTTCAGATACTTTAACTACAGCAAATTTAGAACCTGACTTAGCTTGTTGAGTCAAATTAGTACCTTGCCAGCTTGAAACATCCACACCTGCAGATCTTGCAGGTACATTATCAGTTGCGGCCTGTACTACTTGATGGGTCTTAGTAATACCCATTGGATCAGCAATTGCCAAAGCTGTCATAGCACTAGCACAAGCCAATGCACTAATAAATCTTTTATTTGTTGAACGCATTAAAAACTTCTCCTCCAAAAAATTTTAATGAATTAAATTCTATCCCAATTTATACATTAACGAACTAGTACGGACTTGGCAGATACCCATTGATTTCCGCCAAGGTCATACCAAGTTTGTCCTTGAACGTTAGCTACGCGGAAGTATCTCCAGCTTGAGCCGTCTTTCAAGAACTTACCAGCAATTTGATCTTGACCAGGAACACGCCATACTGGTACACCATAGTCTGGCTTAGAATTAATAGTTAATACACCAGATTTTGCAGTAATTTGTGCTTCTCGAGTAGTATATTTTGCCATAATCCATTTACCATTACTAATTTCGTAATATAAGTTGCCATTGTAGTACTTAGAAGCAATAACAACAAATTCTGAGCCAGCTTCAACTTGTTGGTCTAATTTTTGACCATCTGGTGCTGATAAAACATCAACAGTCTTAGTAACCTTAATTAAAACAGTAGATGCAGCCTTAGGAGCAGTATTAGTACTAATCCATTGAGTACCATAGTTATTGTTTGCAGCAGTAGTTACTGCACTTTGGTAACTTTGAACAGGCTTTACAACAGTTTTAGCACTAGTAGTTACTGGAGTTGTCTTAATTTCCTTAACTTCAACCTTCTTAGGTTTAACTACTGGAGCTTCGGTGGTCTTTGCAGCTTCTTTAGTTACAGTAACTGGAGCAGTCTTAACAACTGGAGTTGATTCCTTCTTTACAGATTCAACTGCTTTAACTGCTGGAGTTTCAACTTTTTTAACTGTATCAGTAGTTTTAACTACTGGAGTTGCAGTCTTAACTTCTTTGTTTTCAGTTTTAGTAGTTTCAGTTTTTACTGGAGTTGTCTTAGCTGGTTCAGCTTTCACAACGTTCTTCTTAACTTCAACCTTCTTAGGTGCAACAGCTAATGAAACAGCTAATTGCTTTACAGGTTGTGCTGCTTTATTTTCAGTTTTAACGTTTAAAGTGGTAGCTTGAACTGGAGTTTTAACTTCAGCGGCACTCTTTACTTTTACAGTTGCAGTTTTTACTGGAGCTGCAGGTGCTTGACTCTTAACTTGTTGAGTTTGTGCTACTGGCGTCTTAACTGCTTGACTTGCTTGATTATTAGTATTAGCGGCAGTATTTTGCTTAGTAGTTGTATTAGTAGTAATTGGACTAAATGCAAGTGCGTTAATCCAGCCAGTACCAATATATGCACGCTTAACACCATTGTTATAAGTGATGTACTTAGTAACATTTACGTTTTGACCAGTTCTTGCAGTACCAACTTGAGTACCAACGCTAGCGTCAACTGGGGCACTCATAATTGGTGTGGTTTGTGCGACTGTACGATTTTCGTTAACAACTTGGGTAACGGGATCGTACTTATCAAATCCATTAGCTGCAATAACACTATTAAGTGTCTGAGCATAGTTTGGCGCAGTTGCATACTTACCTTGTAAACCATTTTGAGTTGCTTGAGCGTAGTTCTTTGAATTTTCTACCCACGTACCAGAGTAATAGTTACCCATTTGGTTACGTAATAAAGAGCCATTATCTTCAAATGATTCAGTATATGATGGATACTTTCTAAATCCAGCGTTAGTAGTGTAATAACCATTGCTGCCGTACTCACCAGTATTCATATTTACTGATTGCCCATTGTAAGAGCCCTTAATACCGAATAAGTTATTATTAGGCGATTGTGCCAAACCTGATTGACCCCAAGCTGATTCGACCGCTGCTTGAGCAAGCATAACTGAAGTATAAGTACCATACTTAGATGATGCAGTTGTAGCAGCTGGAATAGCTTTGTTTAAAAATTCTTGTTGATATGTTGCAGCTTGAACAGTACCTTCACCAGTTTTTAATGGATTTTCTGGTTTAAGGTTGTTGGTAACTGATATACCGGCAGTTGTGATAAGTGCCGCGGTAGCAATACCAGTGAATGTTCTTTTTTTCATTGCTTAAACTCCCTCCAATTTACATACACCCTTTATTGTAGTGTGGCAAGTTGTCAGATACA
>ERZ841116.1671-NODE-1671-length-10241-cov-4.104261_pt1 | contig 10241 bp, 8 predicted proteins | sample MGYA00519875_ERZ841116 | MGnify/ENA primary metagenome ERZ841116 (study PRJEB31850, sample SAMEA3708889) | human gut metagenome | biome: human gut; feature: human-associated habitat; material: faeces | place: China | collected 2014 ... | reverse complement strand
CATTATTTAGCCTCCAATGTGTTAAGATTCCGCTTATACTCATTCATATTGTCTACATAACATTTGCTTGCTTCCACTTCTTCAGGCTTGTAACTATCTGGATCCTGTAGAATAGCTCTGCTAATCTGGTCAAGTATTTCTAACTTGATATCCTTCAGCTGATTCATTTCATCAAGCAGCTTGTTATAAGTCGTTACGATTCGTACATTCTCATCCAATAGATAGGGCACATCTTTTTTGAAGATCCCCATATCGTCTAAAATGGTTTTCTTCAGTAACGGGATATGGATCAAACTATTATTCAACTCTGCTTCATTGCTTTCCAAAACTTTGTTGATGGCTTTCAAACTGTTCTGATATGACCAAATACGATGTTCGATATCTAATACTTGCTGAAATTTTTCTTGCACCTGTTCAGGATCCATTTTCAAGTTCTCCTCCCTGTAAAAAAATCCACCGGCGGGATGTTTGTATTGTATCAGAGGGGGCTTTGGCGTAGCCAAAAAGCCCCCTCTGCTTAAGTATATTAAGGATATTAGGAAAATTTGGCGCTGAGATCCCTTGTCGCTGTAGGGTTCAATTTTTTTTTAGCTGTCGTTACCCCCCCTCTAGGCTGTCGTTACCCCCCCTCTAGGCTGTCGTTACCCCCCCTCTTTTTCATATTTTTATATACGGATATACGGTTATACGTATATGTAGATATGTGGGTAAAAAAGTTTGAAAAACGAATTTAAAATAAGATTAGGACCGGCACCGCTCCTATAGGGATAAGGGAGAAGAAATTTGATAATAGGGGGGATGTCAATTTAGGATTTTATTCCCACATTTTCCAACCCCGAGCCTAGAATAAAAAGTGTACAAGTTAAATAGAGACTCTGATTTAGTATAATTAAGGAAGTAAAAAGGAAGGAATCGTATATTTTAATACCAAACGGCTTGACCGCGGAAAAATTCCGCAATCAAGCCGCATAATCAAATTTTATCTATTTGCCTTGTATACTTGACAGAATATAGTGCCGGAAGACCCTCGGTATTGAGCCGGGGGCCTTTTAGTATTTCTTGGGCCGTGTGATAAAATGATTAAGGTTTCAAAAAAATAGGTAAAGGTGTAATTAATTAAAATGAGTGCATATGAAGAACTACAATACAAAATAAAAGAAGTGAGTGCCCAAGATAATAGTTTTGAGGAAAAAGCGGGGTATATAAAAAACTATATTGACGATGTTACGCGTGACCAACTTTTAAATATTATTTCCGGAATCGGCATTATTCCAGAGTTTGTCGGTCATGACTCGACCGAAGAAAAGTTTTACGCAAAAGTATCCGATATTGTTTTATCAAAATGTTTTAGTGAAATCGGTCTTAAGTCTAGAGTTTTGACAGAGCGAGCTGATGCAGCTGATGTATATGCTGAATCTTTTTATAATGGGTATTCGTTGGTCGGTGATGCTAAGATTTTTCGATTAAGTAGAACAGCCAAAAATCAAAAAGACTTTAAAGTGGCTGGTCTTGACTCATGGCGTGGCGATGCAGATTATGCGGTTTTGTGCTCCCCGTGGTACCAATACCCAATCCGGACCAGTCAAGTATATAAGGAAGCACTAGATCGAAATGTTTCCCTGTTTTCATGGGAATATTTGATTTTCATGTTAAAGAATGGAATTAAAGACACCCAAAATTGCGATTTATCCACCATCTGGTCTTACTCGGCTACATTATCTAAAACTACTATCAATGCAGATAGTAAGAAACGATTTTTAGAGAAACAAAACAAATTTATTGAAGCACAAGCGGATGATTTGCGGTATTCAATGAGCGACGTTTTTTCTGATGAAGAAGCAGGAATTATGACACGTGGCGACGTTGAAAAGAGCTACTGGGAAAGTATAATTAAAAATATTAAGAACTACTCACGGGAAAAGGCAATCACTGAGCTTTTAAAAGAAAAGAAGATCGATAAAAAGATTTCTCAAATTGATAAAACGGTGGAAGGAGCACAGAAAACCTTTGAAGCTGCAACAAAATAAACTATATCAAGGCGATTCAATTGAGCTTATGAAAGATGTACCTGACCAAACCGCTCATTTAATTTTGTCAGATATTCCGTATGGCATCTCGTATGACAATTGGGATGTACTACATGATAATACAAACTCTGCACTTGGTGGTTCGTCTGATGGTCAAAAAAAGAAGTCATTGTTTAAGAGAAGAGGTAAACCTCTCAACGGATGGAGTGAAGCAGATAAAAAGATACCTTATGAGTATCAAGATTGGTGTAAGCAGTGGGCCCCTGATTGGCTAAGAGTATTAAAACCTGGAGGATCTTGCTTTATTTTTGCTGGGCGTCGGTATGCTCACCGTTGTATTGCTGCACTTGAAGATTCCGGGTTTACTTTTAAAGACATGTTAGCGTGGGATAAACGACATGCACCACACAGAGCACAACGCGTGTCATCTGTTTTTCATCGTCGAAATGATAAAGTAAACGAAAAGCGGTGGGAAGGATGGCGATTGGCAAACCTTCGCCCACAATTTGAACCTATTTTGTGGTTTCAAAAACCGTATAAAGTAGGCACTACAATTACTGATAATATACTAAAATATGGTGTAGGTGCCTGGAACGAAAAAGCAATCTTGAAGTACAATATTGGTAAGTATGAACCTCAATCAAACATGTTTAGGGTTGAAATCATACCAACCGATCACGGGCTGCATGAAACTCAAAAGCCATTAAATTTGATGAAACTCTTGATTGAATTAACCACACAACCGGGTCAGGTCGTGATTGACCCGTTTATGGGAAGCGGCACGACTTGCGTGGCAGCCAAAGAACTTGGTAGAGAATATATAGGTATTGAGAAACAAGAGAAATATGTTGATATTGCTCAAGATAGATTAGCAAAAGATAGTCAGGTTCAATCTTCGCTTTTCTAGTAAAAAAGGCCAACGCTATTGATTGCGTGGTTGCTGCTGCCGGTGTGCCGGTTAATGATGTAAAAGACTGGTTAGGCCATGCCAATATTCAGACAACGTTAAACATTTACGCTCATGTTACTAAGCAGCAGCAAAGGGAAACCGCTGATAAATTCAGCCAATTCATGCAAGCATAATCTGTTTTCTGTTGACCAAAATAAAAAAGTAGCTGGAAAGCCTTTATATCAAGGTTTTCTCTAGCTACTCTCGGAATTAGGAAAGTTTTGCGTGTAATAAATAGCATTACATGATGTAACTAATACGTAACTACAACGTGTTAATAGCTCATACAAGCGAGGAAATTCATACTACCTTCAAGGATCCCCGCTACTAGCGGGCCGCCGCTTTACCGGTGGTAGATCTCCCTTATGCTCTTTGCCTTTTATAGGATTACTCTTATTGCCGTCTAACAAAAAAAACGCTCCTCCACGTCTGGAGAAGCTATCCGGATAGTTTTTAATTGTTCTGAAGAAGTCTTTTCTTCTCTCGTTCTTGTTTTCTTTTTCTATTTCTCTCAATGGCTTTCTGCTTTGCTGTGATTCCCCTAGTAACATAATTGTCCGCCCATTCTGTGGGGTAATCATACCATTCATCAATTACAATTTTGCATTTAGTAAAGCTATCGTAAGTAAGATGTTGATAATCTACGATATTGCCTTGATCATTTAGAATGTGGTAGTTTATCCCATGTTTTTCATCTTTGGTATAAAGGCGTTCTAATCCTTTGAGAAATGGTTCAATAATCCTTCTAGTAATAGCCTTATCTGAACTCATTACTTCATCATAAGTAGGTAGGTTTCTACAATATTTCAAGAGCGTTGAAACATACATCCAGTTTGCTCTTTTTTGTGGGTGATTCATATGTTTATTTGCTAGTAATTCTTTGTAGATATACCAGGAAGTTGCTTCATGTTTTGGATCAAGTTCAAATAGTAATTCATCGTAAGGCATGGGCATAGTGCCATTATTTATTAACCTGGTGAAGTCATCATTGAACTTTACGTGAACAGTGCCGTTTAGGTATACGAAAGTAGAGAATAGATTCATAAAGGTAAACGCCTTGTCCTTGCCGCCTTTATTGCTTTTTTTAGAATTACTTTTTTTACTGTACTCCAATTGAAGAGATAACATATTGGTAGCAAGAGCTTTCAAATTATTTCTAGCCGTTTTTTTATCTTTTAATTTTCTAACATTCATCCATTCTGAAAGCGTGAATACAATTTCATTCGTGTGTTCATGATCGTTTTGCTGATGAAATTTAATCATCACAAAGTCAAACAATTGGCTTTCAGCAACGCCCCATTTTGTAAGGAATTTTAGCTTAACTTCGTTGAATTTCGCTGTCTTTTGTAACGAATCGAATAGGCTTGGTTCAACCATATCTTTTTTAGAGTTTAGACTGGTTAGTAGAATTAGGGCTTTATTTTGTGGTAGGAGCGGGTGTGATACGCCCACGCCATATTTATTAACTATAGCGTCTTCTTTGAAGGGCGATGTTTGTTTTTTCATTTAAAATACCTCTTTTATTTTTATTTTATTTTTCCCAACCACAATCAAAGTTCCTTCACTCACTATTAAGCATACGATTTTATATGTTTATGTTCATTCAATCATAATACTTTGTACTTTTTGTTACTTCGAAAAAATTTTCGTTGATCCATAGCTAAATGGTTTCAAACCTTGATATATCAATGGATATCCGTATTTGGAAATACAATAAAAAAATTTTTTTGCTTGATTTTTTTAATGTTTTGTGTGTTATTTTTCATGTTTTATGATGGTGTTAATTATCCGGTTCATCCCGCTACCATAACTTCCTCCAGTCCAGAGTATCTCTTTTATTTTGGCTAGTGGAATTTTTTGGATATCATCTTTAGGAACAAACGGCACTAGATATCCGGCCTCGCTTAGGATTCCTAGCTGTTTGCTGCTTTCGGTTGCCAATTGATTGTATTTGGTTACCAGATCATCTGTTTCCTTGATGTATGGGATTTCTATAGCGTCTTTGATTCGATCTTCGCCGGTCATTTTTGCAATAGCTTCTAACGTCTTTCTCCAGATAGCGCTCAGCACAAAAAAGTTGTAAATGTCGTAACGAGGATCGCCTTCAGCGAGGCTAGGCTTAGCTTTAGCAATTTTCTCACCTAATTCAATGTCTTTGTTGTTCCACGTATCCGGATGTGCTGCTTGAAACATCTTCAGCATTTCAATTTTAGTGATTTGAGCTTCTAGAGCATTGGAAGCAGCGCTTGTTGCGTATTGCATTAGGGTTGCTAAATCCTCCACAAAAAACTGTATATATTTATAGGTATTGTAGCGGTTGACGTCATCGGCCGGGATCTTCTGAAAGTATCTAGCTTCATCATCTGATTCAATTAGAGGCCCATTATCAAACAGTTCAGATAGTCGGCTGTAGATAACCATCCCTGCTAATCTATCGCTAGTCCATTTCCTTTTTCGATTGCATTCGGCTATATACTCTTCTCTGGTAGGTAGCTTGATGTTTTTGGATGTGTTGTTGGTATTATTCATTGGTTAGTACACTCTCTTTAATTCTCTTGCATATGGATTTATATAGGGATCCAGAACATCCCTCGTGGTCTTTTAACTTCCGCTAATGTTTATTTGTTGAAGTTAGTTATCTTACTTCATGATATCCATCAGCAATTTGATTTTATGGGTAGTTTCAGCGTCTTGTTGGTTAAGGTAACTATCAACTAATTCATTAATTATCGAATTAACTGAAGTGTTTCGCAATTGAGCTAGGGCTTTTAACTTTGCCTTGCTTGTTGGTGTAAGCAGCACTTCTAAGCGACTAGAACGGCTTTCAGCCTTCTTCTTAGCCGGCTTCCCTTTAGAAGTGGTTGTTGGCTGTTTCTCAGAGTGCTTCTGAGTGCTGCTTCGTGGGGGTGTCATATCATCTAGCATAGTAGCAGCCGGGTTAATCATATTGCTGAAGTCTTTTTTAGTCATTTGCCATATCCTCCATTAGCTCATCAATAAATTCTGTAGCGTTTTTAGTTGCTTTGGCTTTTGGATCGTACTCAAATAGATTCTTCTGCTCACCTTGAGCTTCCTTGATGGCAATAGCTTCTTTGAGTTTGGTTTTGAATACCTTAGTATGAAGCTGCTTGCTTGTTTGCTCTAGCATTGCGGTTATTGCTTGTGTGAACTTGGTTCGTGGATCATACCGGCCTATCAGTATTCCTAATACATTCAGGCTAGGATTAGAGCGCTGCTTGATTGCGTTGATGGTGTTTGATAGATTGCCTAATCCCTTCAGACTATAAACATCCGCCTGAGTAGGTATCAAAACATAGTCAGAAGCTGTTAGTGCATTGAGTAGAGCCATGCTGATTGCCGGTGGAGTATCAATAATAATATAGTCGTATTCCTGTTTAACTTCTTTCAGAGCGTCTGAGAGGTTATATTGAGCGTCTATGATTTGTCGCTTAGTTAATTGGATGTCCAGAGTAGCTAGATTAGCGCTTGCGGGTAGTAAGTCGATATGAGTAAGCATATCAGTTGGTACGTTTACTATTGCTTCTCGTATATCTACATCCCCAAGTATTACTTCTAGGGATGTCTTTAAAGGATCATATTGAGCTAGTGTGGAATAGGAAGCGTCTGCTTGACTATCCAAGTCAATTAGCAGCACTTTAAAGCCTCTGAGAGCTAGTCCATAGCTAATAATTAGTGATGTGGTGGTTTTACCAGTACCGCCTTTTTGGTTAGTTACCGTTATTATTTTGCTCATATTAAACCTCCTAGCTCCCAAAGATAGCGTTGTCTACTCTCTGAGAGCTTTTATTTTTAGCTGCTTGCAAATGGTGAGCATATATTTCAGTTGTCTGAAGGTTGACGTGCCGTAATAGTTGCTGCGTTTCTTCGAGAGTTGCTCCATTCAATAGATTTAAGGTTGCTGCGGTGTGCCTGGTACTATGAGCCGTTAAACGAGGGCTATTATATCCGGCTTGAATGAAGCTCTGTTTAACAATTCCGCTAATGCTTCTTGTTGTCATACGTTGTCCGGCGTTCTGGTGGGATGTGGAAGCAAAGAGAGGCGCTGCTCCATCTGATACATCCCTAGCCTGTAGATAGGCCCTGATTGCTTGCTCTACATGCTGCGGCATTCTCACAATAGCGTCTTTTTCAATATGGCCTTTCCCTTGAACGTATAAAACAGTGCTATCACCTTCTGTTCTAATATCCTCAATATTAGCCCGGCTAACTTCAATGGTTCGCAATCCCATTGTTAGCATGAGTGCCAACATTGCATAGTTGCGTTTACCTTTAATGGTCTGGTCCTCATTGAGCAGCTCTAACACGTGCCGGGCTTGACCGCTTGTGAGATAGTCTTTCTTGTGTTCTGTACTGATTTTAGCGCCTTTTACGTGCTTAGCTATATCAGGATAGAGGCCCTCTTCCTCAGTCCATTTGAAAAATTGTTTAACCGCTATGATGTAGTTCTGGATGGTGGTAGGCTTCTTCCCATCTTCAGCCAATTGGTGCCTGTATTGGCGTACTGTTTCCGGTGTAGGGTTCTGAATCTGATACTCATATAGGTATTTAAACCATTGCCTGAGGGATGTTGTATAGGTCCTAACAGTATTCGGCGTTGCGTCAATGAAGGCAATAAACCTAGCTAATAAGTTTTCTTGATCGTTATTGATAATGCTTAGTGCTTGCTGCTGATCAGCAATTAAAGCTCCATTCATGATCATAACCTCCTATTTTAACTTCTGCTAATATTTGAAAATATTCTAACATACGTATATACGGATATCCACATATGCATATAAACAGATATACGACTATACACATATACGGATACCCATATATCCGTATAGCCCCCATAATGAAAAGTTCAATAACTGATTGCTTCCAGTAAGTGAGTTAATGTGCGGATTGCTCTTAAATTAGCAACATAGCGGGGGGTAAATAAAAAAACGCCCTCAGATTCCCTCTGAGAACGTCTTTAATTCAGTTTTTAATAGATAGATCATACAGGCCTTAAAAAGGCTGTATGGGGATGTCATGGCTTATTTTTCGTGATGAAGGCTACTATCATACACTAAAGTTCCATCATCTAAGACTTCATCCCATTCAACGCTAACCGGCTTGGATTTTTTGGATTTGCTAATTAATTGACCGTCTTCATCCGCTACTGGTGCATAGCCATGTTTTCGGATGTTCAGTAATTTATTAACTTCAACATCATTACTAGTTGCCATATAGAAATTATATTTAGGGTAGTAATCGTAATTCAGAATATCTCCAGTTGCACCATTACGGTTTTTAAGAATGATCGCTTCAATTTCTCTAGGATCTTGCTTTCTAGCAGCTTCGAAATCAAAGTTTTGATCTTCTCTTAATCCTTTGAATTGTAAGCCTATCAATACGTCTGAACTGTACTCAATCTCTCCTGATTCTTTGAACGATACCATAGAAGCTGTATTTTTGTAGTTCTCTCGATTAAATGAACTAATTAGAATCACTGGTATGTGAAAGCGTGTTGCTAACTTCTTCAACCCGTTTACTGAAGTAGTTACATTAGCTTTATCCGTTGCCCTATCATCAGCTGCGGCCATAATCTGAAGATAGTCGACAAACACAACTGGTTTTTTACCGGTTGAGCTAACATAAGATTCAACGCTCTTTGAGATATCATAAACATTCGGCCGGTCCTCTGATCCATCATGGAAGATAATGTTGTGATAGAAGCTCCCATAGTGATTAAGAGCCTCTTTAATATTAGTGTATTGGTCCCCATTGAAACGTTCCTTCCATTTGCCGTTAAGTATGCTGCGGGCACTCTGAGCAAGAGTTTCATCCTTTTTAGCAACGGCTCCATAGAATGTTAAACGGCTAATACTCTTAGCGGTCATTTCATATTGGCCCATTTCAAGAGCGAAATACAATACTGATCTATTGGCGTACTCAGCAATATTATCAGCAATCTGAAGAGCGAAAGTAGTTTTACCTAGCGAGGAGAGCGCTCCAATTACATATAAACCCTCTCGCAATCCACCATCAAACACCTTATCGAGGTTCTCAAAGCCTGTAGGGATGGCCTGGATGTTCTCCTGGTCTTTGATGAAGTCTAGGAAGCCTTGTAGCCGGTCTTGAGGGTCCTTCATCACTCTTTGAACGTCTTGGCTGAATCTAGCTCCATTAGCTACCAGAGCTTCATTCGGATCTTTATGATTCCGTACAATATCAACCTCATAGCATAGCGTATTCCCTTGTTTTAGCTTAGTAAATAAGCGTTTGGAGGCTCGCTTGCCGGTCTTATCGTTATCCAGAGCTAATAGAATGATAGGGTGATATTCTTTAGCTTCATCCCCATCCAACATAGCTAGATGTTGCTTAATCTGAGTGATTTCTCGAGTTAGGAGGTCTGCGTTTTGTACACTCCCCAATGCTACGGCTTGGCCGCCTGCTTCCATCACTGAGAGAGCGTCAAATTCTCCCTCAACGACAAAGATAGGCTTGTCCGGGCTTACATTTTCGGGTTGAAGTGCTTCTGCGTTAAATAGATGTGCCTCGCCTTCTTTTTGCTTTACGTAAGGCAACTCATTTTCAGGGATATCTTCCCGGATGTCCCGTGCTAGGTAGCTATCCGGGCCTGTAGGAATAATGATACGAGGTGATAATGAAGTCTTAATACCTCTACGCAATAGCACTGTTTGACTTCTCCAGGCCGGATTATAGCCTATATGGAATTGTTTAATCAGCTTGTCGCTTGTTATGCTGCGTTTAGCTAGATATTCAAGTCCATCCTGGTCAGCCTCAAATAATTTTTGTTCACTGAAAGTAATCACTTCAGCATTCTTCTTTTTCAATTGCTCTTCAATTTCAGCTTCTCTCGCTGCTTGTTGATAGTTATTGACGTTAGTAGCTTTTCGCTGAGGCTGAGAGCTAATCTCTGAAGGCTGATTTGTTGGTTTCTTGTCCTTTTGGCCGTGTAATTTGTAGTTTGTCCCCATAATTTCGTTTGTCCTCTGGAATACATCCCTGAAGTTGTAATCTAGCTCTCCATCAACATTCGGTAAAACTCCAAATTCGTTCATTGCTATCAGATCGAAAATATCCCATGATATGTTGCCTTGACAACATGCAAAGCAATGAACTTTAGGAAATCCGCTTTTCGTGTGGATCCCGGCTGAAGGATTCTGATCATCATGAGCGGGATTAGGGCACCTGAAATTCTTACCATTCCAGACAATGCCTAATTGATTGAGATAATCTGGAAGCATATCTCTTAA
>ERZ841116.1666-NODE-1666-length-10291-cov-8.188746_pt1 | contig 10291 bp, 9 predicted proteins | sample MGYA00519875_ERZ841116 | MGnify/ENA primary metagenome ERZ841116 (study PRJEB31850, sample SAMEA3708889) | human gut metagenome | biome: human gut; feature: human-associated habitat; material: faeces | place: China | collected 2014 ... | reverse complement strand
TCAAATGGAATGGGTGCAGCGTTGCAATAACATTCACAACCGGGCAGAAGAAATTGTTTTGCATGAGATGATTTATTCATAACGGTATGATAGAATGATTATGACAAATCGGAATCGACTGCGGAGGTAAGTATATGAAATACGCAATAGAATTGTATTACGATAAAGAAACGGAACAAAAACTTTTTAATCTGGCAAAACGAGTAGCTGATGAAAAATTGAGTACTAAGTTCTTAGAATGGAAAACTAGACCACATCTTACATTGGCTTGTTTCAATGATGTTAATGAAGTGAAATGTATTCAGCAATTAAAAAATTTTGCACAAACACATAAGCCTATGCCTGCATATATTGGCTCCATTGGAATGTTTAATGACACAAGGACAATTTTTGCATCACCTGTAATGAATGATAGTATGTATCAATTTCAGAGAGAATTACATAAATGCTTACAAGATTTTGATACAACTGGATGGGAATGGTACTGTCCAAATAGTTGGGTACCCCATTGTACATTAGCTCTTACAAAAGAAGATGATGAAGAGGTTTTTTATAAAGCCAGTGATTTGATTTTGCACGAGTTTAGAAAAATAAGCGGAAAATTTGTTTCTGTAGGATTAGTGAAAATATCATTTCCTGTCGAGGAAATATATACCATTGAATTGAATAGTTAAATTCCAATTTTTGAAACTGAGAAATCGGAAGTTGTAGGGAGGTATCGTGATGAAACGAATGATCGCAATTTTACTTATTTCAATCAATATAATTTCTTTGACTGCCTGTACGCAGAAGGCAGGGGAAAATGAAAAATATCAAGTTGTTGCTGCTGAGTATCCGAGTATGGCAAAGTATCCAGATGAAAGTAAATATACGAAATTAAATGGGGACTTTGACAGTGATGGTTTTGATAAGGTTTACGATGCATGGTGGGCCGATCGCAAAAAACAGATGAATCAACCGGATGGTTATAGAGATGGTCTGGATAGCTATCTGTCCACGCTTGTGCTACAGCTGCTCAGTGAAACCGGTGGAGAAAACAAAGCTTGTTCTCCGATTAATATTTATATGGCTCTTGCCATGCTGGCGGAGGTGACCGATGGTAATAGCCGAAGCCAGATTCTGAACCTGCTTGATTGCAATGATATAAACTCTCTTCATGAGAAGGCGTCTGCAGCCTGGAATGCAAATTACTGTGATGACGGTGCCGTAACCAGCATTCTCGCAAATTCTCTGTGGATGAACGATCAAATCAAATTTAAGCAGAATACTTTGGATTCGCTGGCAAAATATTATTATGCATCCTCCTTCCGGGGAGAAATGGGATCTGCCGCTTATGATAAGGCACTTCAGGAGTGGATGAATCAACAGACTGGTGGACTTCTGGAAGAACAGGCCTCGAAATTGTCGATGGATCCGGAGACCATCCTTGCCCTGGCTTCTACCATTTATTTCCGCGCAAAATGGGATGGAGAGTTTTCTGAAAGTAATACAAAGCCGGATACATTTCATGCTGACAATGGTGATGTGACTTGTGATTTCATGCACCAGAGCAATACAAATACGTATTATTGGAGCGAGCGCTTTTCAGCAGCAGCCAAAAAGCTGGAAGGCAGCGGATATATGTGGTTTATACGGCCGGATGAGGGCATAACACCGGAGGAACTGCTTGCCGATGAGCATACCATGGAATTTCTTCTCAGCAGCGGTGAGAAAGCCGAAAGCAAATTTTTGATGGTGAATTTAGCAGTTCCTAAGTTTGATGTGGCATCCGATATGGAGCTGAAAAAGGATTTGATGAACCTTGGTATTACGGATATCTTTGACCCGGAAACCGCTGATTTTTCTCCTATGACCGATGATACAGCGGCATATCTTTCTCAGGCTAAGCATGCGGTGCGTGTTGCGGTTGATGAGGAAGGAGTTACGGCTGCGGCCTACACAGTGATGATGACAGCAGGTGCGTGCGCTCCGCCGGAGGAAGAGGTTGATTTCATTTTAAACCGACCGTTTATATTTGCTATCACAGGGACAGACGGATTGCCGCTGTTTGTGGGAATTGTTCATCAGCCGCAGGTGTAGTCTAGGTGGTTTCAAGAAAATTCTTCTTGTCCGAAGGGCAAGAAGGGGAGCTTCAGACCTTTGTACAGGAAGATATGCTTATAGATGGAGAACTGGCAATGGACGATAGGGGACATTTCTTGATACAGGCTGTTTGTGGAGACGATGCCTATGTATTATTTGACGAAATTGGAAAGGGATGTGCTGCTATGCTGAGAAAGTTGAATTGTTTTTTAAACATCGTTATTGGTTCATTCATAGGAGTTTTCATTGGGTTCGGAATTTATAAGTCCTGGCACTTTAAAACCTATCCAAATTTATATGCCATGCAGTCTGCACCGTGGTACACAGAGTTACTGTTGGATGGTGCCATGGTGGCTGTTGTTGTGGTCGTATGTATTGTCCTAAAGTTGGTTATTTGGAGAAAATTAAAGCCATAACATCCAGTTTGACGGAGTGATGGATATGAAAATCAGAGAAGTGGATAAGAATAAAAAGCAGTTTATATCATTATTGTTATTAGCTGATGAGCAGGAGAATATGATTGACCGTTATATTGAAAAAGGTACTATGTATGTACTTGAAGGTGGTAATGTAAAAGCTGAATGTGTTGTCACTGATGAAGATAATGGAATACTTGAAATTAAAAATATTGCAGTCGATCCTCAGAATCAGGGAAAGGGCTATGGGAAAGCACTAATTGATTTTCTTGCCAGTAAATATGCAGATGAATATTCTGTTTTGCAAGTTGGAACAGGTGACAGTCCATTGACGATACCATTTTATGAAAAATGTGGATTTGTTCGTTCTCACAAGATTCCTAATTTCTTTACCGATAATTATGACCACCTAATTTATGAGGGCGGTGTACAACTAATAGATATGGTATATTTGCAAAGACATATATAACTTCCAGTTTGCCGTACTCGTTCCCAGCAGGGTCTGGGGCAGGCACGCCCCAACAAGTTCTGAAAAAAGACTACTCAGAGCGATAAACAAGCAAAGGCAGGGGATCATCACGGTGATGATACCCTGCCTTTTGATATTATAGTATCCTCGGTTTCGTTCAGTAGATCGAAAGTTATACTGGGGTCTCCGGGCGTTCGAGGTTCTTATGGACCATCAATCCTTCTTCTCTGCAGTGCGGGCAAAGAAGTTGGCAAGGAGGGCACCGGAAATGTTATGCCACACAGAGAACACAGCACCGGGGATGGTTGCCAGCGGATACTGTGCAAAGTGGGCAGCGGCCAGAGAAGTGGCCAGACCGGAGTTCTGCATCCCGACCTCGATGGAAATTGCACGGCACTTGGTGGAATCCAGCTTCAGCAGCTTGCCCACGCCAAAGCCGGTGAGGTAGCCCAGCAGGTTGTGCAGGATGACAACGGCAAGGATCAGCAGGCCGCTGGTCATGATCTTAGCGGAGTTTGCGGACACAACGGCGCAGATGATGAGCACGATGGCAGTGGTGGAGATCAGCGGCAGCACACGGACGGCATTCTGGGTGAACGTATGGAAGAAGTGATTGACCACAAAGCCCAGTGCGATGGGAACCAGCACCACCTTGACGATGGACAGGAACATGTTCACGGGGTTCACCTCCACGCGCTGACCAGCATACAGCAGGGTGAGCAGCGGGGTGAGGAACGGAGCCAGCACGGTGGAAACAGCAGTCATGCCAACAGACAGTGCAACGTCGCCCTTGGACAGATAGGTCATCACGTTAGAGGAGGTGCCGCCGGGGCAGGTGCCCACAAGGATGACACCGATGGCCAGCTCAGTGGGCAGATGGAACACCTGCGTCAACGCCCATGCAAGGAAGGGCATCAGCGTGAACTGTGCAATGCAGCCGATGATCACGTCCTTCGGGCGGCTGAACACCACCTTGAAATCCTCCGGCTTCAGGGTAAGACCCATGCCGAACATAACGATGCCCAGCAGGGTGTTGACCCATGCGGTCTTTACCACGCTGAATGTGCCGGGGAAGAACAGGGCCAGTGCCGCTACCACGATGACGATAGCAGCCATATACTTGCCTACAAAGTCGCTTACTTTTTCCAGTGTTTTCATGTTAAACTCTCCTTTTCCAGGTCCTGATTTTTGCGGATGCAAAGGCAATGAAACATCCGGAAAATGGCTTTCCCGCAAACAAAAACGCCTTTGTCCCTTACGGTTTGTAAGAGACAAAGGCGTAGATCCTCTGCGGTACCACTCTTATTGCCGGTGCAAAGCCCGGCCCCTCAGTGCGCATCCAACAATGCGCGGCCCGTGATAACGGGGGCCTGCCGTTCCCGCTTACTGGGGCGCAGATGCCGCCCATTCAGCCGGAAAGCTCGGAGAGGATCTTCCCACGGACACCCTGCACTGCCTTGCACCATCCGGCAGCTCTCTGCAGCATTCTTTCCGGGTACTCTTTCTCGTCATAGCCGAATATTTCACTGCCCCGGAGTATACTCCCCTGCAAGGGGAAAGTCAAGTGATACGGCCCGTCGGATTTTTCATCTGGTTTGCATCCGGAGTGAAAGCATTTCAGACAAGGGCAGTGCCGGGGTCTGCGGCAGACGATGCGGAGGCAAAGCAGAAGAGGCAGCCTTATCCGCACAGCGAACAAGTGATATACCAGAAAGCTCGGTCTTACGACTGATTTCGCAACTTTTTCTGTCAAAAAGTGGTTAAGATGCGGCAAAGATTTTTCTTTTTGTGCTTTCGGTTTTCCGCGGAGCATTCTTTCATCTGCTGCTGCGTGAAGTTGATTTTTCTCAATTTTACACGATATTCCGTAAAATTGTTCGTTCTCATTTTCCAGTTCGTCTTTTTACTGCACCACCGGTTCCACCGGACATGCAAAACACGCCGCCAAATTTTGAAATTTTGGCTGTTTATTTTGAAGCCAAGAGATGGTATATAAATTTTGTCAGAACATTTTGCGGGCAGCAAACCTGCATTCATGCAGCCGTTTCAAAGCGGCGTGACAATTTTGATAGAGAGGTGATTGGTGTGTTTTGGTATCATTGTGTTATGGAACGACTTTATCATCCCGCGTGTGGTGCGTATACATCCTTTGGCATCGCCGCGTATTCTACATCTCACGGACGACACCGAAAATTGCGGTTCATCTCAGATGTCTCCGTTGACCCGGTGCGGGTCCTTCGCCTGGCCGCGCGCTGTACCGCGTGCCAGCTCGATCCGTCTCAGCTGATGGATGTGGTGGAGGATCTGCTGGCGGCATAAGGCCGCTTTTTGCGGGAGGAGTTTTTTCTGTCACAATTCTATGGTATACTGGTAGAAAAAACGCCGGAGGATACCACCATGGCAGAAACGAACCAGACCCAGCGGGAAGAAGAACTGGCCCGCCGTGAGGCACTGCTTGCCCAGCGGGAGGCCCAGCTGGAAAAGGAGCAGGCAGAACTTGCCGCCGCCAAAGCCCAGAGCGCTGAGCGCAAAAAGACCCTGCTGGACAACAACGACCCGAATTTCGTCAACCCCAAGGAAAAGCTCTACGATAAATTCCCCCTCACGGTCCACCAGATGGACATCATCATTGGGGTGCTGTTTGCCCTCATTCTTCTGTTTCTGGTGCTGGGCATGACGCACACCAGCTTTTTCGGGCTGTTCGGCGGCTGAACCCTGCCCGCCCCACCCGCGCAGGAACCAATAAACGCACGAAAGCCCCGGCCGGAGCCGGGGCTTTCTGTTTGCTGCAAATGCCTGTTACAGCAGGACGTATTTCAGGATGAACAGAACGGTCAGCACATACATCAGGGGGCTGATTTTCTTCTCCTTGGCCTTGCCGGTGATGACATTCAGCAGGGTCCAGGAGATGACACCGATGGCGATGCCCTCAGAGATGCTGTATGCGGTGGGCATTGCCAGGATGGTCAGGAACGCGGGGATGCCCTCGGCAGGATCGTCGAACTCGATCTTCAGGGCAGAACCCATCATGTAGAAGCCAACGATGATCAGGGCCGGAGCGGTCGCAAAGCTGGGGATGGTCAGGAACAGGGGGCTGAACACCACGGCCAGCAGGAACAGCACACCAGTGGTCATGGAGGTCAGGCCGGTGCGGCCGCCCTCGGTCACGCCGGAAGCGCTCTCGACGAAGGTGGTGGTGGTGGAGGTACCCAGCACGGCACCGGCGCAGGTGGCGATGGAGTCGGCCATCAGCGCGCCCTTGATGTTGGGCAGCTTGCCCTCCTCATCCAGCATGTCGGCCTTGGAAGCAACACCGATCAGGGTGCCCAGGGTATCAAACAGGTCAACGAAGAGGAAGGAGAACATCACGGCGAAGAAGTTCAGGATGCCCACGCCGGAGAAATCGGTCTTGAACACCTGACCAAAGGTCTTGCCCAGCGCAGAGAAATCGAAGCTGATGAAGCTGGTGGGGATAACACTGTACATGCCGGCATCGGGGTTGGGGATGTAGATGCCGGTCATCTCGCAGAGGATGCCCAGCACCCAGGTGATGAGGATGCCGTACAGGATGCCGCCCTTGACCTTTTTGACCAGCAGGATGGCGGTGATGAGCACGCCCACCAGCGTGAGGATCGCACCCACGCCGATGCTGTGGAAGGTCTCGCCCTTGAAGTGCTGATAGGTGACGAGGGTAGAATCGCTGTTCACGATCAGCTTTGCGTTCTGCAGGCCGACGAAAGCAACGAACAGGCCGATGCCCACGCTGACAGCGCTCTTCAGGGTCATGGGGATGGCATTGAAGATGGCCTCACGCACATTGGTCAGGCTCAGCACAATGAAGATGATGCCCTCCACAAAAACGGCCATCAGAGCCAGCTGCCAACTGTAACCCATGGTCAGGACGACCGTGTAGGAGAAGTAGGCGTTCAGGCCCATGCCGGGAGCCAGAGCGAACGGGTAGTTGGCCAGCAGAGCCATCAGGGCAGTGCCAACGAACGATGCCAGCGAGGTGGCGATCAGGACCGCATTGGCATCCATGCCCGAAGCGGACAGGATGCTGGGGTTGACCGCAAGGATGTAGGCCATCGTCATAAAGGTGGTGACACCCGCCATGAGTTCGGTCTTGACATCGGTGTGGTTTTCTTTCAGGTGAAAGATCTTTTCTAACATGAAAGTTCCTCCTGTGTTATAGTAAAAACAAAAACCGCCGCGTGGGAACCGGCGGAAAGAACAGCTCCCATTGTAGCAGAACTGTTCCCACCTGTCCATGGCCGAAACACAGAAAATTCACGAAAAGTTCAAACCTTCTTGTATAGGTATGACTTATCCGAGGGCTTTTTGGCGTTTTATGGAAATTTTTCTTTCCGGTCATGGAGTTTGTGCCGCTCCGTATATCCCCATAGTCTGTATTTGCGATAAAATCGACCTCCTATTCACGAAAAAGCGCCCCCGCTCACTGCGATCTTACAGTGAACGGGGGCGCTGTGCTTTTTCATAGAAAAGAGCGGATTTTGCAAGAAAAAATCTCCGTAGGCCCGGGAGGCTTACACCTGATGCTCTGCGATCCACTGGCCCATCTGCTGGGCGATGGCCTTGATCGAGCCATCCTCAAAGGGAACCTTCAGCCCGGCGGTCTGCATCAGCTCTGTGTAGCTGGCCAGACCGGCACGGCGCACCAGCTTGAGGTAGCGCTCCCAGGCATCCTTGTGGTCCTTGAGGCTCAGCAGGAAGAACTGCAGCGCAGCCATGGTGGACAGGCAGTAGTCGATATAATAGAAGGGGCACTCATAAATGTGCAGCTGGCGCTGCCAGCCTGCGCCGCGGCCATAGAACGGCAGGTCACCGAACTTGTTCCAGGGGCGGTATTTCTTTTCCAGCTCCAGCCAGACGGCATTGCGTTCATCCGGCGTAAGATCTGGCTGCTGATACATAATGTGCTGGAATTCATCCACCATGCAGCCGTATGGCAGGAAGATAAAGCTGTCCTCGGCGTGCAGCAGCTCGTATTTATCCGTATCCTCCTTAAAGAAGAGGTGATGCCACGGGGCGGTCAGGAACTCCATGCTCATGGAGTGGATCTCGGCGCTCTCCATACCGGGGCACTGGATATCTTCGGGGATGTTCTTGGGGCTGCGGGCAGCCAGGTAGCCTTCCAGCGCATGCCCTGCTTCATGGGTCAGCACATCCACATCCCCCGCCGTGCCGTTCCAGTTGGCAAAGATGAAGGGGGTCTTGTAATCGGGCAGCATTTCCTCATAACCGCCGCTCATTTTGCCGGGGCGGCTGAGAACGTCGAACATCTCGTTATCCTGCATGAAGTCGATGAACTCTGCCGTCTCGGGGCTGAGCTCGTGGTACATGGTGCGGGCGGCGGACATCCGGGCGTCATAGCCCTCGATGGGCTTGGGGTTGCCGTCCTTGAAAGCCACCGGCAGGTCGGCAAAAGTGGGGTGCTGGATGCCAGTGCGCTTGTTCTTGAGAGCGATGACCTTCTGCAGCTCCGGCACGACGTCGTGGGCCACCTGGTCGCGGAAGCGCTTGATGTCCTCAGGGCCGTAGCCGATGCGGTTCATCCGCACATAGGACAGCTCGCTGTAGTCGTGGAAGCCCATGACCTGAGCCTGCTGGTTCAGGTTCTTAACGATCTTGGTGTACAGCTCGTCCAGCTCGGCGCGGTGGGCATCGAAGTAACCGGCCTCGGCCTCATAAGCGGCCCGGCGGGTGGCGGCATCGGTGCTCTCCTTGTAGGGGCCAAGCTGGGGGATGGTGAGCTGCTTGCCGTCCAGCTCCACCAGCGCACCGCCGTAGATCTGCTGGTAGGTGCTGACGAGGGCGTTGTACTCCTGCTGAAGGGCCACGGTGCGCTCGTCCATGCCCAGCACGGCGTTCTTCATGCCGGCCACGCAGGTGGAGCCGAAGGCCACGGTCAGGGCGTCCACATGGGGGTTGGCGAGGAAGGCGCGGCTGATCTCGACGCTGGCGTTGGACACTGCCGGGCCGTTGGCGTCGAAGAAGTCCTGCTCAGCTTTCCAGTAGGCGTCGCGGGTGTCGCAGGTGTAGTGGATGTTGGCGAGGTTGGCCGCCGTGTTGTAGTCGGCGAAGGCGCGGCTCTGCTCGTAGTAAACCTCCACAAGGGCCTCGCCGCTGTCAGCGGCAGCTGCCTTTGCGGTCAGCTCTTTGCAGCGGGCCAGCAGCGCGTCGATGTCAGGGCGGGTATAGGTCATCTCACTGAATTTCATCGTGAAAAATCCTTTCCGGGGCGGGAAGGCCCCTTTCAATATCATGTCCATCTTATCACGTTTGGGCCAAAAAAGAAAGACTTTGAGCATATGTGATAAATTCTGCGGCCTTGTCTTAGCAAACCTGTTGCATCCCGTGATTGAAACAGGGCGAAAAAAAGCATATAATAACAGTATCAACAGAGTAAGGCCATGCGCGTCAAGTGCCGCATCAACGGGGAGTTGTGCTGCGGACGAAGGGAGACCCGCGGTGCATGGCCTGCATCCCGCTGCTGCATGGACTTGGGTGCGGGCGAGGCCGTCTGCACGGCGTCGTCCGGAAGTGAAGTTTGTTGAACTCACGCCCTCCTTTGTGCGGTTTGTCACAGGGGAGGGCGTTTCTTTCTGCTCCCCCCGCAGTTCCTGAAAAACAGGAGGACAGTTGATATGAAAAACGAATCCAGAATCTCCGTGCGCACCCTGACGGCGATGGCCCTGCTCATCGCCATGAGCATCGTCTTTTCCCGGGTGCTGAGCATCTCCACCGGCTTTGTCCGGTTCAATCTGGGCAGTCTGCCGGTGCTGCTGGCGGGCATCCTCTTTGGACCGTGGGCGGGTTTCGTCGTGGGCATGGTGGCCGACATCATCGGCGGCGTGCTGGCGGGCTATGCCATCAATCCGCTCATCACGCTGGGTGCGGCGTCCATCGGCCTGGTCGGCGGCTTGGGCTGGCGGAAGCTTTCCCATCTGCGCACCGGCAACCGGCTGTGGTGCAGTGTGCTGGCGGCACACTTCGTCGGCTCGATGGTCATCAACTCGCTGGCGCTCCACATCTTTTACGGCTATGCATGGGCAGTGCTCATCGCCCGCATCCCGAATGCGCTGGTGCTCACGGCGGTGAATACGGTGCTGCTGCGTATTCTGCTCGAGAATCGGGCGCTGATGGCAATGGCGAAACGATAAAGGCTTGCGCTCCGCGCGGGCCAGAGCGCAGGGCTGGTTTTTTCTTTGAGCTGGTTCGCGCGCCTGTGCGCGGGGGAGAGCGCGTTCGCATTAAGGCTAATTGTTCTCTTTTGATGTCAAAAGAGAACCAGAAAACCACCAGC
>ERZ841116.1662-NODE-1662-length-10325-cov-17.216066_pt1 | contig 10325 bp, 7 predicted proteins | sample MGYA00519875_ERZ841116 | MGnify/ENA primary metagenome ERZ841116 (study PRJEB31850, sample SAMEA3708889) | human gut metagenome | biome: human gut; feature: human-associated habitat; material: faeces | place: China | collected 2014 ... | reverse complement strand
TGCGTATGATGCCGTACTGGCAGAGAACCAAGATAGATTACTCAGTGATACAGGCGTTCAATTACGAATGAACCGTTCCATTCAAGTGGAAGGCGCATTTGGTGTGTTAAAACAAGATCTTGGATTTAGACGATTGTTACACCGTGGCAGTAGAAACGTGCATAAGATGTTATATCTATTGTCCATGGGATTCAATCTAGCAAAATTACATAACAGAATACAAGCGGGTCGAGTTAATACAACATTATTTACTGCAAAACAAACTGCTTAAACCAAGAATTTTTTAAATAGGCCTAAAGGCCTATTTAAGTGCGCCTAAAAACAAGAAACACCAAGAAAACATACGATTTTACAAATCTAATTTTCTTGGTGTTTCTTATATTTTAAAGGGACTGTAACTAGAATGCGGTAAAACCGCATTCTGTTACAGCCCCTTTTGTATGGTGAAAGTATGATATAGCTACATTTATATTTTAGTGTAAAATACTAAATCGTTTTAGCTGTTTTATAAAGTGAAATAAACTATCAAAAAAGTAAAATATAAAAGAGGAGTTTTATTATAGCTTGTAGAACTAACATAGTAATAAACCTATTTAAGGTGCTTGTAAAAGGAGACATTATTATGGGAATCTTTAAAAAGCTATGTATGACCTCTATGTTAGGTGTTATGTTAACTGTACCAACGTATGCAACTGTTGTTACAGGCAGTCAATCAGATGTAAATTTAGATTTAAAGTATCCTTTAGTTTATACAGATCATGCTTATGCTCAAAGAGTTATTAATACAGATATTGCAAATTATGTACTCGAAGCAAAGGATATGTATTACAACCAACATATTTATCAAGTTTCTCAAAACTATAAGGTTACCTATGAGGATAGTCAAGTTGTTTCAATCCTACTAACTACCTATTATTACTACGCCGGAGCTGCTCATGGTATGTATAATACAAGAGGTCTTGTATATAATAAAGTAACAGGTCAACGCATTCCATTATATAACTATATAAAAATTGCGAATGCAGCACAATTGGATAACGGCTTACGATCCCATGTATTAAGTTATTATACAGGTAATCATACAAAGAGCTATATTCCAAGTGGATGGAGTGTAAAATATGTAACCGATAACTATTGCTTACGTGGTAAGGGGAACATTGATTTAGTTTACCAACCATATGAACTAGGACCGTACGCAGCTGGTAATACCTATATTGGTTTTACACCAAAAGCCATTGAATACTTTAACCGCATGAACTCCTAATACAAGTGTAGCTTTAAATTGTGTCTTATCAGTACATTGATGCATTAAATAGTATTCTTGTTATAAACTCTATAAAAGCCTATAGTACATATACAGTATTATAGGCTTTTAGTGTACTTATCATATTATCTTCTATATCCGCCACATCCTCTAGTATTAGAGTTTTGACCACAGTAACTTTGGCTAGTATTGTTACAAACTGTATTGTTATTATTACAGTTGTATTGAGCGTTTGTATTACAATTGTATTGAGTATCTGCATTACATTTATACTGAGCATTGGTATTGCAATTTGCTTGTGATCCATTGCATACATAATCATAAGCAAATCCTGTAGATACAGCCGCTGTCACGGCTAAAAGCGTCATGACAATCATACGTTTTGTAAACTTCATAGGTATCACCTCCTCATTTCTATACTTATATTGTACTACTAAATGTCAACTAAAATATGATATTCTATACATATATACTATTTGAGAGGCATTATGTGAAAGGATGAGAGTCTATTATGAAACGTATATTGATGGCTACACTATGTTTTAGCTGTGTTACGTTGGGAAGCCATGCGATTGATATTAATATACCAGGTGCGGATTCTACCATATCAAAGGATTCATATCAAAATTATCACAAGACTGATTCAGATGCACAGAAGATAGAACGCGAGGTTGAAGCAGAGATAAAAAATTATATGCCCAAAGCAGTGGTAGGTAATGGTGATATAGATTTAGATAAGGTAATTTATTCAAATCGTGAGTTAAACCATTCACTAAATTTTTCTTCAACAGTATTTATTTTAAAGGAGGATGGAGCAAATATAAAATTTACTATGCCATATCCAAGTCGGTATGGCAATACTGAAAAAATTTCAGATGGCACCTCTGCGTTCAAACAGGCAATGATTATGAGTCCTAATGGGATTATGGCCTATGAATTACGACATCAACCAGCTGGAAATAATTGGGAAGATAGTAAGATTCCATATAACAAGTTGACTATTGATGATATGAAAGCTATTGCAGAGAAAACAGCTGGAGTGTATAAAGCGCCTAATCCTTCATTATATGCTGATAAATTTATGTATCCTACTATAGAAAAAGCTACATGGGATGTAACATATGCTAAGGGGACTCCGATGGTAGGGAGTATCAATTTTACAATGAAGGATACACCTACAATTTCCTATCATATCGGTTACAATTTGACACCTAAAAAACAGTTGAATTCATTGGAGAAACAAGGTGCAGATAAGACTAAAGAAATTATAATGTCACCTTTGGTAAACTATGTTCTACCATCTATTGAGCCAGCTAAGGATATCCTTTCTAAAAGTAAGACATTAAAAATTAATGATTTTACATTTTTAACACTAAAAACAAGTAAAATGGTACGGGTAGATAAAAGCGATTCGTATATGTACATACATGATAGCGATTATTATAAAGAGGGGATTATGGTGATGCCAATAGCAGATACTGATATGCAGCATCTAGAGAATATATTCCCAAAAGTTGTACGAAGTATCATTATGTCTGACAAATATTCGATGCGACAACCAATTCAATTTGCTACCGTATGGAATGATGCTATGCCATCTGTATACTTGCAAATTAAGCGCCCTAAAACAACTTTGTATATGTTAATATCTCATGACAAACAATATGTATATACACACTTTATTATGTCTAATAATAGTAATCTATTGGTAAAAGACTATCGTGATATTGTGCAATATGTAGATACTAATAACAATAAGGACTACTATAATACATTTCAAAGTGGACTGGGGGCTAAGATGCCAAAAGAAATGGTTACTTATGATATTAAGAATATAAAATAGTTTATTTAATTATTTAGAATTAAAGAAAACTGTTCTGCATTTTTAAAAATTACAAATTTATTATTGCCTTTATATGGATTACACTGTATACTTAAGTTAAAAGTTATACAGTGTAATTTTTTTACATGCAAAAATAAATATAAAATGAAAACTATTTTTGAGGAAGAGGTGACATAGTGTATATTAAAGATATATTTCATAGTAATACAGGGGTATCACAATATCGATTAGAGGAAAGCACTAGTAAAGATGCAGTGATATATATCTTGTATGGGCAGAACGAATTATATGAAGATTTAACTGGTGTACCTGGCGCTATGAGTGATAGAAAACAAATTCGTACAGAATATAAAGGCTCTACTCTTAAAGCAGGAGATTTAATATTTAGTACAATATCTGGCATTGCTACCCTCGTTACCAGTGATCATGAAGGTTATCTTTTTACTCAAAACTATGTTCGGATGGAGCCGTTAAATACGCCTATTGATAAAAAGTTTATGGCTTATTTGATTAATGAGAATTCTAAAATTAAACGGCAGTTCAAACAAAATTTACAAGGCAGTCAAGTTGTACGTTATAGTCTTAGCTTATTAAAAGAAATCCAGTTACCAAAATTACCATCTATTGAAACACAACGTATTATGGGGGATATTTATTTTAAACAATTACGACTAAGAGCATTAAAACAGCGTGTGGCGGATAATACATATCGTAAAGCAATTACTATGTTACAGGGAGTAAACTAATATGACAGAGCTAGAATTTGAAAATAAATTAATTGAGCAATTATCAACTGGGATTGTTACTAATGCAGCTAAGTCTAATCAAATTGCTGATACAATAGATGCTTACGGAAATATGAAAGTTTATAAAAGTAAACTCTGGAAGTATGAGCCAACGATAAAAACAACAGAGGCACTTTGGGATAACTTCCGCAAAATTTTGTACCAATTGAATCAAAATCAACTGACACAACCATTAAGTGATACAGAATTTAAACAAGTTCAAAAGGTAATTAATGAACTATATACACCATATCAAGCAGGGCAGTTTCTATATGGTATCAATGGCGTATCCCAAGTAGAGGTTGACCTAGATGATGGCCGTCATGTATTTTTAACAGTATTTGATCAAAAACAAATTGGGGCAGGTAATACTGTCTATCAAGTAGTTAGTCAAATTAAGCGAGAGCCGCTAATTGCAGGTCGTCCAGAACGCCGTTTTGACACAACGCTACTTATTAATGGTTTACCTATTATTCAAATTGAGGAAAAATCTGTTAAACATCATGTAGATGAAGCATTAAATCAAATGCATCAATATATTCAAGAGAAACAATACAGTGATATTTTCTCAACAGTTCAAATTTTAGTTGCAATGACGCCAAATAGAATTAAATATATGGCGAATACTACGGCGGATTTATTTAATAAAGACTTTGCTTTTGAATGGCAAAATCCTAATGATAACAAGGTTGTTCGTAATTGGACTACCTTTGCAGATATGTTCCTTAGCATACCAATGGCACATCAAATGTCTACATTGTTTACTATTCTTGACGGTACTAAGAATAAACAAATGCTTAAGGTTATGCGTCCTTATCAAGTATATGCTACAAAAGCAGTTTTAAATGAATTAAAACGGGCTGATTTTGATTTGCCAATTAATAAGTTAGGTTATGTCTGGCATACAACAGGATCAGGTAAAACGATTACTAGTTTCAAAACTGCCTGGTTGGCGAGTCGCATGCCAAATGTTGATAAGGTTGTATTTGTCGTTGACCGTATAGCGCTAACGAAACAAACTGAAGCAAATTATAAAGCCTATGATCCTGAAGGTTCTATTGATATTGATGGTAAACAATTTGATACCGTTGGTGGAACAGAGAATACTTCAGCGTTAAAGAAAAAATTAAATGAAAAGGGGGATGGCATTATTGTTACGTCTGTACAAAAACTAAATACTCTCATTAATCGTAAAGACTTTGTAGTACCTAAGAAGAATTTTGTGTTCATTGTCGATGAGGCGCATAGATCTACCGGTGGTGAAAGCTTTGAGGATTTACAAAAGGTATTTAAAGGTGCTGCTTGGGTTGGATATACAGGAACACCTATGTTCGATAAGGTGGTTGGTAAAAAAGGTACTAAAACTCATGAAGTCTTTGGTAAGTTGTTACATGCGTATACTATTCGCGAAGCTATTGCAGATAAAAATGTATTAGGTTTTAAAGTAGATTTTGAAACGACTATTGCCGAAGATCAAATGAAGCAAGAGTACTTACCTAAATTTTATAAGGCACAGCGTCCTGATTGGGATGAAGCTGATATTGAACGTAAAATTGCTAATCTTACTGATAATGACATGGATGATATGATTGAACCAAGTTTCTATGATAATAATCCTAATCATGTACGATTGGTAGTGGAAGATATCTTTAAAAATTGGCGAAACCGTTCTAATGATGGTGTCTATAACGCTATGCTTACTACACATGTAGGTGGCAATAAACCTAGTACACCAATGGCATTGATGTACTTTGATGAATTTGAACGAGTGAACCAAGAACGTGAGAAGCAAGGGTTACCTACGTTAAAAGTTGGTATTACTTTCAGCATGAGTACTAATAATAGTGATAACCAATTAACTACAAATGATGGTCTATTACGTGCTATGAAACATTACAATAAAATGTTTGGTACTAGTTTTGGCTTAGATGATGTATCGGGCTATACTCAGGATTTAACAACACGCTTAAATCGTACAGCACAAGATGGGCAATATTTAGATATTGCTATAGTTGTAGATCAACTCTTGACTGGTTTTGATGCACCACAACTAAATACGCTATATGTGGATCGTACATTAAAGGATGCAATGCTAATTCAGGCGTATTCTAGAACCAATCGCATTGCCGACAATCAAGGAAAGCCATGGGGCCGTATAGTCAATTACAGATGGCCAGCTAAAAACGAAGAACTCATGAACCGAGCTTTAAGTATTTATGCGAATAAACACTCTGCTGATGTACAAGATACATTAGTAGATACAAAAGTTTTAGTTGATAGTGGTGTTTTGGCGAAACCTTTCAAAGAACAATTTGAAGAAGTAAAACAAGTGGTAGATCGTCTTGCAGATATGACGGATAACTTTACAGAAGTTCCTGCTAGTGAAGCTAAGCAAGAAGAACTGTTTAATCTTATGCGTATATATAGCGCTGGAATGTCAAAGCTAAAACAATATGATCCAGATGTTGTTAATGGAGAAGACATCGGATTTGACTATGATAATCCAGATGAGCTTGTTACATTGCTTGGGATGACACCTGAACAGGAAGAAATGTTAACCACATCTCTGTATAACGATTTGAAAGAACGTATTGCTGAAAATCATGATGTACCAGTTGCTCAAATTGAACTACGTATGATACATGTAAAGCAAATTAGTGTCAACTATGACTATCTTACTGAATTAATTGAAGCGTTAATGAATGCTGTTCATGAAAAACGTATGGATGTAGCTGCGGATTATCGTGAAAAAATTAATGACTTTGCAATGGCTTTAGATGATCGCCAATATGCAAAACAAATTAATAATGCAGTTAATGCAATTTATAAAGGTACGTACCCACCAGAAGGAAAGGAAATCCAATATCCTGTAAAGTTAACTAGTTTAGAAGTCATTGAAGATGTAAATGCAATGATTATGAAGGACGATATTTTTGATTTTCGCTTAAAATGGGGGATTATTGATGTTATTAGTAATGACGAAATATTAGATCTATTTTCTCGACATACAGCTGGAAAACAGGATTTAGATAGTACGGGTAGAATTAGTAAACTAAAAAAAGATGCTCGTGCGGAATATCAAGCAAAAGCACAAGATGCAGATATTGTAAGCCTTAATAAGATTAAATATGGTAATGAACTTGTAGCAGCTTTATATAAATTTGCAGATTCGTATGTTAATGAAAGGTAGTGTTGTTATGATAAAGGGAAAGCGAGGTTGTGATGAGTAAAGAAAAACGGAGAGTACCTAAATTACGATTTCCGGGATTTACGGAAGATTGGGAACAGCGTAAGTTAGCAACATTATATAAACGTGTAAATGAGCGTAATGATGGAACGTTAGGTCGTGATAAGTGGATATCCGTAGCCAAGATGTATTTTCAGGATCCTGATAAAGTACAATCAAATAATTTAGATACGCGTACGTATGTCATGAAAATAGGTGATATTGCTTTTGAGGGGCACCCCAATAACGAATTTAAATTTGGTAGATTCGTATTGAATGATATAGGTACTGGAATTATTTCAGAGCTTTTCCCTATTTATAGACCTATTACTGAGTATGATATAGATTTTTGGAAATATGCAATTCAACTAGAAAGAATAATGGGACCTATATTTGCAAAATCAATTACATCATCAGGCAATTCATCAAATAAATTAGACCACAATCATTTCTTAAATCAAGAGTTGTTGGTGCCTAATATTGATGAACAGAAACAGATTGGTTCTCTATTAAGTTTAGTGACTAAAATTATTACCCTTCATCAGCGTAAGTTAGATAATCTCAGATTAAAGAAAAAAGCGTTACTTCAGAAACTTTTTCCGAAAAATGGAGAACGATATCCTGAACTTCGTTTCCCTGGATTTACTGATGCTTGGGAACAGCGTAAGTTAGGTGAGTATGCGAATTTTAGAAGAGGTTCTTTTCCACAACCATATGGAAATAAAGAGTGGTATGATGGTGTGGGTTCAGCTCCTTTTGTACAAGTTGTTGATGTTGGTGATAATTTGAGCCTTGTGGACTGTACAAAACAAAGAATTAGTAAATTAGCCCAGCCTATGAGTGTATATGCTGAAAAAGGGAGTGTTCTTGTGACTCTACAAGGTAGTATAGGTAGGGTTGCAGTCTCACAATATGATGCATTTATAGATAGAACAATATTGATTTTTCAAGGCTATAAGTACAAAACTAATTCATATTTTTGGGCATATATTATAAAGAATAAATTCTCTGAAGAAGCACTAAAAGCTCCCGGAGGAACCATTAAAACCATAACTAAAGAAGCTTTATCTAATTTTATTATTTTATATCCTAAATTTAGTGAACAGGAACAAATTGGGTCTTTTTTTGAGAAGCTTGATAAACTTATTACCCTTCATCAGCGTAAGTTAGATCACTTACAATTACAGAAGAAAGCATTACTTCAACAGATGTTTGTATAAATAAAGGAGATTTTGTATGGCAGAATCAAAAGCACAGAATATTTCAAGCCAATTATGGGCGATTGCCAATGATTTGCGTGGCACAATGGATGCAAGTTCTTTTAAAGACTACATTCTTCCATTTTTATTCTATAAATATCTTTCCATTCATCAAGAAGAGTACTTGGTTAATAATGACTTGGTTGATATTTCAGACGGCAAATCTGTTAATGAGGCATATAAGGAACTTGTTGAAGACGCAGGATTAGAGGCTTGTTTAATTGATATTGCTGGTACATTAGGATATGCTATTAATCCTGAGGATACATGGGCTTCTTTAACTGAAAGTATTCATAATAGTTCCGTTATTCCGAGTGATTATCAACGATTATTTGAAAACTTTAATAAGAATGCTGAAATTAATAAAGAGGCTGCAGCAGATTTTAGAGGTATTTTTAACTATATCAATCTTGGTGACTCTGGGCTTGGATCAACGACAGCAGGTAGAACTAAGACTTTGAATGCAGTTGTTACTAAAATCGACGAAATCGAGTATAAAGATGAAAATGGTAAAGATATACTTGGTGAGATCTATGAGTATTTAATTGGTAAATTTGCAGCTAATGCTGGTAAAAAAGGTGGGGAGTTCTATACACCTCATGAAGTTAGTCAAATTTTGGCTAAAATTGTTACTGGTAATATACAATCGCAAACTGATACTTTCACAGTCTATGACCCTACGATGGGATCCGGTTCATTACTGTTGACAGTTCGTAATGAATTGCCTGATGGATCTCGTCAAGGTGCGGTTAGCTTTTACGGGCAAGAGCTAAATACGGTAACATATAACTTGGCCCGAATGAACTTGATGATGCATGGTGTTACTTATAATAATATGACACTAAATAATGCTGATACTCTTGAAAGTGATTGGCCAGATGGTCCTGACCGTGATGGTATCGACAGACCACGTTCCTTTGATGCGGTTGTTGCGAATCCTCCATACTCTGCCAAATGGGATAATAATGAAAGTAAACTTAAAGATCCACGCTTTAGTGAATATGGTAAATTAGCACCAGCCTCTAAAGCAGATTATGCTTTCATATTGCATAGTTTATATCATCTAAACAATGAAGGTACAATGGCAATCGTTTTACCTCATGGAGTTCTATTCCGTGGTGCGGCAGAAGGTAAGATTCGCCAAACTATTATAGAAAAGAATTATCTTGATGCGGTGATAGGTTTACCGGCTAATTTGTTCTATGGCACAAGTATCCCTACAACAATTCTTGTGTTTAAGAAAAATCGCACAACTCGAGATGTACTATTTATTGATGCTAGTAATGAATTCGAAAAGGGCAAAAATCAAAATAATTTAAGTGATGAAAATATTAGTAAAATTATTGAAACATACAGAAATAGAAAAGATGTTGATAAATATGCACACGTTGCATCTATCGAAGAAATCAAAGAGAATGACCATAATCTAAATATTCCTAGATATGTTGATACTTTTGAGGAAGAAGAAGAAATTGATCTTGATGAAATCAATCGTATGATTGAGCAAGATAACCAAGAAATTGCACAACTTGAAAAAGAAATAGCCGAACAATTAGCCCTATTAGGCGTCAAAATATAAGGAAAAGAGGTAGAAAAGACCAAATAGGACTTTTCTACCTCTTTTTGTATTCTTGGGAACAGTGTAAGTTAGGTAGTATTGGCTCAACATATACAGGATTATCAGGTAAAACGAAAGAAGATTTTGGGCATGGTGAGGCACAATATATTACATATTTAAACGTATTTCAAAATACAGTCTCTGATATAACTATGACTGATAAGGTAGAAATAGATACAACACAAAATGAGGTGAAATATGGGGATGTATTATTTACTACCTCATCCGAAACACCAGAAGAAGTTGGCATGTCCTCGGTATGGCTTGGACATACGCCTAATATTTATTTAAATAGCTTTTGTTTTGGTTTTAGACCTAATCAAAAAATTG
>ERZ841116.1659-NODE-1659-length-10340-cov-4.319592_pt1 | contig 10340 bp, 10 predicted proteins | sample MGYA00519875_ERZ841116 | MGnify/ENA primary metagenome ERZ841116 (study PRJEB31850, sample SAMEA3708889) | human gut metagenome | biome: human gut; feature: human-associated habitat; material: faeces | place: China | collected 2014 ... | reverse complement strand
TGGGCGGCGACAGCGACACCCTTGCCTGCATCACCGGCGGCATTGCCGAAGCTTTCTACGGGATGCCGCAGGAACTGCGGGACGAGACTTTGAAACGTCTGCCGGAGGATATCCGGGAAGGATATGAGCTGTTTCGGTGGAACATCGGCCAGAGATAAGACATTCGGAGAACCAAGGAGCAGATACAACACACTCGTGATGTGAAGTATCTGCTCCTTGGTTTTTAATAAGACTCGATGAAGGGCGTCTTGCATCGGCCTGAAAAATCCGATATACTGAACCCAGAGAGTATATCGAATTTTTTGGGAAAAGGAGAGAACGGTATGGAACATCTTTATGAAAAGGCACTGGAAAGTGCGGAATATATCAAGACGCACACGAAAAAGCGCCCGAAGATCGCGGTGGTGCTGGGCTCCGGCCTTGGCAAGCTGACCGCGGACTTTACGGACACGGAAGAACTGTCCTACAAGGATATCCCCAACTTCCCGGTATCCACGGTGGCAGGACACAAAGGTGCATTGTTGGCTGGCAAGCTGGGGGACACGGAAGTCTACGCCATGGAAGGCCGCTTCCATTTCTATGAGGGCTACTCCATGAAGGAAGTCTGCTACCCGTTCTATGTGTTCAAGCTGTTGGGCGTGGAAAAGGTGGTGTTGACCAACGCCTGCGGCGGCATCAACCGGGAGTTTGCGCCGGGCACCCTGATGCTCATTACCGACTTCATCAACATGATGGGCACGAACCCCCTCATTGGCCCCAACGATGAGCGCTTCGGCCCTCGCTTCCCGGACATGACCGAACCTTACAGTCTGGAACTGCGGAACCTTGCCAAGCAGACCGCCGATGAACTGGGCATTGCCTACAAGGAGGGCGTTTACATGGGCTTTATGGGCCCTTGCTATGAAACGGCGGCTGAAATTCGCGCCTTTGCGGGGATGGGAGCCGATGCCGTGGGCATGAGCACCGTGCCGGAAACCATGGTCTGCAACTACATGGGCATGAAGGTACTGGCCGTCAGCTGCATCACTAACATGGCCACCGGCATCCAGACGGTCAAGCATAGCCACGCCCGCGTGCTGGAAATCGCAAATCAGGCCGGGGAGACCCTGTGCCGCTGGCTGGGTGCGGTGATCCAGAAGATGGAAGGATAGGGTAATTCGGATGAGAGAAAACATCGTTTTTGATTATTTGCTGGCAAATGCCTGGGGTTTGCCGCTTTGCCGTGTGTCCGTGTCAGAAGATGGCTTCGTTCAATGTCAGGAGAACAGAGAAAATACACAAGGACTGCAACTGGAAAAGGCAGAAGTGGATAAAATCAAATCAATCGTTTCAGAACATACGCATATATTGGATTATGACAGTAAAGAACTTGAGTCGCCAGATGTGTTTGATGGAGTTATGAATTTTTTTGATTTTGAGGCATCTGATGGACGAAAAGTGAACTTGATGGCTTTTAATATTGGCGAAGTGAAAACCCCTGGCATGAGCTTTTCAAAAGGTCTCCTAGAGGAAGGAGAGCTGGACGAAATCGTCGTTCCGGTAAAAGCAATGGAGGTAGTAAAGACATTCGAGGAAATCGCTGCTACGCTGGTGGCGAATGGAGTGGATGCCAAATACTTAAGGCTGACATATGCCTGAAAAAACGCCTATGATTGCATGAAAATTTATCAAAAAATTATCTTTCTGTGAATTTTAGCACTCTACACTTGACACTGCTAACAAACGGTGCTATAACTATGGCGTGCTCAGGAGGAAGGGCAAAAGAGAGAGCCGCAAGGTGATCGAGCGGCTCCCCGGAAAGCCTTTCCGAATAAACAACATAAAGATTTTTTACCCGACCCGAACGCCGGGATTGGAGGAATGATTTATGTTTATGCCTGCTGTTTTCCATGAGAATCTGTTCGATGATCTCTTTGATCCGTTCTGGAACGAGGGTGCGCTGGAGCGTGCGATGAACCGTGAAGAGCGCGAGACCTTCGGTAAGCGCGGTGCAAACATGATGAAGACCGATGTGAAGCAGACCGAGAACGGCTACGATGTGGCCGTGGACCTGCCGGGCTGCAAGAAGGAAGACGTTCAGATGGAACTGAACGACGGTTACCTGACCATTCAGGCCGTCCGTAATCACAGCAATGATGAGAAGGATGAGAAGGGTCATTACATCCGCCGCGAGACCTTCTCCGGCACCTGCGCGCGCAGCTTCTATGTGGGCGATGCCGTAAAGAAAGAGGATATCCACGCAAAGTTCGAGGATGGCATCCTGCACATCACGCTGCCCGCACCTCAGCAGCAGAAGGCTCTGCCTGTGAACCCGAACCTGATCGAAATTGAATAACTGTTATGTACCGGCGTAAAATACCGGTGCATAGGACTTGCCCCCGGAGAGCTGCCCAAAGGCTCTCCGGGGGCTTTTTGCGTTCCGGCATCTTTTCGGCAGGGAAAAGCATGGTGTGATCCGGATGGCATAGGGCAGGGGTCAGGCCCGGCTCCTTCGTCGCCCGCATTCCCCACGGTATTCTCAGATACTTCATATCAAAACCTCCATTCCATCTTTACGATCTGCATTTTCATCCCATAGCCGCCGACTTTGGCGAGAAAACGAAAGAATCCACTGCCGCTCTTGACAAAGAGTGGTTTTGTACTATGATTGTTGTACATACAACGATGCAGATACATCTTCTTGAGATAAGACCCGGAGGCTGTCTATGGATATTACCGATGAAAAATGAGAAGACCTTCCGTCCGGACCGGATATTCTCTTATTTCCGGGTCGAGTGGCTCCCGCTGGCTTTCGTGACCCTGTCGGGCCTCATCTATAACATCGGCCTGCTGGCCACCCCGTGGTTCGAGGGCCGTCTGGCCCAGTGTCTGGCGGACATCCTGAGCGGCAGCGAAACAGCGGCCCAAATGGCGCTGCTGGTTCTGGCCTATATCCTCGTCACCCTGTTGGTGCAGGCGTCGCGGTTCATCAAGCGCTTTTATGTCCGCCGCTTTGCCAACAACATCAACCGCCGGATGAAGGGCATCCTCTACGCTAGTCTGGTGCGCCAGAGCCGGGTTTCGCTGGAAAAAGAGGGCGCCGGTGAGCTGATGACCAAGGCCATCTCCGATGTGGACGACTGCGTGGAAGGGATGCGCAAGTTCACCACCGAAGTCTTTGATACCGGCGTGGCGCTGGCGGGTCATGTGGTCATGCTGCTGGTGTACGACTGGCGGCTGGCTCTGCTGAGCCTGCTGTTCACGCCCTTCTCCTACGTCTGCGCGGCATGGATGAAAAAGCCGGTCCAGCGGGCCGGTGCGGCCTACAAAAAGGCGGCGGGCGCACTGAGTGCCGCCACCCTTGACCGCGCCCAGAACGCCGTGACCTACCGCATCTACGGCTGCGAAGACGCCCGCGTGGAGCGGTACGAAGAGGCACTGGATACCTACGAAAAGACGGCAGTGAAGAACAACGTGTGGCAGTCGGCCCTGCCGCCGCTCTATCTGGCGGCGTCAGAGGCAGGCGTACTGTTCATTTTGTGGTTCGGCGCAAAGAATGTCCTCGGCACCGGCTGGCGTGTGTGGGACATCGCGGCCTTTACCACCTTCCTTTCCTGCTTCACCAAGCTGGTGGTCAAATCCTCCAAGGTGGCCAAGCTCTTCAACTCGGTGCAGAAGGCCGAAGTCTCATGGAAGCGCATCAAACCTCTGATGAAGTCGCCGGAGCAGCTGGACGCGCTGGATGTCCCGGCGGCGGAAGATGTGACCCTCAGAAACCTCTCCTTCGCCTACGGCGACACCCCCATCTTCTCGGGGCTGAGTCTGACAGCCCACCCCGGCGACATCATCGGTGTCACCGGCCCGGTGGCCTGCGGCAAATCCACCTTTGGCCGGGTCTTCCTCTGCGAGGCCCCCTATGAAGGCTCGGCGCAGTTTGGCAGAAAGGAGTTCTCCGCTCTGGCCCCGCGTCAGATTTCGGCCACCGTCGGCTATCTGGGCCACGACCCGGAGCTGAGCGCCGACACGGTGCAGAACAATGTCCTCTGCGGCAGCAAGCAGGACGCCATGCCATATCTCGCCGCTGCTGCGCTGAAAGGCGAGGTGCTGGCGATGGAGAACGGCCTCGATACCGTCATCGGCAGCAGCGGCACCCGTCTTTCCGGCGGACAGGCCCAGCGTCTGGCACTGGCCCGGACGCTGGCCCATCCGCGCCCTGTCCTCGTCCTCGACGACCCGTTCTCGGCCCTCGACCGGGACACGGAGGATACGGTCTTCGCCGACCTGCAGGAATATGCCAAGGATAAGGTCGTCTTTCTCATCTCGCACCGCCTGTACCACTTCCCGCAGATGCAGAAGATCGTCTTTATGGATGGCGGAAAGACCACTGTCGGCACCCATGAGGAGCTGATGGCGTCGGTCCCGGTCTACCGCCAGCTGTACGAAAGCCAGACAGGAGGAAAACAGCATGGAGAACAGGCGTAAAAATGGTGTGTTTGAGGCTATCCGGATGGCCGCCGTGACCCACCGCCTTCTCACAGCGGGGACCGTCCTGTGTGCGGCGGCATCGGTGGCGGCGTCTCTGGTGCCGCCGCTGCTGCTGGCCCGCATCATCGACGGGCTGACGGCCGGGCTTCCGCTGACGTTCCCTGCGGTGCTTCTTTATTTCGGCAGTCTGGCGCTGGAAGGGATGCTCTCCTCGGCGCAGGAGAGCCTGCTGGTACTCTTCGGCCAGAAAATGACCCACGCCCTGCGCTCTGAAATGTCCCGGAAGCTGACCAGGCTTCCCGCCAGCACGCTGGTGGGGCAGAACCCCGGCGAGGTGGCCGCGCGCTTCTCGGGCGATGTGGATACAGTGGAGGCGCTGTTCACCTCCGGCATCATCAGCATGGTGGCGGACGCCTGCCGCATCCTTTCCATCATGGCGGTCATCGCCGTGAAGAATACCGGCCTTGCGCTGATTTTGCTGCTGGTGCTGCCGCTGTTCGCCGTGTTCACCCGCCATGTGCAGACGCGGATGCTGGCAGCTCAGCTGGATAACCGCCGGGCGGTCGCCGCTGTGTCCGGCCAGGTCCCGGAAACACTGCACAATATCCGCACCATCCGGGCTCTGGGTCTGGAAGACTACATGGAGCATCGCTATGACCGGTGCATCGGCGAAAGCTATGCCGCGATGGAGCGGACGAATTTTTACGACGCGATCTATTCGCCCGTCGTGCTGGTGCTGAATGCCGCCGTGGTCGGCATCGTTATGCTCCTCTCGGCTTCCGGCAATGCGGCTGCCCTGACGTTGTTCGGGATGTCGGTCGGCACCTCGGTGGCCGTCATCAACTACATTTCCCGCATCTTTGCGCCCATCGAGAGCCTTGGCATGGAGATACAGACCATCCAGTCGGCGATGGCGGGCGTCAGGCGCATCGACGCCTTCCTTGACCAGCCGGAACGCACCATCCCCAAGGAGCGGGAGACCTCTGCCCGGGGCGATGTGGTGCTCTCTCATGTGACCTTCGGTTACGGCGAAAAGCACGTCTTGAACGATTTTTCCATGACCGTCAAGCAGGGCGAGCAGGTGACGCTGGTGGGCCGGACGGGTGCCGGAAAGAGCACAGTCTTCAAGCTGCTGCTGGGACTTTATCACCCGGAAGCCGGGTCGGCGACCATCGGCGGCGTGGATGTGGCGGACATCACGGACGCCGAGCGCCGCACCTGCATCGGCTGTGTGGAGCAGCATTTTGCCCGTGTGCCGGGTACGGTGCTGGAACAGATCACGCTGGGCGACCCCGGCATCACCGAAGAGATGGCAAGGAACGCCGCGAAGCTTGCCGGTCTGGATGCCGCCATCCAGACCCTGCCGAACGGCTATGATACGGTGTGTACGGACGGGATGTTCTCGCAGGGCGAGTGGCAGCTTCTGTCCATCGCCCGTGCCGCAGCGGCAGACCCTGCCGTGCTGCTGCTGGACGAGATAACGGCCAACCTCGATGCTGAGACCGAGGCCCGTGTCCTTGAAGCGCTTCGCCGCGCGTCCGAAGGGCGCACGGTGCTCTCCGTCTCCCACCGCGTCTATGAGAACCTCGGCGGCCGGACGGTAGAGGTCAGGACGCAAAACGCATAAGAAAAAGTGAAAAATGAAACAAGAAAAAGCTTACTATCATCTGCCCGGACTGTTCGAATTCTACGAGCTGTACCGGGAGTTCCTGCCCCTGTTCCGGGCGCACAGAGAATACTTTTATGACTGGTGCGACATCGGCTCCATCTACGGAGCACCGGCCGACTGCGTCTGGGGCGGGGGACGAGCTGGCTTCGGGGAGCATGACCCCACAGAAGTCCTTGTCCTGATGCGGGAATACGGCATCTCGGCGCGGCTGACCTTCAGCAACTCGCTCCTTCGGGAGGAACACCTTTCGGATAAAAAGTGCAACGCTCTCTGCGCCTTGTTTGAGCAGGAAAACCCAGTGCAGAGCGGCGTCATCGTCCACTCGGAGCTGCTGCTGGACTACCTGAAAACGCACTATCCGCAGCTTTATTTCGTGTCCTCCACGACCAAGGTGCTGACAGAGTTTCAGCAGCTCCGGGCGGAGACGGCCCGGGAAGAGTTCCGCTATGTGGTGCCGGACTTCCGGCTGAACAAAGCCTTTGGAGAGCTGGACAGTCTGCCGCAGGCGCAGAAAGACAAGGTGGAATTTCTCTGCAACGAGTGCTGCTGGGTCGGATGCCGGGACAGAAAGCGCTGCTATGAGAATGTCAGCCGGAAGAATCTCGGCGAAGCCTGCCCTGACCACATCTGTCACGCACCGGGCGCAGAGGAAGGCTACCGCTTCTCGAAGGCGATGGAAAATCCGGAGTTTATTGGCATCAGGGACATTCGGGATGTCTATATGCCGATGGGATTTTCCAACTTCAAGATCGAGGGCCGGGGCCTGGGCAGTGCGCTGGTACTGGAATTTCTGCTCTACTACATGACAAAACCGGAATACCAGCTGCATGTCCGGGAGGCCATCTATCTGGACAATATGCTCGACCTGTTCTGAGGAGCCGCACGATGGCGGCGACGAGCCGGATGACACCGGGCAGAACGCCAAGAGCGGCTATCGGAAAGGCGTGGCTGATCAATAAAACAAGGGCTGCTGTACAGCGTCGTACAGCAGCCCTTTGCAGTTATTTCCGGCTCGTCAGTTTGTTCAAAAACATCACAGCCAGCACGATGACGCCGATGACCAGCACGATGCTCACCATCCCGATGACCATGATGGGCAGAGTCGTCATCCACGAAGTAAGATGCAGCATATCAGTCCCTCCTTTAGCTCAGCAGGGTCAGCAGCAGTCCGCCGGCGATGACAGAGGCTATCTGGCCCGAGACGTTGACACTGATGGAGTACATCAGCAGGAAATTCTGGTTGTCCTCCTCGAGGCCCAGCTTGTTGACGACGCGGCCGCTCATGGGGAAGGCCGAGATGCCGGCTGCGCCGATCATGGGGTTGAGCTTTTTGCCCTCCGGGAGGAAGAGGTTCGTCAGCTTTGCGAACAGCACACCGCCGGCGGTGTCAAACACAAAGGCCACGAGGCCCAGCGCAAGGATGAGCAGAGTGTCGGGCCGCACGAACTTGTCGGCGGTCATCTGGCCGGCCACGGTCAGGCCCAGCACGATGGTGATGAGGTTTGCGAGGATGTTCTGTGCCGTTTCACTCAGGGTGTTCAGCACACCGCACTCCCGCAGCAGGTTGCCGAACATCAGAAAGCCCACCAGTGCTACGCTGGCCGGAGCCACGAGTCCGGCGATGATGGTCACGACGATGGGGAACAAGATCTTGGTCAGCTGGCTGACACTGCCCTTCTGGTAGGGCATCCGGATGCGGCGCTCCTTCTGGGTGGTCAGCAGCTTGATGACCGGCGGCTGCACGATGGGGACCAGCGCCATGTAGCTGTAGGCCGCCACCATGATGGCTCCGAGGTACTGGGAGTGCAGGACGTTGGCCACGAAGATGGCCGTGGGGCCGTCTGCTGCGCCGATGACGGCGATGGAAGCGGCGTCCTTCAAATCGAAGAAGAAGCCCGCGAGGAAGAGGGTGAAGAAGATGCCGAACTGCGCCGCTGCGCCGAAGAGCATCAGCCACGGCTTCTCGAGCAGCGGGCCGAAGTCGATCATCGCACCGATGCCGATGAAGAGCAGCAGGGGGAACAGCTCGTTGGACATCCCGGCCTCAAACAGAGCCGAGATGGGGCCGACGGTGTCGCCCTGCGTGATAGCGCCCGATAAGGGCAGGTTGACGAGGATGGCTCCGAAGCCCATGGGGAGAAGCAGGCTCGGCTCCATCTTTTTTGCGATGGCAAGGTAGATGAGCAGGGCACCGATGCCCCACATCACCACCATCTGCCAGGTCAGGTTCCCGAAATTGGAAAAGAGACTGGCGAATGCGTTCCAGAAATCCATGTCATTGCCTCCTTTGAAATCTGCGGCGCAATGACGAAAAAAAGAGACTTCCGCCACAGCACCAATTACTGTGACAAAAGTCTCAAGCGAACACATGACATCGGGCATTTCTGCCGTGTTGACGCTGCCATGCAGCGCTCCCATAAGGTGGAGCGCCCTTTACTCCCTTTTATCCGATTCTATTAAACCAGAATATGCGAAGCCTGTCAAGAAATGTGCGGGACTTTTAGCTGGATCTTAGGGGGGACTCTGAATATAGAGTGAAAAAAGAGGCTGAAGAGTACGAAAATGATTTTTGCACTTTATTCTTTTACAACGGCCGCCTTCTCGATGCCATAGCGGGCAAAGAGGGGGAGGGCCTCCGGCGGGACCGTCTCGCCGCTGACCACGATGGGGATGGCAGGCGGGCAGGAGACCGCCGGTGCGGCGCAGATGCGGCCCACGGCCTCGGCGGCAGGGATCATCTCCTGCGGTGCAAGGACAGCTTCCCGGATGGTGAAGCGGCGGGGCTGTGCCTCAAGCGCCCCGGCCAATGCCGCGAAAGCGGCAGGATCGTCAGCCGTAACGGAGACATCGGCAGCAGGGGCCTCATCGCAGATGGCGTGCAGGGCCGTTTGCAGGCAGGCAAACTCTGCCGCAGAACTCTCGGCGGAAGGCATCAGCACGACGTAACGGGGGTCGGCATACTCGCACTCCACACCCCGCTCCCGCAGAGCCTGCGCCAGCTGCTGGCCGGAAAGCCCCAGCGCGGCGGCGTCCAGCGTCAGCTTGAGGGGTTCGCGGTGCGCCCCGGTGAGGGGGAGTGCCAGCCCGGGCCGGAGGGCATCCAGTTCCCGGCAGAGCATCCCCAGCCGCCAGCGGCAGACGTCCAGCTTCTCCCGGAAGCTGTCGGCCAGAACCGCGTTGGCGGCGTCCAGCGACTGCAAAATGAGATAAGAGGGGCTGGTGGAGCCGAAGAGAGCCAGCGCATTGCGCACCGCGGCCTCGTCGGCCTGCACGGACGGCCCAAGGTGCAGATAGGCACCGCCCGTGAGGACGGGCAGGGTCTTGTGAGCCGAGTCACAGCAGAGGTCTGCGCCCAGCTGGATGGGGTGGCGGCTGCCCTCCTTCAAAAAGTGGAGATAGGCGCCGTGAGCGTTGTCCACCAGAAGGGGCAGGCCGTGGGCGTGGCAGACCGCCGACAGCCCCACGATGTCCTGCACGAAGCCCAGATAGTCCGGGCTGGTGAGGTAGACGCCGAAGGGCGTGCGGCCCTCGGCGGACAGCTCGTCCAGCGCAGAGGCAAGAGCTTCCGGCTCCACAGGGCAGGTGCAGAGCGCCCCGGCGGCGTCCGGCGCGGGCCAGAGCCACTGGATGTCGAAGTCCAGCAGAGCCGCCGCGTAAAGCAGGGCCTTGTGGGCGTTCCGCGCCGCCAGAAGGACAGGCCGGCCTGCCTTTGCGGGCTGCATTTGGAGCGCAAGGTGGAGCATGGCCCGGATGCACTGGCTGCTGCCCTCGGTGCTGTAATAGGTGCGGGCGGTGCCGAAGAGCTGCGTCGCGTTGGCCTCGCTCTGAGCGATGATGCCCTCGGCTTCGTACAGCTCGTCTGCGCCCGCAATTTCGGTGATGTCCAGCTCTTCACAGCCCAGCGGGCCGCGGCCCTTGTGGCCCGGCATATGCATCCGGGCAGTGCGCTGCCGGGCGTAGCGACGGACAAAATCGACGACAGGAGTGTTCATGGCTTTATTCGCAGGCTTCGCCGTCTGCGCAGGCGTTGCAGGTGCCGCCCAGCTCGATGGGAACTTCGATGCCCTGAGCTGCCAGCTCCTGGTTCTCAGCAACTTTTATCATGATGGCGCACTCGACGCGCTTCTTGAACAGCTCACAGCCGTACTCGTACACGCCGGTGATGCTGCCGGTGGCGTGGTAGGCGTTGGCTGCACAGCCGCCAGAG
>ERZ841116.1652-NODE-1652-length-10358-cov-23.685820_pt1 | contig 10358 bp, 7 predicted proteins | sample MGYA00519875_ERZ841116 | MGnify/ENA primary metagenome ERZ841116 (study PRJEB31850, sample SAMEA3708889) | human gut metagenome | biome: human gut; feature: human-associated habitat; material: faeces | place: China | collected 2014 ... | reverse complement strand
AACTGGGGGCATTCTAGCCCCAGCCAACAACTAAGGCTAACTAATTAATATTCTAGATTAATGTTCTAGATTAATGTTTCAATTATGTATTAATTATTACTTTAATACAATTCATTCAGATACACTTTGTCTCCATTGTTACCAATGGGCTTTTTAGTATCTGTTACGACATGAATTTGCCGGAAGAGCATCCGCTGATTATTCGATCACTCTTCACCTCGTCTACCCTAACGACTGCCTTCGCGGGTACTTGCGCTATTCGCCTTTACGAATTCGGGTCTCCTTTCTATGATATATGGCAGAATTAGTACAAATATAAATTATGTACTAAGCTATATTATACTAAAAAAATCGATAAGATGTAAATATTTTCACTTATTCAAAACTATAAAAAAATGATTTTTTCTACATTTCACGGTATTTTCATTGTGAGAAATTATACTCCAATCAATCTAAATTTTATGCAATTAGATTTTATTGTTTTTAAATTCATATGTATATAATTTGGGAGAGACGAATTATGACAAAAACACTGATTAATAAAAAACAGAAAAAACATAAAAACACTATGAAGTACAGAAAATTGCGCCGTTGGGTGCTTCCTGCAATATTAGGAGCAGCCCTTTCCACCTTGGCAATGCTTCCAACCTTTGCAGCAGAAACACAAACTACTACTAACGTAGCTACTGTAACTACAACAGTTGCACCTAACGGAGCCCCTCCAAGCGGATCGCCAAACGGAGCTCCCTCTATAGGCATGGCACCGCAAGCAGAAGTAAATCCAACTACTTTCACAGCCACAGCCGTGGTAACCGAAAAGAAATCTATGGCTCATGAGTCGATGACAAACACAACGGCCGACCAAAATGCGTTCATCAGTAAAAACAAAGCGGTTGTAAATATTGAAAATAGTGTATTTGATAAAACGGGAAGTACTACAAGTGATGACAACAGTAATTTTCATGGCCAAAACGCAGTAGTCCTCGGCATTGACGGCAGTCAAATCAACATCAAAGGCAGTAATATTACATCTAACGCTAAAGGTTCTAATGCAGTCTTTGCCACTGGTGAAAGCTCGGTTATCAATGTAGAAAATACAAATATTCACACAAAAAGCGATTCCTCTCGAGGTTTAGATGCTACTTATAAGGGTACTGTAAATGGCAAAAACCTAACTATCACCACTGAAGGTGCTCACTCTGCTACAATGGCTACAGATCGCGGGGAAGGCACTATCACTGCAGAGGCAGCCAAACTCACTACATCTGGTGAGGGCAGTCCTGTCATCTATTCCACGGGTAATATTATAGTGAACAATGTCAACGGCATAGCTAACAACAGCGAAATTGGTGTAATTGAAGGTAAGAACTCTATTACCCTTACAAATTCCAATGTAACAGGCTACAAAGACAATGGCTTCATGCTTTACCAAAGCTTCTCCGGTGATGCTGAAAGCGGTATTGCACGTCTTAAAGCAGAAAATAATACACTTACAACCCACGCTACAGGTGCGTTCATCTATGTAAACAACACCACTGCTGAAGCAGATCTTACAGCCAACACAATCTTAATGCCTAATACAACTACTCTGGTAAAAGCAGCGGCAGACTCACGTTGGGGCAAAGACGGTGAAAACGGCGGTCACCTCACACTCCGCGCATCTAACCAAGCACTAAGCGGTAACATCGTAGCTGACTCCATCAGTACTGTTACACTAGATATGTCAAATGGTTCTAGCCTCGTGGGAGCTATCAATACAGACAACACAGCTAAAGAAATCACAGTAAAACTCAGCAAAGACTCTAGCTGGACACTTACTGGCGACAGCTATGTAAAATCCTTAACTAACGAAGACACAACTGGCGAAAACATCCACTTGAATGGATATAAACTCGTTGTAGCTGATAAATAATATATGCAACAGAAAAGGCAACGTCATGAACGTTGCCTTTTTTTAGTATGACTCATTAAATTGATTTTTCTAATCATAAATAATTCGAGTTAAAGACTATTAAAATTTATAATTTACTTACTAAATCTCGTCTAAATATATATACACCCTCAATATGGCTTTAAAAAGTGTAAAATTTAGAACCGCAATAATTTAATAAGATGCATTCGAAATATCATCTCAATTATATAAGATTATCATACTTTGAAATCCTCTAAAGTGATAATAGACAAATCCTCTCTTGTTGGTTTATCAATTTTTGCAGTACGCCTAGCATGATTCATTACTAAATCATCATATAAATTTCTCACGAAGCGGCCATTTGAAAAATCCTCTATTTTTTTATTTAACTGTTCGACAAAATAGAAATATGCTTTTTTCTTTAAATCCTCTGTTAAAAGATAATCATTATTCGAACAAATAGATATTAAAATATCAAGTAATTCATTCGCATCATAATCGTCAAATTCAATAAATGTATTAAATCTTGATTTCAATCCTGGATTGGACTCAAAAAATTGATACATAGGTCTTGTATAACCTGCTACAATTACGACTAAATCATCTCTATAGTCCTCTAAAGCTTTAGTTAATTCTGTTAAACATTCTTTACCATAAGAATCTGATTGTTCATTTTCTGTTATACTGTATGCTTCATCAATAAATAGAACCCCACCTTTAGCTCTTTCGATTACACTTTTTACCTTCAATGCCGTTTGCCCTTGATATCCTGCAATTAAGTCTGTCCGAGAAACCTCTATAAAATGACCTTTAGATAGAAAACCTAATTGTTTATAGATCCTACCTACTATTCTTGCTACTGTTGTTTTTCCAGTTCCTGGATTACCTGTAAACGCTAAATGCAATGTATTCTTTTGAGAATGTAAATTATTATTCATTCTCATTTTTTGAACCTTTTGATACGCTATTAAGTCTTGTACTTTTTCTTTTACAGACTCTAAACCAATAAGTTGATTTAAATCTAATAATAACTCCGTGAGTGATTTAGAGTCATCTGGCTCTAAAGAATCCTTACAAAGACTTCTTATAGACAAATATCCATAATAACTTAAAAGATTAGAATGCATTATTTGAGCTAGCTGTTTAACTTCTTTACCAAAGTTTATCCCTTCAATAATATCAGAAACAATTTTAAGGATTTTAATTAGTATAATCTTGTTATTATGATCTGCTACTAATTCATTTACAGATTTATTAATCTCACCATTAGCTTTTATTATACGGTCTAATTCATTAGCCGTATCTAAAAGCTTTTTACTATACTTATTCATAATTCACCAAGTTAAATTTAAAACAATTGCACTAATAGCAATTACCAGAGCACTTCCACTAACAATATAACCTCTTTGAATTTGTGTCTTTAATTTAGATTGGTAAACATCATGTTCAGCTAATAAACTTTGAATTTCATCAATCTCTTTTCCTATTTTAGTATCTCTAGATATAATATCTTTTTTCAATACAGCTATGTCTTGTTCTATTGTTTCAACTCGGACCATATCATTATCATTTTTTTGACTAAGTACATCTAGTTGATTTTCAAGAGTATTTATTTTCATCAAACTCGCTTCATTTACTGTATCAAAATTTTCTGATACTAGTTCAATTTTAGTTTGAATATCTTTACAATCCTTCCAAATAGTGTCAATCTCGTTTAGGTGTTTTAAATTATCTAACTGCGATTTAAATTTCTGTAATACCTTGATTGTAATTTCCATATTGGATATTATATTATCTATCTCACCCTGATGCGAATTCAACTTATTTTGTTGCTGCTCTAGTGCTGTATGATGTTTTTTTAATTCTGCCTGCTGCATTTTAACATCATCGCTTGTTTTTTCTACTCCTTTCAGTACAGAAAGGATAGCAGAAATATACTCTTTATCTAAATAATCAAACGTTTTATAAACATTATTAAATTCTTTTACTATTTCAATATTTTTTTTATTTAATTCAATAAATATTTCTTGAATATTTTCAATTCGACTATTAAACTCTCTTCCAGTAACTTTATGATCTAAATCCAAAAAAAAGCCAATAATGCTATCATGAGTTGCAACTGATTCGATCTCAATTTCTTCTTGCTTGCGTTCAGAAAAAGCCTTTAATCTTTTTAACGTTTTCTGGAAGTTATGCTTTTTTATTACTTCGGTTACCATATACAATCCCCTATAATAATGATTCTAAATCTTTACTTATATTTTTTAATTTACTATTTGTCTGAATATCTTCTTCATCTACAATAATAGTGTTTTGATCCGCTAATGGAACTATTGACTCTTCCATAATTTTAGTTAAAGAAGCTCTCATCATAGTTTCTGCATCTGTATGTCTACTTTGAACACTATGATAAGATTCACTCTTAGTAAATTCTAACCTTTCTTCTACGAGAATTTTTTGCTGTTCTTGTAAACTCAAAATTTTATTGTTCTGTTTTATTATTTTTTTATCGGTTTCGCCCTTTTGCTTACCAGCAATTTTCTTATCAATAAAATTAAGCAATAACGCACCTATAATCCCACTCCCTACAGCGCCAAAAAAAATACCAAGTAAGCTTGCTAAACTACCAATTAAAGGAATTTCAAATGCTAATATAGGTATTGTCATCAAGCTCTTCTCTATGACTTCACTTAACATGATAGCTCCACCAGCAGTTAATGTACCTATTATAAGTTTACCAATTTCCATTATTCGTATAGAAATTGGTTTCTCCTTATTAGCTGGATCTTTCAAGTAATTATAAGCATCTTTAAGTGATTTCCCCCCCATTTTTAATACAGCCCAAAACTTTTTAATCATATTTAAGATTGGCTTTCCTATAGAGGTTATAATAGTCGACACAACTGCACTTCCAGCTGATTTTAAATGCTTCTTTAAATTTAGTACGAAAGTTTTAATTGATTCTTTTATACTATCTCCCAATGTGGATAGTGATTTATTATTTGACTTAAACCATTTAACTAATTTACCTATTATAGTCTTTACTAATTCAGCTAATAGCACCATTATTGCTGATTTCAAAGAGGCTTTCCCAATACGTATAGCTTCTTTTTTTCTCGATAATTTTCCAGCCTCAGCTGACTTGGCCTCGCCTTTTTTTATATCGTCTTCTTTTTTTTTCCGAGCCTCTTTGTCATTCTTTCTGTACTCTTCTTTTTTTTCTTCAGTCAAGTCATTAAAAATTTCATCTGGTTTTTGGCCTTTTGAATTAGGGTTATCCAACCATTCATCCATAGACTTATCCCCTTTTGAACGATTATGACTTGAATTCATCTCTCTCAAATTTTCTTTACTATTAGCTGAATCAACTCGTTCTTGTAATGTCATATGTGCATTAGCTGCTGGATCTCTTATATATTCATCTGCCGGCACAGTATGATCCATATCGGTTTGATTCTTTACATTTCCCTTTTGCCTATTCGTATCATAAGGGGCCCTCGCACCTTTCTTTAACGTAGCTTTTTCCTGTCCACTTCTAGTTTTATGGGTGATTGTACGACCAGAACTATCTTTTTTAAAGTTGCCTTGCCATTCATCATGACGTTTTTGATAATCTATTTCCGTATTATGAGTGGCAATTTTACCTTTTTCAAAATTATCTGTTGTCTGATAATGAGCATCTTTGCTTAAATCTAAAGTTAATCCCCTATTTTCTTTTATAAAATCTTCACCAGCTACTGCACCAACTTGATTTATAAATTGTTCCCATACTATATTCTTAACCACTTCACCAAGATTATCTGGATTACCAATTTTCGCTCGATCATCTTTTAAGAAATCTAACGCTTTTAGCTCATCTTCTAAATTATTCTCAATAGATTTCTCTAGCTTATCAAAATCAAAAGACTCTAATTCATAACTATCAAGATTACTCACATTATTCTGATATGCATTCTTAGAAACCATAACTTATCAACCCCTAAAAAAATATACTAATCCTCACCTTTTATTCATGAATTTATTATGAACCAATTTTACTCCTGGTATATATTATAGTCAATAATATATATTTCTATATTTTTTATAAAACAAAAACTCTATGAAGCTTATGTTTAGTATCAAACTTCATAGAGTTAAATTTAGTTATATTTATTTTCGCACTATATATAAATGCTTATACCTTGACAATAATTCAAAGCTTAGACTTCAGCCAACCCTTGTTCTCTACCGATAATATCAGCGATTTCTTGGCATAGTGCTTGTAGTTCTTCTTGGTTAGGACCTTCTGCCATTACGCGAATGAGTGGTTCTGTACCAGATGCACGAACTAGAACGCGACCTTCTACGCCAAGTTCACCTTCCGCTGTTACGATGGCAGCTTTAATAATATCGTTGTCTTCCCAACCTGTTTTTGTAGTAACACGAACGTTGATAAGAACTTGAGGATATTTAGTCATAATGCCAGCCAATTCAGAAAGTGGTTGGTTTTTCTCTTTCATAAGAGCTGCTACTTGTACAGCTGTCAACATACCGTCACCAGTTGTATTGTAATCCAAGAATATTACATGACCAGATTGCTCACCGCCAACGGAGAGATTGTGTTCACGCATATATTCCAATACATAACGGTCACCAACAGCAGTAGCAAATGTTTTCATGCCTAATTCTTGAGCAGCTTTATGGAAGCCGATATTACTCATAACAGTACCAACTACAGTATCATCTTTGAGTTTGCCCTCTTCTTTCAATTTAAGAGCGCATAACAACATGATTTGGTCACCATCGAGGACTTGACCTTTTTCGTCAACCAATAAGCAACGGTCCGCATCGCCATCATTAGCGATACCAAGGTCTGCATTATGTTGTTGTACAGCTACTTGTAAGCCTTCGATGTGCGTAGAACCACAGTGATGGTTGATGTTTAAGCCATCTGGATTTACGTTAATATTGATAACTTTAGCGCCAAGGCCCGCTAAAATTTCAGGGCCTACACTAGAAGCAGCACCATTAGCACCATCATAAACGATTGTCATGCCTTCCAAGGATGTATCGATTGTGTGACGTACAAAGTGAGCATAGAAATGAGCTAAGTTACTGTTGTGCTCTATTTTACCGATGCCGTCACCTGTAGGGCGTGGCAATTCATTATCCGCACTTTGATGAACATACTCTTCCAATTGATCTTCTACTTCATCTGGCAATTTGTAACCATTGCCATCGAAGAATTTAATGCCATTATCTGGATATGGATTATGAGATGCAGAAATAACTGCACCCGCATCAAAACCTTGTTGACGTACTAGGTATGCTACTGCTGGAGTTGGTACAACGCCTGCAATGACTACATTACCACCTACAGAGCAAATGCCTGCTGCCAATGCACTTTCAAGCATAGAACCAGAAATACGCGTATCGCGACCGATTAAGAACGTAGGATGTTCCTTTTCCTTACCAAAATATGTAGCCGCTGCACGACCTAAATGATAGGCTAATTCAGGTGTTAAAAATTCATTAACAACACCACGTACACCATCTGTACCAAATAAACGAGCCATAATTATCCTCCTCTAGGGATTTGTGTACATCACAAGTCCTCATATATTCACTGTTGTGTATTATATCATATTATATACACCACATATATAGATACTATACAGATACAACTATATTACGGTACCAATATGAACCTATACTGTAGTTCACTTCACAATATATTACCAACTAGTTTGGTTTTGCGTATTTAGCCATACATAAAATAGCAGTTTCTGCCCCATCGAGGGCCGCACTCATGATGCCACCAGCGTAGCCGGCACCCTCGCCCATCGGGTAGAATCCACCTACAGTTGGAGAAACGCGCTCTTCGTTGCGCCCCATACGAAGCGGTGCAGAGGTGCGAGTTTCAACGCCTGTCATGCATACGGCAGGATCATCGAATCCACGAATGCGACGGCCCCAATACGGCAACGCCCGTTCTAATACAGATGCGACGAATGGCGGTAAGCAATCGTGTAAATCACAGTTCACTACGCCCGGTTCATAGCTATAGGTGCTATCTTGTACGCTAGGTGCCGGTGAAAGCCCCAAAAATTGACCTACTGTTTGCGCTGGCGCATGGAAATTAGAACCGCCCAACTCATAGGCCTTGCGTTCCCATTCCCGTTGGAAAGCTACCCCATCGAGTGGATGCGTACCAAAATCATCGGGACCTACATTAACAACGATAGCACTATTCGCAACACCGCTATCACGAGCATACAAACTCATGCCATTTACAACAACGCCACCATTTTCGGACGCAGATGCTACAACTTGGCCACCTGGGCACATACAGAAGCTATACGCTGTACGTCCTGTTTCTTTATCGTGGTATACAAGAGAATATTCTGCGGCCCCAAGGCCCAAGCTAGACGGTTCTACACCATATTGGGACTCATCGATTACAGCTTGATCATGTTCGATACGAACACCGATAGCAAATGGTTTTGCTGTCATTTCTACATTTCGTTTATGTAGCATTTCATACGTATCACGTGCACTATGTCCTACACCAGATAAGACAACTGTGGTATCAATGCGCTCACTACCATTAATTTCAACACCTACGATGCGGTCATTTTCGATAAATAAATCTGTAATCTTCGCACCGAAACGAACCTCACCGCCCCATTCAATAATGCGCTCACGCATGGCTTTTACCATGGTGCGCAATTTATCAGTACCTACGTGAGGTTTATGTTTATATAAAATTTCCTCAGGCGCACCAAACTCAACAAAATATTTGGAGATTTCGTGCAATCTAGGATGGGTAACGCGAGTCGTCAATTTACCATCAGAGAAGGTACCTGCACCACCCTCACCGAATTGAACGTTGGACTCAGGTTTAAAAACGCCTTCTTTCCAGAATGTTTCTACGTCTTCGCTACGAGTATCTACATCTTGACCACGCTCAAAAACAATAGGACGGTAACCTTCACGGGCAAGGTAAAATGCGGCTAACATACCTGCTGGCCCAAAGCCCATAACTACGGGGCGATGCGCTAATGGAACATTCCCATAAACAATAGGCTCTGGATCTTCTGGAGTAAATACAGATACATCCTTTTGTTTGCCCAATTTTTTCATAATTTGAGCTTCATTATGAACCTCAACAAATAAAGTATACACAAAGACAATATTTGGTTTTTTACGAGCGTCTACGGCACGTCGCACAACGTGAATCGTTTCAATAGCGCCTCGCAATTGGGGATATTTCTTTTCTACAATATCCTTTATATCCGACTTGACCGTAACAGCCACGCGGAGGTTTATTATTCTAATCATATCTTTCCTATGTAAGCTCCCATTTAGGGTTAGCTAAAATCTTTATCATTTGACCTAAATTTCTAACAAATGACCTACAAGAAAATGGTTATACATCTTTATTATACAACACTACTATAAATGCTAATATAGGATTAATAAAAAAGGTCCTAACAGAGTATGTAAATAATACTCCATTAGGACCTTTAGCTTCTGATTGTAATGATTGTGAAAGTTCTTCTACAACATTTAGCGATGCATTAAATAGCATTCTTTTAAATCTCACATTAAGTAGCTTTCTTTTGAATTTCTATCTTAACTTGTACCGTAGAAGATTTACTATTGATACCACTAGGTAATACTAAATTGTAAGATCCTTGAATACTTGCAGTAGCACCAGACAAATCAATCGGTTCCGTTTGAATTTCAGACACAGAGTCTATCATTTCCTCTCGACCCGTAACAGTTACCTGTACAGGTGTAGTAGAAATAGATTTGATTTCATAACCGTCCGCTACTGTCCCCACTGTAGGAACCGCAATAGAAATAGCTTTGTCCTTACGTAACAAATTAAGCTCATATTGTACTTGACCTTGATTTGGACTGATATGTACATCTAGTACATTGCCAGCTGTATCCCAAGCCTCTAAATTACTTACAGCACTAAAGTTCTTAGTTTGTCCTGCAACATTGACTTTCATCACAACCTTGCTCACTGCGTTAACTAATTGTTTACGTCCAGAAATAGTTACCTCTTTCGGTACAACTGTTACTGATTTTAAAGCGATCTCATCAGAGAATTTGCCGATTGGAACTGTTTCAACAGAAACCTTCCTTTCCGCATACTCGTCAACATTAATAGTGATACTATCTGGTTTTATTTCCACAAGACTCATACCTGCAGGAGGCGTAAAGCCAATAGTCACATTGTTTTGACCTGGTTTTACACCGGACGCATCAATATAAGCGCGAAGATTATCTGACTTCATAGAAATAATCGTATCACGAGGGCCAGTCAATACAATACGTACTGTATCTGGTGCATCCTCTACGATATAGCCAGAGTTGAGGTTTTGCACCTGTACAGGCACAGTATAGGTTACCTCCATCACAGGGTTCTGATCTCGCATGATAAAGAACCACATGA
>ERZ841116.1651-NODE-1651-length-10362-cov-4.369846_pt1 | contig 10362 bp, 8 predicted proteins | sample MGYA00519875_ERZ841116 | MGnify/ENA primary metagenome ERZ841116 (study PRJEB31850, sample SAMEA3708889) | human gut metagenome | biome: human gut; feature: human-associated habitat; material: faeces | place: China | collected 2014 ... | reverse complement strand
CGTCAGAGGCTCCCCTACCAGGGGAGCTGTCGAGCGGCAGCGAGACTGAGAGGTTATTTCTTATGTATTGTCTGCGCCCAGTTCTGCGGCTTCCAGCACCTTGATGCCTTCGGCCTCGAACGCGGCGCGCAGAGCCTCGGCAAAGCCGGGGCGCGGCACCTTGTTCTTGACGCAGAGGGTGATGATGCCATGCAGGCTGGTGCATTCCAGACCGATGGAAGCGCCGTCCGCCGGCACCCAGGTCTGGAAGTCCTCGATGTACCGGGTCAGCTCCGGGCTGGACGGGGCGAAGGGGTCGCCCAGATAGCTCACCCAGAAGTCCGCCGGGAAGCCGCTGATGTACTCGCCCATCTGGAAGATGCGCTTTTTGATGCTGAGGCTGGCTTTCTGCTGGTAGACCCGGTAGACCCAGCCCATCTGCTCCGCAATACGGAACAGTTTTCGTTCAGCGGAAAGGTTCTCTTTCAGGTCAGCGTCCACGCCCACGGCCACTTCGGCCAGCGGGGCATCTGCCGTCAGCGGCAGCTTGCGCTGGAAAGAGGCCACGCAGTTGTAGAGGGCGTTCGGCGCGCCCAGCGCGTCGCGGGCGTCTGTCGAGTAGCTGTAGAGCACCTCGTCCTTATCCAGATACGCCTGCACCGCCTTACAGAGCAGGGCCGTGAGGGTACTGAAGGGCTTGACGCCGCAGCGGAGGGCGGCGTCCACAAGCCCCGCCTTTTCCAGCCGGACGCGGCAGCAGGTGGGCGTCTCTTCAAAGGTCTGCACCACGGGGCGCTGCATATCGTTGGCCACCTGACTCTCGGGGTACTTTGCAAGGATGTCCTCGATGTCGTAGGCAGGGTCCGTCTCAAGGGTCCGGCCCTCGAAGGCTGTGCCGTACCGCAGGTTGCAGTAGAACTGCAGCACCATGGTCATGAAGGGTGCTATGCCCCGGCCATCGGCCAGGAAGTGGAACCAGTCAAAGTAGACAACTTTCCCCTCATAGCTCAGGGCAACCGTAAAGCCGTTCTCGTCCGGAAATTCGGGCTTTGCGCTGCCCTGCCGCACCGGGCAGGGGGCGTCCGACGGCTCGAGGTGGAGCAGCTTTTTCTCCCACACCGGCTTCTGGAAATAGTAGGGTGCCTTTGCCCGGGCCGCATCCAGAGCCTGCTGCAAAAGCGCACCGTCCACGGCATCTTTCAGCGTGACCTGATAGCGGCAGTTGACCATGTTTTCGCGGTAATAGTAAACGATACCCTGAAAAACAGAGCGCTGTTCGGCATCCATTCCTTATTCCCCCGCGTGTGCGGCCAGATAGTCGGCCAAATCGCTGATAGTGACGAAGTTGCGCAGCTCCTTTTCGGGGATGCGCAGGCCGAAAGTCTCCTCCAGGTCGGCGACGACGGTCAGGATCTCCATGGACGACAGGTCCAGGTCGTCCATCAGGACGCTGTTCTCGTTGACATCCTCGGGGGAAATCTCTGCAACATCTTCCAGAATTGCAAGGATCTGGGACACGATCTCGGTTCTTTCCATAGTTTGAATCTTCCTTTCGTAGTTCCATTAAAGGCGGCTGCGGCTCTTTTCCAGTATTCCGCAGCCTGCCCGGTTTATTCTTACTTGCGCAGCAGCTTGCCGGTGCCGGTGCGGGGCAGAGGCTCGGTGCTGAACTCCACGGCGCTCATCCGCTTGTAGAGCGGCAGGGTGCGGTTGGTCTCGGTGATGAAGTCGCGGACGGTCTGCTGGTCGGCCTCGCCGCAGTAGATGACGGCACAGATCTTCTTGCCCTTCTCCCTGACGATGCATTCCTTGACGGCCTCGCACTTGGACAGCAGATTTTCCAGTTCTTCGGGGCTGACGTTCTCGCCGTTGTCGAGGATGATGATATTCTTCTTGCGTCCGGTGATGTAATAGAAGCCGTCCTCGTCCACACGGGCCAGGTCTCCGGTGTGGAACCAGCCGTCGGCGTCGAGGACTTCTGCGGTGGCCTCGGGGTCCTTGTAATAGCCCAGCATGACGCAGCCGCCGCGGATGCAGATTTCGCCCGTCTCGTCCAGCTTGTACTCGGCGTGGTCGTCGGGCCTGCCCACGGCGCGGATGTGCTTTTCGTCCTGCTCGTAGTTGATGATGCCGTCGCCGCAGGTCTCGGTCATGCCGTACACCTGAGTGATCATCATGCCCTGCTGTGCCAGCTCGGCCAGCATGGCGCCGTCAAACATGGCAGAGGAGCCGCAGGGGTTCCAGATGCCGTTCAGGCGGGCGCGGCGGCCCCGCTTGACGTCTTTGTAGATGGCCTCCATCAGCATGGGAGCCACAGCGATGGCATCGCTGTGCATCAGGCCGAGGTCGCGGTAGAAGTCGCGGATGTCGGCGGAGAGGTTCAGCGCCCAGCCCTTGCAGGCCCAAACGAAGAGGCAGATGAACGTACCCAGATGGAACAGGGGCAGGATGGCAAAGTTGCTCAGGACGTCGTTTTTGTCCTCGGGCATATGCTCGTGCTTATAGTCCAGCATGGCGCCGCCGAATTTGACCTGGCACTCCACCGTGGTAAAAAAGTTGCGCTCCGAGAGCATGACGGCCTTGCTGCGGCCGGTGGTGCCGGAAGTGAACATCAGTACAATCAAATCATCATGGCCCACGCAGTCAACAAGCTCTGCAGGCGCGCTGTCCTTGAAGGCGTCCATCGGGCGGAGTTTATCGCCGTAGGCGGCCTCGATGTCGGGGCGGCAGCCATAGTCGATGCCGTCGTTGACGATGAGGGAAGGCTCGACAAGGCCCAGCTCATATTCCAGCTCGGGCCAGGTCTTTTTCTGGTTGATAGTCACGACGACGGCCCCGGCGAGGATCGCGCCGAAGCTGTTGACACCGTACTCATAGCAGTTGCGGCTCATGATGCCGACACGCTTGCCCTTGATGTCGGGGATATTCTCCTTAAAATAAGTAACGGCCCTGCGGATGTCCTGCACATACTGGGCGTAGGTCTTTTCCACCACAGTCTTGCCATCGGCGGCCACATAGCGGAACGCCACCCGGTCGGGGTACTGCTTCGCCATGACGTCCGTGATGAGCTCATATACAGTATTTATCATTTTTGTCGCTCCTTGCTGTTTTTCTTTATTGCAGCGAAACGCCGGCAGCTGACATTTTCTGCCTCAACGTAATAATACCTGTTTCGACAGAGAAATGCAACCACGCGGCGTATCCTTTTCACTGTTTTATTGTTTATTTGCGCAGCAGCTTCCCCAGAGCGTTGCGGGGCAGGGGCTCAGCGGTGAACTCCACGGCACTGATGCGCTTATACAGCGGCAGGCTGCGGTTCACCTCGGTGACGAAGGCTCTGACCTCTTCCTGCTTATCCTCAGGGCAGTGGATGACGGCACAAATTTTCTGGCTCTTCTCCTTCACGATGCACTCGGTGATGGCCGGGCAGAGGGCCAGCTTCTTTTCCAGCTCTTCGGGGCTGACGTTCTCACCGCTGGCGAGGATGATGAGGTTCTTCTTGCGGCCGGTGATGTAATAGAAGCCTTCCTCATCCATCCGGGCCAGGTCGCCGGTGTGGAACCAGCCGTCGGCGTCGATGACCTCTGCCGTGGCCTCGGGGTCCTTGTAGTAGCCCAGCATCACGCAGTCGCCCTTGATGCAAATTTCTCCGGTCTCGTCCAGCTTATACTGAACGTGGTCGTCGGGCTTGCCCACGGCACTCATGTGCTTTTCGACCTGCGTGAAGTTCAGGATGCCGTCGCCGAAGGTCTCGGTCATACCGTAGCACTGGTTGACGACGAAGCCGTTCTGGGCCAGCTCCAGCAGCATCCTGGGGTCGAGGGCAGCGGAAGAGCAGCACAGGTCCCACAGGCCGTTCAGACGGCTGACGCGGCCGCGCTTCATGTCGTTGTAGATGGTCTCCACCAGCATGGGGGCCGAGGCCATGACGTCGCTGTGCATCAGGCCCAGGTCGCGGTAGAAGTCGCGGATGTCGCCGCAGAGGTTCAGGGTCCAGCCGGCAGGCGGGTAGGACATGACGCAGACGAAGCAGGCCATGTGGAAGAGGGGCAGCAGAGTCATATGGCTCAGCGGCAGCTTCTGGCCTGCCGGGAGGCGGTCGGTGATCCAGTTCTCTGCCACCTCCGAATAGGTGTGCAGGCTGGCGCACATATTCCGCTCCGAGAGCATGACGCCCTTGCTGCGGCCGGTGGTGCCGGAGGTGAACATCAGCATCATCAGATCATCGTGGCCCACGCAGTTGGTCAGCTCGCCGGGGGCAGTATCCTTATAGCAGTCCATGGGGCGGAGCTTCGGGCCGTAGGCGGCTTCCAGCTCGGCGCGGCAGCCGTAGTCGATGCCGTCGTTCAGGATGAGGGCAGGCTCCACGAGGCCCAGCTCATATTCCAGCTCATCCCAGGTCTTTTTCTGGTTCAGGGTCACGAGGACGCCGCCGGCGAGGATGATGCCGAAGGACGCCACGCAGAATTCATAGCAGTTCCGGCTCAGCAGAACGATGCGCCGGCCCTTGATGTCCGGCACTTCGGCCTTGAGATAGGCCGTCATCCGGCGGATGTCCTGCGCATACTCGCGATACTTCTTCTCCACGACAGTCTTGCCGTCCTCGGCCACATAGCGGATGGCCACATGATCGGGGAACTCCTGCTCCATGCAGCGGGTCACCATGTCGTATACGCCTGCGGGTACTTTGATGTATTCAGCCATCGGTCTTTCTCCTTTTTTGTCAAATTTTCAGCTCTGCACTTTTTTCATTCACTTTCCAGAGTCATTCCGAATCTCTGGCATTTCGAGGAAAACTTTGGCACGGCTCCTCATGGCAACAGTATACCGCAAGCAGAGCACAAACGCAAGATTTAATTGCACAAATATGCAACTTGAGCTTGCATTCGATTTGTGCAGGCAGATGTAATTCTTTCCTTTTGTTGCGATGCGCGAAAAGCTGTGATACACTTTTTTTCGTCAGGACGAAACTTCACCCGGAGGTCGAGTCCTTATCAAATTGACAGCAAGCCCAAAAAGCATTATACTGTTTATATCATTTGGCAAAAAAGCTCCCCGCCGAGCTTCATATTTTTATTTATCGCGCCTAAAACACGGCCTTCCGGGGCCTCCGGGACGAATGGCGCACAAGGAGGACCCTTTTCATGGAAGGCACCAAGCCCCGCACTGTAAGCAGCCTTGGCATGTTCGACCTGCTGAAAGGCATCGGAATGCTGGCCATCGTCTTTGCCCACACGGCAGAGCTTTACCCTCTCGGCACCAACGACGTCACCCCTTTCGCGTTCGCGCTGTTCGCTTACCGCGAAGCGCTGATGGCCGCCTTTTTTATTGCCAGCGGCTACGGCTTCCGCAAGCGCTCCATCCACAAATGCATCGAGCAGCAGCTCAAGACCCTGCTCAAGCCTTACCTTTATACTGCACTGGCCACCACGGTGCTCCACGCTTTCCTTCACCACGCAGCTTTCGGCTCGTGGGATGCTGCCATCTCAGAATCGGCCAAGGTCTTAGGCGGTTTCCTGTTGGGCCTGCCCCACACGGCCACTTACTTCGGGCAGCAGTTTTTCTCCTGCGGACCCATGTGGTACTTAGTGGCTCTGATGCTGGCGTGGGTGCTTCTGGACGTGCTGCTCGAGATCTTCCCCGAGCGGTACATAACCCCCGCAGTCGTCGGCGTCACCCTGCTTGGCTGGGGCGTCACGCTGGTGTGGGAGGCTCCTTTCTGCATCGCACAGGGCATGGTGTCGCTGCCCTACCTTTACATCGGCTATCTGGCCAAGAAGCGCCGCCTTTTCGAAACTCCCCTTTCCGGCAGAGCCAAAGCCGGACTTATCGTGTCCGCGCTGGGCGTCGTCGCGGGCGTTTTGCTGACCCAGAGCACCGACTGCGTTTCGCTGGGTGAGTGGACGATGGGGCCGCTGAGCATCCTGCTGGATGGCGCAGTGGGCTACGGCATCATCCGGCTCTTTTTGAAATGGCAGCGCCGAGTGGACGGCCCCATCTCCCATGCCATCGAGTGGGTGGGCCGGCGCTCGCTCTTCATCTTCTGCATCCACACTGTGGAGCTGACGGCTATCCCGTGGTATCTGATGGCTGCAAAGTATGCTGACCATCCGGTGCAGGGGATGCTGCTGCAGTTCGTGTTCTCGCTTGTGTCCATCTTCGCCGTCACCGAACTTCTGATGCGCCGCAAAGAGCTTGGCCGGAAGCTTCGGGGCGGCAAGCCTGCGGACAAGCCCCGGCAGCGGAGCAAGACCCGCCGCTATGCGGCAAAACACTGAAATTCCTGCGCTTTGGTATCCAGCCATTTTGAGGGCAGACTATAGTTACTTTTGATGCATGGGCTTGCAGCGCGGGTTGTACGCCTTGCGATAAATCGGAGGAGGCCCCGGTAATGATGAACGAAACTCCTGAAGCGGCTCTGCGCAGCCGCATTGCGGACCTTGAACAACAGCTCAAACTTGCAGACGAAGGCACTTCGCGGCTGGCCCAGCGCTGCCTCGAGCTGGAAAAACAGCTGCAGACCTTCTATGCTGCCCACCCCCAGAAAGAGAGGCAGACCGACTCGCCTGCTCTGGTGCAGCCGCTGCTTTACTATGATGCCGGGTTCGGCTTTTCCCAGAAAGACACCGTCAAGGCCCCGGACTACGAATACGACGAGCTGAACGGCATGGTGACAGCGACCTTTGAGCTGCCGGAGACCGCGTTCAATCTCCGTTTCGACCCCGGCGAACTGCCCTGCTGCATCACTGATTTCGTCTTCTCGGATGACCGCATCCTCTGCCGCCCGGTGAACGGTGTGCCGCTCCATGGCGACGGCATCCTGTTCCTCAACAACGACCCGAATTTCATGCTGGAAGGTCTGAACCGTTTCCCCGCCGGGATGGAGCTGGGCGTGAGCTACTGCTACTTCCCGCTGGAGCCGCTGTCTGACGACCCATTGTTCGCCGCCGTTCTCGAGGGCGTACAGTATTTCCAGAAGACCCGCGTCTGCGAGCAGAAGCACCTCGACCAGCTGGAAAAGACTACGGCTGACCAGAAGCAGACCATCGAGGCCCTGCAGAAGAATCTCTCCGAGCTGCATCAGGCCAACGCCGAGCTGAGCGCCCGGAGCAAAGCCTACGAGAGCTCGCTGGAAAACATCCTCTCTTCCAGCAGCTGGAAACTCACGCTGCCCCTGCGCCGCCTGCTGGGGCTGTTCCATCGCAGCCATTGAGCCTGCCTGCGGAGAGGAGGATACGATGTACAGCAGTTATACCACTCTGCAGCGGGTTCAGCTCGCCAAACAGGAATATCTCGACACCCAGGAAGTTTTTCTCGGCGTCTATGCGCCGGGGCGGAACGCCGCCCTGAAAGCTTCCCTGCAGGACCAGCTCCACCGCAAATTTTTATTGACGGACAGCCTCCGCCCCGAAGCCCTCGGCAGCGCCGTCGGTGTGCTTCTGGTCAGGGAAGACCTTTTCCTGACGCCCACGGCCCTTTCCTGCTTTGCGGACGCACTGCGCAGCGGCGCAGACTACGTCACCAGCGACGCCGTCTTCGGCTACTCGGGCGTCACCACCCTCTACCACAGTCAGGGCTTTGCAGCCTGCCCGGGCTGCGCCCTCGTCTCCCGGGAGCTGCTGCGCCGCTGTCAGGCGGAAGCCCGCGACCCGGAAAATCCCGTCGAACTGCTGACGCTGGCGGCGAAGCTCCGCCGCAGCCACGTCTGCCTCCCGCTGGCGCTGGCCCACTATGAGCGGGACATCTGCGCCGAAGACGTCTGGTCTGTAAAGGGGAAGCGCGTCTTTATCATGAGCCACCTGCTGGACATGACCGGTGCGCCCATCGTGCTGGTGAGCGCCGTGCCGGTGCTGCGCAGCATGGGCTACGAAGTGGTCGTCCTCGGCCCTGAGGACGGCGGCTCCATGCCGCTTTTCCTCGAGGCGGGAGCTACCGTCATCACCCGCAAGGGCTGTGTCCAGTCGCCCCTGCTCTGGGGGCTGGCCCTCTGCGCCGACCTCGTTCTGGCCAACACCGTCGTGGAGGCCCGGGCCGTCCGCGCCCTGAGCGGTGCGCGGGTGCCGGTGCTCTGGTGGCTCCACGATGCCTTTGCAGGCTACCCCCACATCGCCCACCAGATCCCCAGAGAGCTGGGCGAAAACATCCGGCTCTACTCCGTCGGCAGCCACGCCGCCAACGCCATGCACTCGGTGCGGCCGGAGTTCAACATCCGGCCCCTCATCTACGGCCTGCCGGACTACGCCGCCGAGAAGTTCTCCCACTACGATCTGAGCTATGCGGGCGGTCGGCCTCTGTTCGCCACCGTGGGTTCCTTCGAGAACCGGAAAGGCCAGGACATCTTCTGCAAGGCCATCCGGCTGCTGCCGCCTGAGACCATGAAGAAGGCATCCTTCCTCTTCGTGGGCAAGGCCGCAGAGGCTGAGATGATGGACGCCGTGCGGAGCCTGACCGCTGACTGCCCTGACAACGTCTTTTACGTCAAGCGGCTCACCCGCGACGAGATCAAGAGCCTGATGGCCCAGTGTACCTGCCTCGTCTGCGCCTCCCGCGACGACCCCATGCCTACTTTCGTCACTGAGGGCCTCATCTTCGGCAAGCCCGCCATCGTGTCGGAGCACACCGGCACCGCCGGGCTCATCACCGAGGGCGTGGACGGTTTCGTCTACGAGGACGACGACCCCGAAAAGCTGGCCGAGCGGCTGGCCTGGGCCATCGAGCACCCGGAAAAGCTGGCCGCCATGCGCCCCGCCTGCCGTGAGCTTTACGAGAGCCATTACTCCAAGCAGGCGTTTTCCGACAGTTTACAACAGGCTGTAAAGGAACTCACCGGCGAATAAGCTCCCCGTTCTTTATCACTCTGCCGAAACTGAGGCAAAAAATTTGGCAGTTGTTCACAAACACACCTCCGGACTGTGATATACTCTCCTAAGAGTTTATCCCAGTCCGTTTTTTGTTGAAATTTGAAAGGAGTCCCCCCATGAGTTCGTCCGCCTCCCCCGCCCCTTCTCGCCGAAAGACTCTGCTCTCGCTGGGCGTTCTGGCCCTGCTGACCGGCATCGTGGTGTTCATCTTCCGGGAGCACTGGGCCGAGATCTCCGAGGCGCTGAGCCGGCTCACCCTCGGGCAGGGGCTTCTGGCGCTGGCCGTGGGCCTGAGCTACCCGCTTCTCGAGGGCGTATCCAGCTGGCTCATCGTCCGCAGCCGTCTGCCCCATTTCCCGCTGCGGCAGGGCATCGACAATGCATGGATGGGGACCTTCGGCAATGTGGTGGGCCTCGGCGCAGGGTCGGTGCCGTTTCAGACGTGGTATCTCCACCGGCGCGGGCTGGACGTCGGCCCCGGCGTGGGGCTGATGACCCTGCAATACGTCTTCCACAAGACAGCCGTCCTGCTTTACGCCACCGTGCTGCTTCTGGCGGGCCGCCCCTGGATAGCGGCCCACTCCGACGGCGTGCTGCGGTATCTGCCCGGGGCCTACGCTGTCGTGGCGGGCGTCATCGTGGGGCTCATCGCCCTCTGCGCCCTGCCGGTGGTGCAGCGTCTGGCCCGGTGGCTGCTGCATTTTCTGCCCGACACGGGCCGCTGGGCCGAGCGCCGGGAAAGCTGGCTGGAGCAGCTGGACACCCTGAGCACCGAGAGCCGCCATCTGCTGGCGGACAAGCCCCGCTGTGCCGCCATTCTGGGCGTGCATCTCGTCAAGCTGTTCCTGCTCTTCTGCCTGCCCTGGATGGGGCTGCGGTTCATGGGGCTGGACACCGGACTGGCCTTCTGGCAGGTGCAGCTCCTGACGTCGCTGACCCTCTTTGTCTCCAACGCCCTGCCCAACGTGGCGGGCATGGGCTCGGTGGAGACGGCCTTCCTGCTGGTGTACAGCAGCTTCCTCCCCGATGCTTCGTCCATGAGCCTGCTGATGTTCTACCGGCTGGCCAGCTATTACGCCGTCTTTGCGGCAAGCGCCGTCGGTTTTGCGCTGGCGCAGCGGCAGCTGAACCGCGGATGACTTTGTGAATGTTTTATTTCATTTTGGTAACAGTTCTTACTTCATTGTGCATTTTGCGCACAAATCTCTTGATTTTTTAGGCAAAGCAATGTATAATAAGCTTCTGTTGGCCGTCCATCACGGACAGTCTGATTCAAAAATCAAGGAGTACATTTTTCATGAAACTGAACAAGATCTGTGCTGCCTCTGCCGTTCTGGCACTGGCTGTTGCTCTGACCGCCTGCGGCGGCTCTGCTTCCACTGCTGCTTCCAGCACTGCCTCTTCTGAGGCCGCTTCCTCCGTTGCTGCATCTTCTGAGGCTGCATCTTCTGAGGCTGCTGCTGAGAGCGCAGAGTACACCGTTTACAACACCACCGGTTCTACCGTCTCCGAGCTGTACCTG
>ERZ841116.1639-NODE-1639-length-10465-cov-4.617963_pt1 | contig 10465 bp, 10 predicted proteins | sample MGYA00519875_ERZ841116 | MGnify/ENA primary metagenome ERZ841116 (study PRJEB31850, sample SAMEA3708889) | human gut metagenome | biome: human gut; feature: human-associated habitat; material: faeces | place: China | collected 2014 ... | reverse complement strand
AACTGTCGACCTGCTCATTACGAGTGAGCCGCTCTACCGACTGAGCTAAAGTGGCAATGCCCGGAAGCACACGCCATCCGCGCACAAGACACAAAGCGTACCAGAAAGTCTCACCCCACGCAAATCCGCGTCGCGCCAAGCATGGCCGAAACCCCCTAAAGCTAGTGGCGCAGGAGTTTGTGGGCCAAATCGCTCACGCCGTAGCGCAGCTTGCTCACCGGAAGCGTGAATTCGCCCGGCAGTTCCTCAACGTAGCCGTTGAAGCCCTGCTTGAACTCGAGCACGCCGCGTCCATCGTCTTCCGGATCGTCGAACACTCCCGAAATGCCATAGAAGTTGTACCGCGTCACTCCGCGTTCCAAGCAACGCGACATCATCTCATGCTGTAAGGCGGTGGGCGCGTAGAACTTGGCGTAACGATCGTCGGATCCGCTGGAGAAATACACCAGCTCGCGTTCATGCCACATGAACAGACCTACGGCGACCGGCACCACCTCGCCATCACGAGCGATGCGCTCGTTCGCATCCTCAATGCGGCGACGTGCGGACTCCACATTCTTCTGAGCCGTATCGAGCTTCTTGCGCACATCATCCGGGTACTTCGTATGCTCAAGCGAACGCTCCCAGCGTTCCACGTCTTTCGAGAACTTCGCCAGCTTTTCCTCCCAGGATTGCAAATAGCGGTCAAGATGCACTTCCGCCACCATGAACTCGGCCTTGTCTCCAAACGCATCATATACGCGTTCGAAGTAATCAAGGCTACGGTTGGCGAAATGCTGGCGTTCGCTACTCAGCTCGCAAATATCGTGGAACACGTTCAGCTCACTGCGATTCAGGCGTCGAACCTCCACGCCGCTGTTCCGCGCGATCTTGACGTTACGACGCGTGTTCTTCGCATACGAAGCGAGCAGCTCGCCGGCGTTCGAGAACTCTCTCAAGTCCTTGACGTAATTCCAACGGTTCATCAGGGCATCGTATCCACGGGTAAAGCCAGCATGCTTCCAACCCAGCCGCTCGTACTCCCGCACCATCTCATCATTGGGTTCGGCCATGGCCTTGCCTTGCGAATCACGAACGCAATACACCTGGTTGGGCCAGCACGTCAGGCTGATGGCGTGAACCCGTTCGGCAGCCTCGCGCAAACCTTCGGTCAACGCGGTCATCTGCTCTCTGTTATTCCCATTGCACAACGGGTCAAGCCATAACGAGCCTTCCACGCCGAAACGCCCTTGCGAAAAAGCCACCAACGCGCCAGCCACCGGAGCATCGTGCGAATCCACCAATCCAACGTATTGCGTTTGCATGCCGTCGGACTGAGCCAATGCCGCCATTTCGGAAGTCTGCTGGAATCCGCCGTATCTGCTCGCGGCGGAAAGCTCATCAAACTCACTACCGCTCAGCTCGCGCACATTCCATTCAGACGATTCTTGCTCTTGTTCCTCACTCGCATTCACTTCGCGCATCACGATCCGTAACTACCTTTCACTATCCCAACTGGCTAAAATCCCTTTTCACCAAAAGCGATAACCTAGTCCGGCCTACAGTCGCCGTCAACAGCGTTCACATAACCCTCGCGCACCTATAAGCCCCCACCCAGAATCCTCCAAGCGGAAGGTGAGCTAATAGCTAGTGGCGCAGGAGTTCGCGGAGGGCGGTCTTGAGTTTGAAGGTCAGCGGGCGTACGGGAAGCACGAATGAGCCCATGAGTTCCTCGACGTACCCGTTGAAGCCTTGCTTGAATTCGAGTACGCCACGACCCTCATCTTCCGGATCGTCGAACACGCCGTTGATGCCGTAGAAGTTGTAGCGGGTCACACCGCGTTCCACACACAAATGCAGCATGGCATCATGTTGAATGAGCGCGGAAGCGTAGAACGGCTTGTACTTTTCCACACTGCCTGAGAACAGATACACCGTTTCACGAGCGTGTTCCACGAATAGGGATGCTGCCGCCGGAAGCACGTCACCGTCTTTGGCGTACTCGGCCGCCTCGGTCAAACGTTTTTCCGCCGCCGCCAAGTTTCGGGACTCCTCCCCTAGCTGGCGTTCCGTTTTGGTGGTCGGATGCTCGTCGTACTTGGCCTGCAGCACATCGACCTTCTTCCGCAAGGCGTCACACTTGGATTCCATGTCGGCAATGTATTCGCCGATGTGAATCTGCGCCACCATGAAGTGGGCTTTACTGCCGTAAGCTTGCTTGAACTTGCGGAAGTAGGCTTCACCGCGATATTCGAAATTACGGCGTTCGGCGGTGGCCTGCTCGATGTCGGCAAACACCTGCAGCTCGTCTTCGCCTAGCTCGCGCACATGCACGCCCATGGATGCGGCACGTTTCACGCTCCACTGTGTGCGCTTGTCATACGACTTGAGCAGTGACTTTTCGTCGGTAATGCCAGTCAGGTCTTTCAGGTAACGCCAGCGCGGCACCGCAGTGTAGCCGATGGTGAAGCCGTCATGCATGAAGCCGAGGTTTTTCAACGTTTCCACGGCATCATCAGCAGGAGCGCCACCTTGGTCGGCTGGCAGTTCGCCGCCACGCGAGTCATGCAGGCAGTATGGCATTTCCGGCACGATTTCCATCTGTGCGGAACCTTTCGCCTTCGCGTGCTGCTTGAGTTGGGTCATGAAATATTCGGTCAATTCGCGATCGCGATAGTCACACAAGGGGCCGTCGTGCACCACACTGAAGGTGGAAAGGCGGCTGCGATGCGTTTCGAACAGCGCTCCCGCAACGATTGTGCCGTTTTCTTGAACGCCAAGGTATTCCACTTCGATCCCTTGGCCGGCACGCAGACGGCCTGCGGCAGAGGTCTGTTGAAAGTTGCCGTCCGCGTGATGTGCGGAAAAATCGTCAAACGCCTCCGGACTCAACGTAACCAGAGAAAATGCTCGCATGTAATCCTACCCCTTCATGCTGGTTGATTACGAGATTGATTGCCGTACGCAACCAGCATGATGGTAGCACGAGTCAAAGGACGGTGATTTCGGTAGGGATTACCGGGTCGCCCTTCATGAGGCTTTGCGCGCCGATCGGCAGTTCGGCCAGCGCCTGGGCGCGGTAATTATGCGCGTTGACGATGGCTTCGTGGCCCTGATAATCGGAGTTGATTTCGCCGTTGCTCACGTAGCCGACCAGCAGATCCTTCCAGCCTTCTTCCGGCTGATAGGCGGCCAGCTGCTCTTCGGAGCCGGAAATCACATGTTCGCAGTCGGCCAGCGCATACTCGTACGAACGGAAGGCGAGCTTGCGGCCCGGAACCGTGGCCTTGTCTTTCGACTTCTTGGCCACCGGCTGCATGTCACCAGCGGAATTCTCGCGTTCAGTCAGCTTGTACACCATCGCACAGGTCGGAGCGCCCGATCCGGTGACGAGCATGGTGCCCACGCCATACGAATCGACCGGCGCGGTCTGCAGCGAAGCGAGCGCATACTCGTCCAAATCGTTGGTAACGGTGATCTTCGTGTTGGTAGCGCCCAACGCATCCAGCTGGTTGCGCACGCGCTGCGCCAACGACGCCAGATCGCCGGAATCGATGCGCACGCCGCCCAATTCTGGTCCGGCCACGTCAACAGCTGTCTTCACGGCCTCTTCAATGTTGTACGTGTCAACCAACAGTGTGGTGTTCTTGCCGAGCGCGGCAATCTGCGATTCAAACGCGCTGCGCTCATCATCATGCACCAGCGTGAAGCAGTGCGCGGCCGTGCCGATGGCATTCAAGCCATACATTTGCGCGGCCAGCAGATTGGCCGTGCCCTTGAATCCGCCCACTACCGCAGCACGGGCAGCGGCAACGGCGGCCCACTCGTTCGTACGGCGCCCGCCCATATCCATGCACGGGCGATCCTTCGCGGCGCTGACCATGCGGGACGCGGCCGACGCGACCGCGGAATCGTAATTCAGAATGCTCAGCAACAGCGTTTCCAGCAGCGTGCACTCGCCGAACGTGCCTTCGACTTGCAGAATCGGCGAATTCGGGAAGAACATCTCACCTTCGCGATAGCCCTTGATCGAACCGGAAAAATGGAAATTCTCAAGCCATTTGATAGTTTCGGGGCCCACTACTTTGCGATCTGCAAGGAATTTCAGATCATTATCGTCAAGATGGAAATTTTCAAGCGCGTCAAGAATACGACCTTGGCCGGCGGCCACCCCATAGTGGCGGCCAAGCGGCAGATGACGGGTGAAAATCTCGAATACGCACTTGCGATTGGCGGTGCCGTCCCTCAGGCACGCGTCAAGCATGGTGTATTCGTACATGTCGGTCATGAGTGCAGGTGAATAATCCAGCATTTCCAAAGCCTTTCTGACTTTTGGTGAAACTGACCATAAGTGTAGGCCTCGCCGTGGCCAAGCACAGGTTTTCGTTCCATCATACGTGCTTGCATGCCTGTATTACGTGAGACAAACGTGAGATGCGCGCAAATTCGGGCACGACGCAAATTGGGATAGGCAAATTGAGGTGCAGCAAGAGGCGAGTTCAAGACGGAAAGACGGGTTTTCGGCTGGTGATACTGTTTTTTCGGAAAATACAAACGATTGTTGATCGTGTGATCAATCGAAAGCAGAGAAGTCAGCGATGGTAGCGATTAAAGACTTGTTGGGCGAAACGATGATTCGTACGGACGGACGCAAGGTGGATGAGCTGCGTCCGGTGCGCATCACCCGTCATTTCACGGATGTTCCGGAAGGATCCGTGCTTGTGGAATGCGGCAATACGCGAGTGATGTGCACGGCCACGTTCACCGCAGGCGTGCCACGTTGGCGCAAGGACTCCGGCTTGGGCTGGGTCACCGCGGAATATGCGATGCTGCCGCGAGCCACTGCAGACCGCACCGATCGTGAATCCGTGCGCGGCAAGATCGGCGGACGCACGCATGAGATCAGCCGACTGATCGGTCGCTGCCTGCGTGGCGTGGTCGACATGAAGGCGCTCGGCGAAAACCAGGTGCAGATCGACTGCGACGTGCTGCAGGCCGACGGCGGCACCCGAACAGCGTCGATCACCGGCGCATATGTGGCGCTCGTGGACGCCATGCGCTGGGCCGAGAAGCACAAGCACATCAGGTCCGCCGAGCGCGTGATCAAAGACAGCGTTTCCGCCGTGTCCGTAGGCGTGATCGATGGCACACCGATGCTTGACCTGCCGTACATCGAAGACAGCAAGGCCATGACCGATATGAACGTGGCCATGACCGGTTCCGGCGAATTCATTGAAATTCAGGGCACTGCCGAACACCGCCCGTTCAACCGCGCCGAGTTGAACGCGCTGCTTGACCTGGCGGAAAAGGGCAACAAGGAACTGCAGGCCGCACAGCAGTCCGCGCTCGCACAGGAATGAAGGCTGCAAGTCGGACGTAAGCCGACCGCAGGCTGGCCTCGCAAACCAATCGTAGGTTAGGCAAGTCAGGGCACGTCAAACGCACGTCAGGCAAGCCGACATCAACGAAGCAACGAACAGCAACGAAAGGAATCGGAACGTGAGAATTATCGTCGCAACGCATAACGAGGGCAAACTCGTTGAAATCAACCGCATTCTGGAAGATTGCCTGGGTGCGGACGCGGATCAGGTGGAGCTGGTGTCGGCCGGTTCGCTGAATCTGCCGGATCCGGTGGAAGATGGCGTGACCTTCCAAGAGAACGCACTGCTCAAGGCCCGTGATGTGGCCGCACGTACGGGCTGCCCGGCAATCGCCGACGATTCCGGTCTGATTGTGGACGTGATGGGCAATGCCCCCGGCATTCTTTCCGCACGTTGGGCGGGCAAGCATGGCGATGACAAAGCCAACAACGCGCTGCTGCTCGCGCAGATCGCCGACATTCCGGATGCCAAGCGTACCGCGCGTTTCCGTTGCGCGGCCGCGCTGGTGGTGCCGCAAACCGAAGCAGGCGCAGGCGCCGATGGTCGTTATGCGATCGCTCAGGAAATCGTGGAAACCGGCGAAATGCCGGGCGTGCTGCTGCATGAGCCTCATGGCGAGCATGGCTTCGGCTACGACCCGCTGTTCGTGCCCGACGATCAGCCGGCGCGTGCCGTCGAAGCCGGCGAGAAGCTCACGTCCGCGCAGATGGAACCGGCCGAAAAGAACGCCATCTCCCATCGCGGCAAGGCGTTGCGCGCCCTGCTGCCATCCGTGGCCACTCTGCTGAAGTAGGGCTGAAACGAGTCGCAGCAGTCTCTATTAGACGTTCTGCTAGGTGTTCTAAAGGTGTGGAACTGTAGTTTGCGGTTCCACACCTTTTATTTTCCGCTTTTTCGCCAACTGGGCGTCACCGCCCTTCGCCAACCAGTCTTCACTGATCTTCGTCAGTCCACCGAACTTCACCGATCGTCGGCGCGAAAATCCTTGCCATCATAATTCGCCCAATCCGGGTATGGCGCCCCCGTTTCGATGCTGTGCTGAATATCGCGATACAAGTGCAGTTTGCGCAACACATGCATGTACGCCTCTTCCAGCGCGGCCCGCTGTTTCAAAATCGCTTGATGCCGAGATTCCAACAATTCCAGCATGTCCGCAATGTGCGCACGCTCGTCTTTTTCGTATGCGAAGAAGCGTTTGAGTTCATCGATGCTCATGCCCGCATGTTTGAAGCAGGCGATCGCCTCGAGCCGCCCGATATGCGAGTTGGTGTACACGCGTCGCCCCGCATCGTCGCGCTCCACGTCGCACAGCAGCCCCTGATCCTCGTAATAGCGCAAGGTTGACGTCTGCACATGGAATCGTTGCGCGACTTCACGAATCGTATATGTTGCCATTCCCCTTCTCATTTCTACGATTTTCTAGGTTTTTCTAGCGATTTTGCGATTCCTTGCGATTGTCAATCATCGGAAAACACACTATCGACGATACTTGCATTCAAGTTTACTTGAAGTGCGACGATAGTATCGTCGACAAACTTACGACATGCGCCAACTCAAGCAACACAGCGCACAGCGGAATACGCAGAGTTTTCAAGGAGGAACCATGCTTGAACCGACCACCGTCTACACGCCGTCACCCGCTCGATACGATTCCATGACCTACAATCATGTGGGCGAGAGCGGCCTGAAACTTCCAGCGGTTTCGCTCGGCTTTTGGCATAATTTCGGCGATATCACGCCGTACGCCACTATGCGTGACATCGTGTTCACCGCATTCGACAACGGCATCACACATTTCGATCTCGCCAACAATTACGGTCCCGAGCCGGGCAGTGCGGAAAAGAACTGCGGCCGTCTGCTGCGCGAATATTTCCATCATCATCGCGACGAACTGATCATCAGCACCAAAGCCGGCTACGAAATGTGGCTCGGCCCCTACGGTGATCTCGGCAGCCGCAAATATCTACTCGCCTCGCTCGACCAAAGCCTCGAACGCCTCGGTCTCGACTATGTCGACATTTTCTACCATCACCACATGGATTCCTCCACGCCGCTCGAAGAAACCATGGGCGCGTTGGCAACCGCCGTGCAAAGCGGCAAGGCACTCTACGTGGGCCTGAGCAATTACGATGGTCCGACGCTGGAAAAGGCCACCGCGATCCTCGATGAGCTGCATGTGCCGTTCATCATCAACCAGAACCGTTACAGCATTTTCGACCGCACCGTGGAACGCAACGGATTGAAGAAAACCGCCAAAAAGCTTGGCAAAGGTCTTATCACGTTCTCGCCGCTCGAACAGGGTCTGCTCACGAACCGCTATCTCAACGGCGTGCCCGCAGACAGCCGCATCGCACACGACGGCCGCTTCCTCAAAGAAAGCGCGTTGACGCCGGAACGCCTGCAGCAGATCCGCGACCTGAACGATCTTGCCGCCGAACGCGGGCAGACGCTTGCCGAAATGGCGCTCGCCTGGCTGCTGCACGACGGTTACGTGACCTCCGTACTTGTCGGCGCTTCCCGCCCGCAGCAGCTGCTCGACAATATCGGCGCGTTGAAGAACACCACGTTCAGCGATGAGGAATTGCGTCGCATCGACGAAATTTCGTTGCGCTAAACGCGGATATATCAGCAGATATAAGACGCAACAACAATAAAAAATCTGCCGAGATGGTCTCTATATCGAAATTATTTTTCGATGATTGAGATTGTCTCGGCAGATTTTTTATATGTAATCACTTTCGGCAATCTTCAGAAATTTCAACGAAATTCCAAGATCACCATACGATGAAAGAGATAAAAAACGATTAGAAATTGGAATTCATCATTTCGTCGTAGATACGCTTGCAATCCGGACATACCGGGAACTGCGAAGGATCACGCTTCGGCACCCACACCTTGCCGCACAACGCCACCACCGGTCGGCCGGTGCGACGGGACTCGGCAATGCGATCGCGCGACACATAATGCGCGAAACGATCCGCATCGCCGTTGCCGCCATCATCCAGCTTCGTCTCCTCTTCGGGGCGTTCCAGCACCGCAGTGCCAGTACCCGCGTCGGGATTGGAAAGCGGCGAGACCGGGTCGGCCTCGTCAATGAAGCCGTCGCGATCATCGAATATCGAACATGCCATAATCAACTCCTCAAATACGCCGCAACCGCGGCACCACTGCCTCCATCATAGCCATGAAAACCCACATATTCGCCGACACTTCGCGTAATTTCACGCAATCGCGGTACGCTTGAGGCTATGACAATTGCAGTTTGCCCCGGGTCGTACGACCCAGTGACCGCCGGACATTTGGACGTCATCGAACGTTGCGCGCGTTTTTTCGATGAAGTGCATGTCGTAGTGGCGGTGAACGCGGCGAAAACACCGATGTTTTCCGAAGAGACCCGCGTTGAGATTATCCGTAAGGCGCTTGAAGAGCGGAATTGCCGCAATATCAAGGTTGCTTCAACAACCGGACTGATTACCGACTATTGCAAGAAGGTCGGTGCGACGGTTATCGTGAAGGGGCTTCGGCAGAATGGCGATTATGAAGCCGAGTTGGGTATGGCGCTGGTCAATCGCAAGCTTGCCGACGTGGAAACGCTGTTTTTGCCGGCGGCGCCCGATTTGGAACATATCTCCAGTTCGATCGTGAAAGATGTGGCACGTCACGGCGGCGATGTGACCGGCATGGTGCCCGATTGCGTGATTCCGCTACTCGGAGAAGCGCTCAATAATGAAAAGAGGGCATGATGGGTGAAGAAACGAATGCGTACGATCCGGCCGGCAGCCAGTTTGACGACGACGTGACCGCCGAACGCCCGACCGATCGGGCGGCCCAATCCGGTCAGAAGGCACAAGCCACGGCACGCGCCGCCGAGCCGGTCAAACCGTTGATTTCCATGTCTGATCTGCCGGATTTACGCAACACGTTCAATCCCAACGCGCCGCTGGACGATTCCAACGATTTGAGCCGCGACGAATTCACCACCGTGTACGACATTATCGACAAACTCGAATCGGCATTGGACGAAGCGAAACCGATACTGTTCTTCCCCGGCAGCGTGCGCGTCGACCGCGACGAATTCACCGAACAGCTCGACCAGTTGAAGAAAATGATGCCGGTGCAGCTGGAACGCGCCTCGGCGTTGATGCGTGAGTCGGAACGACGTTTGGAAAGCGCGCAAACGCAAGCCAACGCCATCGTCGCTTCGGCGCAATCGCGTGCGGCAGACACGATACGTGAGGCCAACGAGCAGGCGCAATTCCTCGCCGGGCAGGAAAACGTGACCGAACTGGCTCGGCAGAAGGCGCGTGCTATTCTCGACCAAGCGCAAGCCAGGGCCGACCATCTCACGCAGGGAGCTGACAAATACTGCACCACGGTGATGGAAACGCTGCAACAGCAGCTCGGCAAGCTTGGCAACGACGTGCAGGCGGGATTGAACGTACTGTATGATCGCCAGCGCGAAGCGAGCACGCATGTGCCGCATCTTGACGCAAACGACTATCCGGAAAGCTGAATGGAAGGCTGAACATGGCACGTATCGAAGATTCCCCGTGGGCGATTTCCGTGGCGCAAGTCGCCTCGCGAGCCGGGCAAAGCAAGGAGATCGACGCAACGTTCCCCGCACCGAGCGGCATCGGCGATGAGATCGTCGGCGTTGAGGAGGGTGCGGATGTGACCGTTGTCGGCTCGTTCGACTCCATTGTCGACGGCCTGATTTTCAACGCCCGCATCAGTGCCCCCGTGCACGCCGAATGCACCCGCTGTCTGAAACCGATCAAGCGCGATTGGACGGTGAACGTCACTTCGTTCTTCCCATATGAAGACAAGTCCGCAAGCGTTGCGTCCGGCAAGGGCGGCAAAAACGGCAAGGGCGGCGTCAAGGAAGAGGAAGTCGACATTATCGCCGGCGAAGACGAGTCGGAGGATTCGTATCCGCTGCTTGAAGGCGGATCCTGGGCCGATATTGAGACGCTTCTGCGCGACACGTTGGTCGAGGAACTGCCGTTGCAGCCGCTGTGCAAGCCTGATTGCTTGGGATTGTGCTCTCAGTGCGGCGCCGATCTGAACGAGGATCCGGACCATCATCACGATGTGACCGATATTCG
>ERZ841116.1633-NODE-1633-length-10476-cov-6.873333_pt1 | contig 10476 bp, 12 predicted proteins | sample MGYA00519875_ERZ841116 | MGnify/ENA primary metagenome ERZ841116 (study PRJEB31850, sample SAMEA3708889) | human gut metagenome | biome: human gut; feature: human-associated habitat; material: faeces | place: China | collected 2014 ... | reverse complement strand
TAAGGCCTTCTACCAAGAGATATCACAGCTCCATCAACCAATAATCAATTGGTCATTATTATTTATTTGAGTCCAGTGGCTAACTTATTCTTGAAATTTAGGACAGCATTATTTATGGCAATATGTACAACTATTACATAATAGGCTATTATATAGATGTACATCTATATAAGAGGTAACGTAAATGGATTATCAAAAATTAGCTAACTTGCTTAAGGTAGTTGCTGAACCAAATCGGCTTAAAATTCTTGAAATGCTTTCCTGTGGTGAAATGTGTGCCTGCAACATTCTTGATCACTTTGATTTTACCCAACCAACGCTTTCTCATCATATGAAAGTATTAGAGGATAAAGGATTGGTCATCGTAAGTAAGAAGTCAAAATGGCATTACTATTCATTAAATCCAGACACGACTGCACTTATTATTAACGGCTTAACCCGTACGCTGTCCAATACTGACAATTGTATGTGTAAGGATGCTAATCAAAAAAGATAATCCTTTTATTTTTACCGCAAACATAGATAACTATCTATATAGGAGGAGAATACTATGAAGAAGTCGAAAAACCTATCATTTATGGATCGTTACATGACCCTATGGGTGTTTTTAGCTATGGCACTTGGGATTTTAAGTGGATTTATTTTCCCTTCCTTGCCTAAGTTGATCAACAGTTGGTCAGTGGGAACTACGTCTATTCCGATTGCTATCGGCTTAATCTTAATGCTGTACCCGCCATTAACTAAGGTTAATTATGAAAAAATGGGTGATGTATTTCGTGATAAGAAAGAACTCAGTTTCTCACTAATTCAAAATTGGATTGTCGGGCCATTATTGATGTTTGCTTTAGCCATCATTTTTCTACACAATTATCCCAATTATATGATTGGTTTAATCATGATTGGGTTGGCACGTTGTATTGCGATGGTCATTGTTTGGAATGAGCTAGCTCACGGTAATAATGACTATGCCGCCGGATTAGTAGCTTTGAATTCGATCTTTCAAATTGTTTTTTACTCTATTTATGCCTACATCTTTATTAGTGTTTTACCTAAGCTATTCGGAATTAAGACACAAACGGTTAACATTACCATGGGTGAAATTGCAAAGACTGTTTTTATTTATCTTGGAATCCCGTTTATCCTAGGGGTTTGTTCTCGTTACTTGATTATCAAGGGTAAAGGAAAAGACTGGTTTGAAGATAAGTATGTTCCTAAAATTAGTCGCATTACAACTTGGGCATTACTATTTACCATCGTAGTTATGTTCTCGGTAAAAGGCGCTAAAGTGGTTCAACTACCTTTAGATGCCATACGTATCGCGATTCCTTTGCTTCTCTACTTTATTTTAATGTTCTTCCTCACTTTCTGGATTGCGAAGAGGACTGGCACAAACTACCCAATCTCGGCCACGCAATCATTTACTGCTTCAAGCAATAACTTTGAACTAGCTGTTGCAGTAACTGTTGGTGTCTTTGGATTAAATTCTGGGGAAGCATTTGCAGCTGTTATCGGTCCAATGATTGAAGTTCCAGTTATGATGCTATTAGTTGATGTTTCACTTTGGATTAAGAGGAGATTTTATTAATTATGAAAAAAATCTATTTTTTGTGTACTGGTAATTCTTGTCGTAGTCAGATTGCGGAAGGTTATGCCAAATTATTACTCAAAAATCAATAGGTAGTGACTACCAGTTTAATGAACGACAAGGTGATTATTATGGAAACGCTCTTCGTTATCTAGGATTTGCTAGCAAAGTTGAAAGAAAATTTGAGTTGACAAAACTAGGAAAATACGTTGCCGATTTACCTAACTCTGACAATAGAAATAAAATTATTATTAAACAAATCCTATCAACCAAATGCTTTAATTTAATATTCGTAAATACTCTTCATAATGGTGGTGAATTTGATAATGATTATATCGATCATGTCTTATTAGACAATGCTATGTCTGTGCGCAGTAGTACAACTGCAAAAAGACGACGTAGCACTGTGAAAAACTGGCTTAACTGGGTTTTAAGCACTGCTACTGCAGAATAGATAAGGAGCTGTATACATTGCTTTCCTAACTCGCAAAATTCTAAAGAGTTAACTGAACTGGAGAGGTCCCTGCATATCTAATCGCCAAGTGTGATGTAACTTAAGGTTATGTCACACTTTTTTGTTTTTTAATTACTGTTACTAGAACAATTCACACTAAAAATAAAAGTTACTCTTGATTGATCATACAGCCGTTAGGCAATTGATATTTATATTGTGCCTTTGCTCAATTTGAAAGTGACCCGTTCTTCCCCCGTACACGAGAAGACAAAAGCTATGACAGAGTTTATATTTTTATTTAAGTAAGGGCCAACCAAAAACTTACACAAATACAATTAGAACATAAAGGGGTTAATGGAATATCCATACGAAAAGTAGCGGTAGGAAGCCGAACACTCAGAATGTTTGTTATCTGAATATACGGTTTTCTACCGCTATTTTAAAATTCGTATTGGTTACGGACCTACTGATTCCTCAGAGGTTACCGACTTTTGCTAAGTCAATAATCTGCTGCTCAATTTGATCTCTGACCTTCCGAAAAACTTCTATTCTATCCTGTTCGGATCCAGCTGCTAAAGCCGGGTCTGGAAGTGGCCAATGCTTTTTCTTGACCGTTGGTGGGGTGACTGGACAGCGATCACGAGCGTCTCCACATAAGGTGACAACTAGGTCACTGTGAAGCAAATAATCGGGATCAATTAACTTTGATGTTTGCTGGGAAATATCTATTCCTTTTTCAGCCATAACTTTAACAGCCAATGGATTCAAGCCATGCACCTCGACTCCCGCACTGGCAACGCGCCAATCATTGCTTAAAATTTTTTTAGCGAATCCTTCAGCCATTTGACTTCGACAAGCATTTCCAGTACATAGAAAATAAATTTGTGTCATCATTAATTCTCCATCTAAACTATTAGTGAACCAAAGCAGCTACTAAATCCATGTCTAAGTAACTGCTAAACTCGTTAATGGTTGGGTATTCACCGGTTTTTACTAACTGACCATCCACTAACGTAATTGGTAAAGCATTTATACCCTGACGTTTTAGTTCTTGGGCAACAATCGGATTTCGAACAAAGGCATCGGGGTTCTGGGCTAAATTACGACGAATGAACATGGCCTGCCCCCGTGCATTCACTCTGACATACCGCTGAATGGCCGTTATTTGAATCAATTCCTTATCAACGCTGGGACCACAAACACCGGTTGAACAACACATTGCTGGTTCAAAAAGCTCTATTTTTTTCATTCTATTCATCTCCAAAGTAATTGTGACTTATATTTTCTAACCAAAAATCGATAATGATAACCAGAGGCCACATAGGGTAATAAACAACACTGGGATCGTGGTTACAATTCCAATTTTAAAATAAGTCCCCCATTTAATTTTAACTCCCTTTTGAGCTAACACATGTAGCCAGACTAATGTAGCCAAAGAGCCAATTGGGGTAATCTTAGGTCCCAAATCTGAGCCGATTATGTTTGCGTACACTAACGTATGATGGATGAGCCCTGAAACGTCAGCGCCTTTGATTGATAGTGCATTAATCATGACGGTCGGCATGTTATTCATTAATGACGATAAAAGTGCTGCTAAGTAGCCCATGCCCATTGTGGCAGCAAACCGACCACCTTTTGCAATTTCGGTAATGACACCTGATAATAATGTTGTTAGACCAACGTTCTGAAGGCCGTAGACTACGACATACATACCGATTGAGAAAAAGACAATATTCCAAGGAGCTCCTTTAATCGCTGCCATCGCATTAACATGGGAACTTCTTTGACCAACTATCAGAAAAATAGCCGCAATACTCAGTGCGATAAAGGAGACGGGGATTCCTAAGAAACCGCTACTAAAGTAACCAATCAATAAGAGGACTAAGATGACCCATGAAAACTTGAAAAGTCGCTGATCTTTTAGTGCAGAACTGGGTTCCGCAACCTGAGTGGCATCAAATTTTCGTGGCAATGCTTTTCGAAAGTAAAGATACAGGATACCAATACTACCTAACAGCGAAAATAGATCAGGAATCCACATTCTTAACGCATACGCTGAAAAGGAAATTCCAAAAAAGTCTGCAGAGACAATATTTACCAAGTTACTAACAACCATTGGTAAAGAAGTGGTATCGGCAATAAAGCCACTGGCAATAATAAAAGGGAAAACTTGCTTTTCATCAAAGTGTAAGGCACGAACCATTGCTAAAACAATGGGGGTAAGAATCAGAGCAGCCCCATCATTAGCAAAAAGGGCAGCAACGACGGCGCCTAAGGTGGTCACCAAAATAAACATGCGAATACCGTGACCGTTTGCCCAGCGAGCCATGTGTAAGGCGGCCCATTCAAAAAATCCGATTTGATCTAAAATGAGTGAAATCAGAATAATAGCCACGAAAGATAAGGTGGCATTCCAGACAATTCTGGTAACTGTTCCAACATCTTTAAAACTCACCACGCCAAACAATAATGCTAAAATTGCACCACCAACGGCTGTCCATCCAATTGATAATCCTCTAGGTTGCCAGATAACGAATAATAATGTGAGTAAGAAAATTCCAACGGCAAAAAAGACTTGCATGATACCTCCTAAACTGATTAATTATTTTTTTCTTTAATTAATTAAACCGTTAAAAGCGTTTTTTCGTAATTTGGTTGCCATTGCATAACAGCAAAATGATTATTCGAAAGCTCTTTTACCTGATCAATCCATTTAACTTCGCTTTGCGCTCGAGCCAGCAAACATGGATCAGTGGTTTGAGTTGCCAACATACTTTGGTTGACCACCCACCAAGTATGAGCTAGACCGGCTCGCTTCAAATCGTCATCTAACCGCATTGATTCATAAACCGGCGTGGCTTCTGGTAGCGTTACCATAACAATTTCAGTTTGCTTAGGATCTTGTAGTCTTGGTAACAGATTAACGACTGCTTGTGGGACGCTGCCGGAGATATGGGCAACTTCTTGAGCATAGCTTTGGGTCGAGTTTAACAGTAAGATTGTATGACCAGTCGGAGCCGTATCAACCACAACGACGTCACTATCATTTTGGGCGACTAACTCAGCAAAAGCTCGGAAGACAGCAATTTCTTGAGTACATGGTGAACGCAAATCTTCAGCGACATAATCAACATCATTAGACTTCATGGTCTTTTTAGCAGTAGTGAGAACTTCGTTTTGATATTCTTTTAAAGACTTTTTCTCATCAATATGGCTCACCTTGATCAGCGGACTTGTGATTTTGAAGTATTTCAAATGATCAGCTGGGTCAGTGGTAGCCAAGTGCACGGTTTTGTGTTGAGCAGCTATCTTTTGGGCAATTTGAACGGCAACGGTTGTTTTACCAACGCCACCTTTGCCCATGGTGAAGATAATTTTTTTATTTGACTGCACTAAATTCTTCACGACAACATCCAGATCAGGAAAGTGACTAGCAGTAACCGGTTTCTCAGTGATTTGCGGCTGCTGGTCTTTCAATAGTAGTCGTAAATTAGCTAATCCCAATACGTTGTATGCTCGCAATGGGATTGCTAACTTGGGTAGCTGGTCTAAAGTAACTGGCATATTCTGCAAATCAGCTTGCTGTTGTTTAAAAATAGTCTGAGAAACTGCGTCGGTTGGCTGATTTAAGATACCGTTAATGATTAGTTGCTGGTTCTTAATGTTTAAGGCTGCCAACTCATGTGAAGCGCGTTGTGCCTCCAGAAGGGCGCCTTTTTGTGGTCGCGTAACTAAAAACAAAGTCGTCGCTTGAGGATTGCCTAAAGTTTCAACCGCTTTTTGATACATAGCTTTCTTATCATTTAAGCCAGCTAGTTGGCCGAGACAGGATGCACCACGATCATTCTTATCCAGGTAATTACTCCAAGCAGAAGGCAATTGCAGCATTCTTAAGGTATGGCCGGTCGGCGCGGTATCAAAAATAATATAGTCAAATTGCTGATTAATCTTGGAACTAGTTAGAAAGTTGGCAAATTCATTAAATGCAGCAATTTCAACCGTACACGAGCCTGATAATTGTTCAGCCATATTCTGAATGGCTTCTTTGGGCAACACGCCTCGATAAGGTTGAATAACCTGCTCGCGATACTCGTTCGCAGCAACGACTGGATCAAAGTTGGCAGCAAACAAACCGGAAATGTTTGGAATCGACTTTGGCTGATTGGTTAAACTAACTTTAAAAACGTCCTGCAAGTTACTAGCTGGATCAGTGGAAACGATCATAACTCGGTGACCAGCATCAGCTAAGCTAATTGCAGTGGCACTGGCAACCGTGGTTTTGCCAACCCCACCTTTGCCGGTAAAAAATAGGTACTTGGTTAAATTAATCTCTTGTGGCGAATACTTTTCCATCATTTTTCAGCTCCTTACATAGACACGTGTCTATTTATTGCTAAAAAAAACTTAATTGGCAATATCTTTTTCACAATCAGACCGTTGGCAAAGGCAGTGCTCATCAGCGGCTAACAGTTGGTCGGTATTCTGTTTAAACTCTTGGACAAACCTTTTTTGTAGGGAATAGTGTTGCCATTTCCCATCCTTTACCGCAAACACAATACCTGCATTTTGCAAAACCTTCATATGGTGAGACAAAGTGGGTTGAGAAAAATCAAAATGCTGGAGGATATCACAAGCACAAAGTGATCCACATGAAAGCAGATCAATGACTTTTAGGCGGTTCGGGTCAGCCATTGCTTTTAGCATTTGAACGTAATTTTGATAATCCATTTTTTCTCCTTCCATTACATAGACGATCATCTATGTATAGTATAAGAGCTACTCCAATGGCTTGTCAACTTTGTTAAAACTAAATGGGGGACTTATTTTAAAATTGGAATTGTAACCACGATCCCAGTGTTGTTTATTACCCTATGTGGCCTCTGGTTATCATTATCGATTTTTGGTTAGAAAATATAAATCACAATTACTTTGGAGATGAATGAAATGAAAAAAATAGAGCTTTTTGGAACAGCTAAATAAAGGTGAAGCTCGGCACGCGCTTTGTCGAAACATCTTTTATGGTCGGAAAGGGAAGCTTTATCAAACGTATTTTGATGGTATGGAAGAACAACTAAACGCTCTCAGTTTAGTCACGAATGCCATTATTTATTGGAATACCGTTTACCTGGAAAAGATTGTGACGCAGATGCAATCAGAAGGGTTTGGTTGTTCTGACGACATGATCGGCAAATTATCGCCACTGATGTTTGAACACATTAACTTTGTCGGTAAGTACACGTTCCAATATAATGAAGCGTTAGAAAATGGTCATTTAAGACCATTAGATGAAGCAGACGAAAAATAAGATTGTTCGGTTTTTAAAGTCTACCGCTACTTTTCGTATGGATGTTCCATTGACCCCATAAACTACTTCAGCAAGGTAAATATCATGGGCGCAAACCCCAATACACCCAAGACGATCCCCGTTTGCAACATGCTTTTAAGCTTTATCGAGCTGGCATGAGTGACATTGATGTGTCCCGAAATACAGGTATTAAACGGACAACTTTTATCAGGTATCGAAAGAAATTCGATGTGCATTGAACCAGTTTACATAAGATAATCAGAATAGATTAGATGCCCTAAAGCAGGCATAAAATAATAAATACTTAAAAATGATGCTACTGGAAGTTAGTCGCATTTTTAATTAGTCGAATTAAATTAATGAAAAGTTGAATTGATCCATTTTCGATCAAAACGGAACCACCAATAAAGATATAAACGATTCCTATAAACCAACGACTATATTTTTCAAGAACTGTACCTACAGTTGGAATACTAACCGACTTCTGGGCAATAAAAACTAATAAGAAAATCATTATCAAAAACACGATTAAAGTTATTAATAACTTTGGTAGTGCCAAACTAATAAAGTAAGGTACAAATAATCCAACATTATCAGCACCACAGCTCACAATAGTAATGAAAATCAAGGTTTTAATCAAATTATTTTGATTTGTATCTTTCAATTTTTCATTAGCCATTTTTTCACCGTCTGAATCTCCCAAAATTAAAGCCTTTATTCCCAAAAAGACAGGAATTATTCCTAGAAAGCCTAATAATCGTTTATCAGGAACGTAATGTAAAATGACAGCAAAGAACAAACTAACTAATATCAAAAGCCCAGACCCAAGAAATTGGCCTATATAAATATCTCTAACACCCTTTTTATCTTTAACTTTCGCAAAAAAAAGCATCAGAATTATTAATAAGTCAATAGCAGTACTCCAGTAAGTCACCACACCAGCAATAATTGTTCCTAACATTTCTTATTTCCTCCAAAATAATATTCAAATATATATTTGAATATTATTTTGGAGTACTCAGATTGAAACATCAAGACGCCTTGAGAATTTTCTTTAATAAATAGTCAAAAGCCAAATTTTATTTGTAGGTGTCCAGTAATACCACCACAAGCTAAAAGTATTCACTGGCCATTACCTGATCCGGCACAAGCAAAAGGCACACATGAACAAAAAATGATTGTGTTTCGACAAACGCGCGATGAAACTAAAAAAACGTATTGCCCAATTAGTTTAGGGTCTATTTCTGATAAATGACCCTTTAAGAACACTAAAGAAAGTAGCTCCTACTTGACCAAATAACTAAGTAGGGGCTACTTTTCAGTATTTTTAATTTTTTATACTTACTCCGAACTGTTTTTTTCGCTTTAAAGTTGATTTCGAAACATGAAATTTATTGACTGTTTCCTGATAAGTGTGAGTTTTCATGTAAGTTAAAGCCGCTTTATATTTGGGCGTTAACGTTCTTCTTGGTCGACCACCCTTATTTTTTCTTTTATCGTCCTTTGCTTTTTGGACCAGCTGAAACCGGCGAATGTCCTTCTCTTGTCTTGCTACCGCCAATAGAGTCTTAGTTATCCAATACCCACGATCAGTATTGTCAATCATGCCAATATTGCTGATGTTGATTCGGATATTGTTTTTTAGTAAAGGCAGAATGATATGTAAGATATCAGAAACAGAATTACCAAGTTGAGCTAAGTCAGAGACCATCAACACGTCTCCTGGCTTTAATTGAGGAATTAACCAGGTGCGCAAAGTTGTCAAATTGTTGACACTTTTTTCAAAGTACGGAAAGTAGAATCTATCCGGCTTGCACTCTAAGCCCGTATTTAATCTCTTATAGGTATTAAGAAAACTGTTACGCGTCATAAGATTACCGCCTTTCAATTTACTGATGGTAATCTAAATTATTTATTTTCAAATATTGATGGTCGTTTTTGATCCCTGCTAATCTAGTTTCAATAACAGGAATAATATACTGTTTAAACCATACATAGTATATTATTGTTGCTCGTCACGAATCTGCTTCCGAATCCTTTTAACCGTGCTTTCACTCACACCAGATATCTCAGCCGTTTCTTTAATGGAATGCTCCTTACTTAGTTCGTAAATTTTTCTATAGCGATTTGTAATGCGCCTTTTAGGACGTCCTTCATGATAGTTAAGGTTGTGAGCTTTAGCATAAGCCTTGCCCTGAGCTAGACGATCTACAATCATATCGTGTTCTAATTCAGCCATGATAGTGAGAAAGTTAAAGAGCATTTTTCCCATTGCGTCCTGTTTGTTGACGTAACCATTTAGCTGAATGATATAAACTTTAACACCCTTATCAAGTAAGTCATTAACAATATCAACGGCAACCTTAACGCTACGACCAATACGGTCCACCTTAGTGAAAACAACTTCATCGTCTTTTCGAAGTTGCTTATTAAGCTTTTGCCATTTTGGCAGTTGCTCAGTGGTTCCAGTAAATTTTTCAGCATAGATATTATCCTCATCAACACCATTTTTTACTAACTGTTCTTTTTGTTGTGCAAGATCCTGAGACAAACCACTTACTCGCGCGTAACCAAATTTCATAATAACGTCTCCCACTTATTGAACTATGTTTTTGAACCATCTTAGCTTCCTATTTAAACACAGCTAGAATACTAGGTCAATATCTGTGCAGAAACTGAACCTGGTAAAAGAAAAGAAAAAGGCTACAAAACTGTAACCTTTATTCCAACTCTTTAACCCGTGCTTTTAATTCCTGTAACTGGTCTGCTGTTAAATTAAGAAGGTTATGATACTGTCCAATCTGGTCTAGTATGCTTTCATGATTAGTTATTGAATAAAGAGAGAGTAAACAAGATTAAGCCTAACCTAGTTCTTTTAAGCACCTAGAATAATACACTACTCATTTTTAGCAAGTTAACATGAACACTATTTTAATCTGTTCATGTTATTTCTTGCAATCTGCCTTATAAAATCATTAGTGAAAGAGAGAAAAATGTATTAGTCACGAAATGCGTATTACACTAATTAGAAAGTCAAAAGGATTAACACAAGAAAAAAACGTCCTCAGCATCAAAAGTGAGGACGTTTTTTTAGATTTCTTTTTCTAAAATCGGACAAATACGATCTTGTTT
>ERZ841116.1630-NODE-1630-length-10488-cov-16.218058_pt1 | contig 10488 bp, 9 predicted proteins | sample MGYA00519875_ERZ841116 | MGnify/ENA primary metagenome ERZ841116 (study PRJEB31850, sample SAMEA3708889) | human gut metagenome | biome: human gut; feature: human-associated habitat; material: faeces | place: China | collected 2014 ... | reverse complement strand
ACATCAGAGGCACCAACTTTGGATGATGTGACCAAAGAAACGACCTACAAAATCCCTTCAGTAGAAACTCTCTCTAAGGAGTTGAATCTGAAGCAAAATCTAAGCCCAGGTGCTTATTCAGAGGAATTGCGTCGCAATTTGGTGCAACCAATTGTACTAGGGACCGGTAAAAATATCCGCAAGATGTCTGTGGATGTGGGTTCTAAAGTCAAAGCCAATCAACAAGTATTGTTATTGACAGAAGACTTTGATGTTGTTCCAGATATGTATGGTTGGACTAAGAAAAATGCAGACATCTTTGGAGAATGGACTGGAATTGAAATTACCTATAAAGGTAGTGGAAAGAAAGTAACCAAACAAAGTGTCAAAATGAACACCTCACTCAATAAAACCAAAAAGATTACGTTAACATTAGGAGACTAAGATGTATATTGCTACGATCCTTGTATCGTTTCTATTAACAGTGGCTGCTATTCCAGCCTTTATTCGATTTTACCATCGTGCTCATATTTCCGGTCAACAAATGCACGAAGATGTAAAACAACACAAAGCGAAAGCTGGCACTCCGACAATGGGTGGAGTTGTATTTCTCATTACAGCCGTTCTAGTTAGTTTTGTCGTTACCGTATTGACTGGAAATTTCACGCGCCCTGTTCAACTGATTCTATTTATCTTGATTCTATATGGAATTGTTGGATTTTTGGATGACTTTTTAAAAGTTTTTCGTAAGATTAATGAAGGTCTCAATCCAAAACAAAAATTGGCCCTTCAACTTGTTGGTGGAATCATCTTCTATATTTTTTCTGAACGCCACGGTGCAGGAAGCCTTTTGAATGTCTTTGGTTACGATCTTTACTTAGGCCATTTCTACATTCTCTTTGCTTTGTTTTGGTTGGTTGGTTTTTCAAATGCTGTCAATTTGACAGATGGGATTGATGGATTAGCCAGCATTTCCGTTGCCATTAGCCTGAGTGCCTATTCCTTTATTGCCTATATGCAAGGAAAATGGGATATTCTCTTTGTAACCTTAAGTATGATTGGGGCCTTGCTTGGATTCTTTGTCTTCAACCACAAGCCGGCTAAAATCTTTATGGGAGATGTCGGTAGTCTAGCTCTTGGAGGGATGCTTGCAGCCTTGTCAATGGCTTTGCATGTCGAGTGGACGCTGCTCTTGATTGGTCTGGTCTATGTCATTGAAACAGGTTCAGTGATGCTACAAGTGACCTATTTCAAATGGACCAAGAAACGCTACGGGGAAGGACGTCGGATTTTCCGAATGACTCCTTTCCACCATCATTTAGAACTGGGTGGCCTTTCTGGTAATGGGCAAAACTGGTCAGAATGGAAAGTAGATGCCTTTATGTGGAGCATTGCCTTAGTGACAAGTGTCGTGACTCTAGTCCTTCTCTACCTATAAAACGACGGTGGGCTTGCCCATCGTTTTTTTGCTGACTCAGAGTGACTTCGCTGGTTAGGAAAAATGACTCATAAGAGAGGCAAGAAGACAGCTTTTCTGATATAATAATAGAGATCATGAAAGGAACTGAGAAAATGAAATTTACAGAGTTTAATTTTAAGCCCTATATTCAAGAGGCACTGAAAGAAATCAATTTTAGAGAAGCAACCGAAGTACAGGAAAAACTAATTCCGATTGTCCTAGCTGGAAATGATTTGGTAGGAGAGTCAAAGACAGGTTCTGGGAAGACCCATACTTTCCTCTTGCCGATTTTTCAAACCTTAAATGAAGACAGCCAACAAGTTGAAGCGGTCATCACGGCTCCTAGTCGGGAGTTGGCGACGCAAATTTACCAAGCTGCTCGTCAAATCGCTAGTCATTCTGAAAAAGAGATTCGGATTGTAAATTATGTTGGAGGAACGGATAAAAGCCGTCAGATTGAAAAACTGCAGGTCAAACAACCGCATATCGTGATTGGGACTCCAGGCCGGATCTATGATCTGGTTGCATCTGGTGATCTGGCTATTCATAAGGCCCATACTTTTGTGGTAGACGAGGCAGATATGACACTGGACATGGGATTCTTGTCTACCGTGGATAAGATTGCTTCAAGGCTTCCGCAACAACTGCAATTTTTAGTTTTTTCAGCCACCATTCCGCAAAAATTGCAGCCTTTCTTGAAAAAATATCTCTCAAATCCAGTCATGGAGCAAATTAAGACCAAGACGGTGATTTCAGATACCATTGATAACTGGCTGGTTTCGACCAAGGGTCGAGATAAAAATGAGCAAATTTACCAATTGACCAAGACCTTGCAACCTTATTTGGCCATGATTTTCGTCAATACAAAAACGAGAGCAGATGATCTCCATGCCTATTTAGTGGCTCAGGGATTGAAAGTGGCGAAGATTCACGGAGATATCCCACCACGTGAACGGAAACGGATCATGAATCAGGTTAAAAATCTTGATTTTGAGTATATTGTGGCCACCGATTTGGCGGCTCGTGGAATTGATATCGAAGGGGTGAGTCATGTCATCAACGATGCTATTCCACAAGATCTTTCCTTCTTTGTTCACCGTGTTGGCCGGACAGGGCGCAATGGTCTACCAGGTGTCGCTATTACTCTTTATCAACCGAGTGATGATTCAGATATCCGTGAACTAGAAAAAATGGGAATTCGTTTCGTACCGAAAGTGTTGAAAAATGGGGTTATTGAAGATACTTATGATCGGGACAGACGGGCGAATCGTGAGAAAAAGCAAGAGAAACTTGACATCGAGATGATTGGTCTGGTGAAAAAGAAAAAGAAAAAAATCAAACCAGGCTACAAGAAAAAAATCAAATGGGCAGTTGATGAAAAGCGGAGAAAAGCTAAGCGAGCTGAAAACCGTGCGCGTGGACGAGCTGAACGGAAGGCTAAGCGCCAAACTTTCTAACCCCTTCTTTCAAATGTTCAGAAGAAAACATAGATTTTCTTTATGAACTCCATAAAGAAAAACTATTGGGAACTTATCTAAAATTATGATAGACTAAATTTGAGTAGTCTATCATTTTTCTATTTCTGTAGCAATTTTTGGAATTCCGATAGTGAATGTGATAGAATGTTTATGTTCGAGAAAGGAAGTAACAAAAATGTTTACAACTAATCTTTTAGCTGCCAACTGGTATGCTGACTTTTTAAAACACGTTCCAGATAGCAAGCTGTTTAGTTTGAGAGCCGTATTGGATGCATTTCCGGCTGTCATAGGAAAATTGCCTGTGACGATTTTATTAGCCCTAGGAGGCGCATTTTTTGGGATTGTTTTTGCTATGATTTTTGCTCTGGTCAAAATTAATCGTGTACGAATTCTTTACCCGATTCAAGCTGTTTTTGTCAGTTTTTTACGGGGGACTCCTTTGTTGGTTCAGTTGATGTTGACCTATTATGGGATTCCTCTTATTTTAAAAGCGATCAATCAGTCTTATGGAACAGCTTTTAATATTAATGCCATTCCAGCTGAGCTGTTTGCAATTGTGGCTCTTGCCTTTAATGAGGCAGCTTATGCGAGTGAAACCATCCGGGCAGCCATTTTATCAGTGGATCCTGGTGAAATTGAGGCAGCGCGTAGTCTTGGAATGACCAACCGTCAAGTTTATCGCCGGATTATTATTCCCAATGCAGCAGTCGTTGCAACTCCTACTTTAATCAACTCTCTCATCGGATTGACCAAGGGGACTTCGCTAGCCTTTAGTGCCAGTGTGGTTGAAATTTTTGCCCAAGCACGGATTATTGGTGGGAGCGATTTGAAGTACTTTGAACGCTTTATCACGGTATCGATTGTTTACTGGATTGTGAACATTCTCATTGAAATACTAGGCCGTCACATTGAACGTCGACTGGATATTGAGACTCCCGTAGCAATTGATTTACCAGATCAGGAGGTCCGGATCTAATGATTTATATTTCAGAATTATCAAAGACATTTTCAGGTCAAAAGGTTTTAAATAATCTAAGTTTGGAAATTCAAAAAGGGGAAGTCGTGGCCCTAATCGGGTCTTCGGGAGCTGGTAAATCAACCTTCTTACGCAGTTTAAACTATTTGGAATCACCAGATAGCGGTAGAATTAAGATTGATGATTTCGAAGTTGATTTTGAGCACATTACCCAAGATCAAATCTTGACCTTAAGAAGAAAATTGGCCATGGTTTTCCAACAGTTTAATTTGTTTGGTAGAAAAACAGCTCTTGAAAATGTGAAAGAAGGGCTCATTGTTGTGAAGGGCTTATCCGATCAAGAAGCAACGAAAATTGCTCGAGAAGAACTGGCAAAAGTCGGTTTATCGGATCGTGAAAATCACTATCCTCGTCACCTCTCAGGTGGACAAAAACAACGGGTTGCTTTGGCTCGTGCCTTGGCCATGAAACCAGAGGTTCTTTTGCTGGATGAACCGACTTCAGCCTTGGATCCAGAATTGGTTGGAGAAGTTGAAAAATCCATTGCCAATGCAGCAAAATCAGGACAAACCATGGTACTGGTCAGCCATGATATGTCTTTTGTAGCGCAAGTAGCAGATAAGGTCCTATTTTTGGATAAAGGACGGATTATTGAATCTGGAACACCAGAGGAAATCATGCAACATCCAAAAGAAGAACGGACAAAAGAATTCTTTGCTAGTTACAAACGGACCTATGTTTGATATAATAGAGGAGAGGTAAGACTCAGCTGGCGATGCTAGCTGGGTTTGTTTTCTGAAAATGTAAAAATATTTGGAGTCGTGATGTTAAATAAATTATTGTCCTTATATTTACAAAGTTTAGTGACGACAACGATTTTAGTTGGGATCGCTTCTTGTATTTGGATTGGCTACCGTGCCCTTAAGAAGAAAGATAAAACAGCCAAGCAACGACAAGCCCATTTGTATGATATCCTCTTAATTGATATCATGACGATTCCTATTTTAACCTTTGCGGTCATAGGGATTTTGTTTATCTTTCAAGCACGATAATTGCAAAAAGACCGTGTTAGAATTATAATGGTTACAACAAAACAGAAAGAGGTTGAGTATGTTTGATACAGTGATTATTGGGGCAGGTCCTGCAGGGATGACTGCTGCCCTTTATGCAGCACGAAGCAATTTAAAAGTCGCATTGATTGAGAGAGGAATTCCAGGCGGTCAAATGAACAATACGTCTGATATTGAAAACTATCCTGGCTATGCGAATATTAGTGGTCCAGACTTGGCTGAAAAAATGTTCGAGCCTTTAGAGAATCTTGGTGTAGAACATTTGTTTGGACAGGTAGAGCGCATCGAAGACCACGGAGCAACCAAAAAGATTGTCACAGATGATGGGGAATTTGAAGCTAAAACCGTGGTGATTGCAACAGGGTCTAACCACCGTTCATTGAATGTCCCTGGTGAAGAGGAGCTGAATAGTAGAGGGGTTTCCTACTGTGCTGTTTGTGATGGAGCTTTCTTTAGAGACGAGGATCTCTTGGTCGTTGGTGGAGGCGATTCTGCGGTAGAAGAAGCTGTCTTTTTGACTCAGTTTGCAAAAACAGTGACCATTGCCCATCGTCGTGATCAGTTGCGTGCCCAAAAAGTTCTTCAAGATCGTGCCTTTGCCAATGATAAAATTCACTTTGCTTGGAATACGGTTGTTGAAGAAATTAAGGGTGAACAAAAAGTAACGTCTGTCCTTTTAAAAGATGTGAAGACAGGAGAGGTTAGAGAGCAAGCCTTCGGTGGTGTCTTTATCTATGTCGGTTTAGATCCTGTCAGTGATTTTGCGACAGAACTTGGTATTTTAGATGAAAATGGCTGGGTGGTCACGGATGATCATATGAGAACCACAGTCCCAGGTATTTTTGCAGTTGGCGATGTTCGTCAAAAAGATCTACGTCAAGTGACGACAGCCGTCGGAGACGGTGCGATTGCTGGCCAAGAAGTTTATAAATATATCACAGAAAACTTTTAATCCAAAAAAATCTGAGCTTCCTGTCTCAGATTTTTTTCATGCTTTCCTTTCAGTATTCAATAGGGCTGAAATGTGCTATAATGGTACTAATTTTATGGTAGGAATTCATAGAACAAATCTATAAAAAAGAGGTATACATATGTATCCAGATGACAGTTTAACTTTGCATACTGATTTATACCAAATCAATATGATGCAGGTCTATTTTGATCAAGGTATCCACAATAAACATGCTGTATTTGAAGTGTATTTTCGTCAACAGCCTTTTAAAAACGGCTACGCAGTATTTGCTGGCTTAGAGAGAATTGTGAAATACTTGGAAAACTTGAGTTTTTCTGAGAGCGATATTGCCTATTTAGAGTCACTTGGTTATCATGGGGCCTTCTTGGAATATCTCCGTGATCTCAAGTTGGAATTGACGGTACGCTCGGCTCAAGAAGGAGACTTAGTCTTTGCGAATGAACCAATTGTTCAGGTAGAAGGTCCTCTGGCTCAGTGTCAATTGGTGGAAACAGCTCTCTTGAATATCGTCAACTTTCAAACCTTGATTGCAACAAAAGCTGCTCGTATTCGTTCGGTCATTGAAGATGAGCCTTTGATGGAATTTGGAACACGTCGTGCGCAAGAAATGGATGCGGCCATTTGGGGAACTCGTGCAGCAGTCATCGGAGGGGCCAATGGAACTAGTAATGTTCGTGCAGGAAAACTCTTTGGAATCCCAGTTTTAGGAACCCATGCCCATTCTCTTGTACAGGTATATGGAAATGACTACCAGGCCTTTAAGGCTTATGCGGAAACCCATAAAGATTGTGTCTTCCTCGTCGATACCTATGATACCCTGCGTATTGGGGTTCCTGCAGCTATTCAGGTAGCGCGTGAAATGGGAGATAAGATCAATTTCCTAGGCGTCCGGATTGACTCAGGAGATATTGCTTATATTTCTAAAAAGGTTCGCCAGCAATTAGATGAGGCTGGGTTTACAAATGCTAAAATCTACGCTTCTAATGACTTGGATGAAAATACCATCCTCAACTTAAAAATGCAAAAAGCAAAAATTGATGTTTGGGGTGTAGGAACCAAGTTAATTACAGCTTACGATCAACCAGCGCTTGGAGCGGTATACAAAATTGTCTCTGTTGAAAACGAAGCAGGAGAGATGATCAATACCATCAAGCTTTCCAATAATGCAGAGAAAGTTTCTACACCAGGTAAAAAGCAAGTCTGGCGGATTACCAGCCGTGAAAAAGGTAAGTCAGAAGGGGACTACATCACTTACGATGGAGTAGATGTTTCACAACTGACAGAACTTAAAATGTTCCATCCAACTTATACCTACATTAATAAAACAGTCCGAAACTTTGAGGCGGTTCCTCTTTTAGTGGATATTTTTAAAGAGGGTCAATTGGTTTATCAACTGCCAACATTATCAGAAATTCAAGAATATGCTCGTAAAAATTACGATCAATTATGGGATGAATACAAGCGCGTCCTCAATCCACAGCATTACCCAGTTGACTTGGCCAAAGATATTTGGCAGGATAAGATGGATCTGATTGAGGAAATGCGTAACAAGGCCAATGGAGAAGGAGAAGCAAAATGAGTTTGCAAGAAGAGATTATCCAACAATTGGGTGTCAAGCCTAGCATTGATCCTCAGGAAGAGATTCGCCGCTCGGTTGATTTCTTAAAAAGATATCTAAAAAGACATCCCTTCTTGAAAACATTTGTATTAGGGATCTCAGGAGGACAAGATTCAACTCTTGCTGGACGATTAGCTCAATTAGCCATGGAAGAAATGCGTGCAGAAACAGGAGATGCCTCCTATCAATTTATTGCCGTTCGTCTTCCTTATGGGGTACAAGCAGATGAAGCAGATGCACAAAAAGCATTGGCCTTTATCCAGCCGGATGTTAGCCTGGTTGTGAATATCAAGGAGTCTGCTGACGAAATGGAACGAGCAGTAGAAGCAACCGGAACAGAGGTTTCTGATTTTAACAAAGGCAATATTAAGGCTCGCAGTCGTATGATTGCTCAATATGCTCTAGCTGGAGCACGTAGCGGAGCGGTAATTGGGACGGATCATGCTGCAGAAAATATTACTGGTTTCTTCACAAAATTTGGAGATGGTGGTGCAGATATTTTACCCCTTTTCCGTTTGAATAAACGCCAAGGAAAACAATTGCTTAAGGCCTTAGGAGCCGATCCTGCTCTTTATGAGAAAATCCCAACAGCAGATTTGGAAGAAGAAAAACCAGGAATAGCAGATGAAGTAGCACTGGGTGTCACCTATAATGAAATTGATGATTACCTAGAAGGCAAACAAGTGAGTCCAGAAGCTCAAGCCACTATTGAAAAATGGTGGTACAAAGGCCAACACAAACGCCACTTGCCAATCACAGTATTTGATCATTTTTGGGAGTAAAAAGGTCCAGTGGACCTTTTTAGCCCGAGTCTTAAAATAGGAGAACGAGGTAGAAATCGGTAACTCGTAGAGTTCTATTTCGTAGTCTCACCATACAATATTGTGAAAAGCATTAAAAAGAAGGGCGGTTTCATCCGTCCTTTTCTTCTAGATTAAAGTAACCAACTTGCAAAGTTCAAGTTGCATGAAAAAATGAAGGGAGACAATCTATGAAGCATCTTGGAAGTCTTGTCATAGAGACGGAGCGTTTATACATGAGGCCTTTCGTTTTGGAGGATGCATCAGCGATGTTTGAAAATTGGGCTTCTGATCCTGAAACCCTGAAATATGTCACCTGGGATGCCCATGCATCTTCTGAGAGAACTAGAGAATCGATCAAAAGATGGATCGAACAGTATCGTAAATCAGATACTTATAAATGGGCGATCTGTTTGAAAACATCACCGGATCAGGTAATTGGAGATATTAGTGTGGTTTCTCAGGACCCGGAAAGTCAATCATGCGAGCTAGGTTATATCCTTGGCAAGAAATTCTGGGGGCAGGGATTCATGACAGAAGCCGTCATAGCTGTTTTGGCTTTCTTATTGAACGAAGTCGGATTTAAAGAAATCAAAGCCACTTATGTCAGTTTAAATCCTGCTTCAGGGAAAGTCATGGAAAAGACAGGAATGCAGTATGTAGAAACCATCCCTCATGCCATTCAACGCAAAGGATATTGTAGGGATAAAATCATCTATTCTATACAGAATCCCTCTCTATAGGGTGATTTTTACTTGAAGATTCTGCTCAAAGGATTATAATAGTAAATAACGAAAAAAGGAGATTGCTATGTCAGAATTAACGAAAGAATTTACAGACCAGCTCTATGCTAATTATGAAGCAAATGTGAAATATGCGGCTCTTGAAAATGCTGTTACCCACAATGGGATCCATGCATCGCTTGAAACGCGCAAGAGTGCAGTAGAAAATACACCAGTTTTTTCACTTGATTTGACCAAGGATAAGGTGACAAACCAAAAAGCATCTGGACGTTGTTGGATGTTTGCGGCTTTAAATACCTTCCGTCACAAGATGATTTCAAGCTTCCAATTGGAGGATTTTGAATTGTCTCAAGCACATACTTTCTTTTGGGATAAGTATGAAAAATCAAACTGGTTTTTGGAGCAAGTGATTGCTACAGCAGACCAAGAATTGACCAGCCGTAAGGTGGCTTTTCTCCTACAAACCCCACAACAAGATGGCGGTCAATGGGATATGGTGGTATCTCTCTTTGAGAAATACGGAGTGGTTCCAAAATCAGTTTATCCAGAATCGATTTCTTCAAGCAATAGCCGGGAATTGAACACCTACCTCAATAAACTCTTGCGTCAAGATGCGCAAATCTTGCGTGATTTGATTCATTCAGGAGCAGATAGTGAGGTAGTTGCGAGCAAGAAACAAGCGCTGTTGCAAGAAATTTTTAACTTCTTGGCTATGTCTTTAGGATTGCCTCCACGTGAATTTGACTTTTCATACCGTGATAAGGACAACCAATTCCATAGCGAAAGTGGCTTAACTCCACAAAGCTTCTACAAAAAATATGTAGACCTTCAATTAGACGATTACGTCTCTATTATCAATGCCCCAACTACAGACAAGCCATATGGAAATTCTTACACCGTAGATATGCTGGGCAATGTTGTTGGTAGCCGTCCAGTCCGCTACCTAAATGTTCCAATGGATCGATTGAAAGAATTAGCCATTGCTCAAATGAAAGCAGGAGAAACTGTCTGGTTTGGTTCAGATGTAGGCCAAGTCAGCAACCGTAAAGCCGGAATCCTGGCAACAGATGTCTACGATTTTGAAGCAGGCATGGACATTCATTTGACACAAGACAAGGCGGGTCGCTTGGACTATGCAGAAAGTCTCATGACACACGCTATGGTCTTGACAGGGGTTGATTTAGACGAAGCAGGTCAGTCTCGTAAATGGAAGGTTGAAAATTCATGGGGAGACAAGGTCGGTACAGATGGTTACTTTGTGGCTTCTGATGCTTGGATGGATGAATATACCTACCAAATCGTGGTTCGTAAAGAATTCCTAACAGCAGACGAATTAGCAGCCTATGAAGCAGAACCAATTGTCCTAGCACCGTGGGATCCAATGGGAGCTTT
>ERZ841116.1625-NODE-1625-length-10516-cov-3.128095_pt1 | contig 10516 bp, 9 predicted proteins | sample MGYA00519875_ERZ841116 | MGnify/ENA primary metagenome ERZ841116 (study PRJEB31850, sample SAMEA3708889) | human gut metagenome | biome: human gut; feature: human-associated habitat; material: faeces | place: China | collected 2014 ... | reverse complement strand
AGAAGCAAAACAACTGCTGAGAGATCACAGACAGTCACTGGATAGGATTGCGGCATTCCTGATCGAAAAAGAGACGATCACCGGAAAAGAATTTATGGAAATCTTCCATGAAGTAGAAGGAATTGATCCGGATGCACCGAAGAAGGAAGAAGCAAGAATCGGTATGAATCCGGTAGAAGGTGAAGGGTTTGTTATGAAATCTGCAGATGATACAGCCGAAGAACCTGTTGAAGCAATAAAGGAATGAGTGTACACCCTCTAATAATTTTTATCCCCGTCTCTATTGTCACAATAAATGCAGATTGGAGACGGGGATAACTTTTTTCTTTTCAATTATATCTGCCTGGTATATAATAGGCAGGATGAGAGTATTCTGGAGGAAAGAGTATGAAGGGAAGATTATTCGGAGTCGGAGTCGGACCGGGAGATCCGGAACTGCTGACACTGAAAGCCCTTCGTCTGATCCGCGAGAATCCTGTGATCGCAGTACCAGGCAACGATATAAAAACCAGTGTCGCTTATCAGATCGTAAAAGGAGCATATCCAAAACTGGATGAAAAAGAACTGATTCCGGTGGCTATGCCGATGACAAAAGACAGGGCAGTACTGGAAGACAATCATAATAAGGCTGCAGATGCAGTGGAATCTTATCTGAAACAGGGAAAAAATGTGGTGTTTCTGACACTGGGAGATCCTACTATATATTCCACTTATCTGTATGTACATAAACGAATCCTGGAACGCGGTTATCAGGCTGAAATCGTGAGCGGGATCACTTCTTTCTGTGCAGTGGCGGCCCGTCTTAATATGGGTCTGGCGGAGATGGCAGAACCGCTCCATGTGATTCCGGCGACCTATAAAGCAGAAGAAATGGATGAGCTTTTAAAACTGCCTGGAACCAAAGTGCTGATGAAAAGCGGCAAACGCCTGAAAAAAGTAAGAGACAGCATTTTAAGAAGCGGACAGAATGCCGTAATGATTGAAAACTGCGGCATGCCGGAAGAAAAAATCTATGCATCGGCCAAAGAGATACCGGAAGAAGCAGGATATTATACCCTTCTGGTCGTAAAAGATAAAAAATAAGAGAAAATAAGAGAAAATAAGAGTGCCTGACGCCAGGGACAAGAGAGGAGAAAACATATGGTACATTTCGTAGGAGCAGGTTCCGGTGCACCGGATCTGATCACACTGAGAGGAAAAAAATTTCTGGAAGAAGCAGACGTAGTGATCTATGCAGGCTCACTGGTCAATCCACAGCTTCTTGAATACACGAAAGAAAACTGTGAGATCTACAACAGTGCGAAGATGACACTGGAAGAAGTTCTGGATGTGATCTTTGCAGCGGAAGAAAAGGGGCTGACAACGGTACGTCTCCATACCGGAGATCCTTCTTTGTATGGTGCGATCCGGGAACAGATGGATGTTCTGGAAGAAAAAAATATTGCATTTGATTATTGCCCGGGTGTCAGCAGCTTCTGTGGTGCGGCATCCGCGCTGAACCTGGAATACACACTGCCGGATGTATCACAGAGCGTGATCATAACCCGAATGGAAGGAAGAACTCCGGTACCGGAAAAAGAGAGCATCCAGTCCTTTGCGGCCCATCAGGCAACGATGGTTGTCTTTTTAAGTACAGGCATGTTAGAAGAACTAAGCAGAAGACTGATCGAGGGTGGTTACACCGCCGATACTCCGGCAGCGATTGTATACAAAGCGACCTGGGAAGATCAGAAAACATTCGTCTGTACAGTAGGAACCCTGGCACAGACAGCAAAAGAAAACAATATTACAAAGACCGCACTGATGATCATCGGTGATGTGGTGGCTCACAGCCACTATGACCGGTCAGAACTGTATAATCCGACATTCACCACAGAGTTTCGGGAAGCAACAAAATAAGATGAAAAAGACAGGAATCATCGCATTCACAGAACATGGCTGTGTCCTTGGAGAAAAACTTCTGAGAGATCTGCAAAAGCAGGATCAGGAGGTGTATGGCTTTGTGAAAAGTAAATATGTAGAGCTTCCTGAGAAACATCCTTTTCGGAAAGTGAAAGAAACCCTGAGAGAATGGGCAGAAGAATGGATCCCCCGACTGGACGGAATCATCTTTTTCAGTGCCACCGGGATCGCTGTGAGAACCATCGCTCCTTTCGTGGTAAGTAAGAAAACAGACCCGGCTGTTGTGGTGATCGATGAACAGGGCAGCTATGCGATCTCTCTTCTCTCCGGTCATCTCGGCGGAGCAAACGAACTGACGGAATTCGCTGCAGAAAGCATCGGAGCGCAACCCGTGATCACCACAGGGACAGACGTAAACCACACTTTTGCGGTGGATGTCTTCGCCCGGAAAAACAATCTGGTGATTTCTGATATGGGGCTGGCAAAAGAGATGGCGGCGTTGCTGATCCGGGGAAAAACTATTGCCTGGGGAGCCGGAGAAGGATTCGTCTTTCCGAAAGAACAGACCATTCCGGAACAGCTGCGATTCCGGAAGACGGAAAGTCCGGATGGAAAACAGGGAACTTTATGGTTTGCAATCCCGCAAAGTGACAGAGAACAGGAAGAAGCCCCGGGAACAGAGCAGACTCGGATGCTTCATCTGTATCCGAAAAATGTGTATCTCGGGGTGGGTTGCAGGAAAAACACACCGGAAGAAAAGATCGAAACACAGATTCAGAAGTATCTGTCAGAACATGGAATAGCTGCAGAACAGATTATCCTGGCAGCCAGCATCGATCTGAAAAAAGAAGAGCCGGGACTGCTGGAGTTCTGTGAAAAATATCACCTTCCTTTTGTGACTTATCGTGGAGAAGAACTTGAAAAAGCAAAAGGTACCTTTACGCCATCTGCATTTGTCAGCAAGATCACCGGCGTGGACAATGTATGCGAACGAAGTGCCAGCCTTGCCTGCGATGGCGGAACATTTATCATGAGAAAACAGGCCGCAGAGGGAGTGACCGCTGCGTGTACAATAAAGAAATGGAGTGTGAGCTTTGAATAAATTATATGTAATCGGTATCGGACCGGGAGAATACGAACAGATGACACTGAAGGCAATTCATGCAATGGAAAAAAGTGAGGTAATTATCGGCTATACAGTATATGTAGATCTGGTAAAAGAACATTTTCCGGGGAAAGAATTCCTGACCACTCCCATGAAAAAAGAGGTGGATCGTTGTGTGATGGCTTTTGAAGAAGCAAAAAAGGGAAAAGTAGTTTCCATGATCTGCAGCGGAGATGCCGGTGTGTACGGTATGTCCGGACTGATGTATGAGGTCGGTGTCAACTATCCGGAAGTAGAACTGGAGATTATTCCCGGTGTAACAGCAGCGACCGGCGGTGCGGCAGTACTGGGTGCTCCGCTGATCCACGATTTCTGTCTGATCAGTCTGAGTGATCTGCTGACACCGTGGGAGAAGATTGAAGCACGTCTGCTGGCAGCTGCAGAGGCTGATTTTGTTGTGTGTCTGTATAATCCGTCCAGCAGGAAGCGAAGCGATTATCTGCAGAAAGCCTGTGATCTGATGATGCAGTACAAGAGCCCGGAGACTGTATGCGGTATCGTAAGCTACATCGGAAGAGACGGGGAACATTATGAAGTGATGGATCTGAAAACCCTGCGGGATACGAAGGTAGACATGTTTACGACCGTATGGGTGGGCAATTCACAGACCAAAGAGATTAACGGTAAGATGGTAACACCGAGGGGATATCGAAATGTATAAAGTTCTGCTGTTTGGCGGTACGGTGGAAGGACGCACCGTGGCCGAATATTTGAATGAAAATAAAATACCTTCCATGGTATGTGTCGCTACGGAATACGGAGAAAGTCTGTTGCCGCAGGGCGAATATCTGGAATTATCCCACGAACGTCTGGATGAAAAGCAGATGGAAGAGAGGATGTTACAGATGGAGAACGGGCTGGTCATCGATGCGACTCATCCGTATGCCCAGGTAGTGACGGAAAATATTGAGACCGCCTGCGAACGTACCGGAACTGCCTATCTGCGGGTGGTGCGTCAGGAAAGCCGGCGTCTTGAAGAAGAAGAAACCATTACATATGTAAAAAGCATCCGGGAAGCGGTGGAATATCTGGAAAAAACCAGTGGAAATATTCTGGTTACCACCGGGAGCAAAGAACTGTCTGCCTATACGGCACTGACCGATTATCAGGAAAGAATCTATGCCAGAGTGCTTTCTCTGGTGGAAGTTGTCTCTTCTTGCGCAAAACTTGGCATTGAAGGGAAACATCTGTTGTGCATGCAGGGACCTTTTTCCCGGGAAATGAATATCGCACTGATCCATCAGTTTGATATCGCATGGATGGTAAGTAAAGAATCGGGAAGAGCCGGAGGATTCCTGGAAAAATATCAGGCGGCAAAAGAAACCGGCTGCCGGATGATTGTCATCGGACGACCGAAGGAAGAACAGGGCATGGAACTGGAGAAATGTATAGAGTATCTGAACCGCCGGTTTCTCTCGAAAGAAAATGTTGCAAATGATGCAAAAATCGAAATTGTCAATACTGATACAGAAAATATAGAAAATATAGAGAATCCTGGTAGCGGGCAGGAAAAGGTTGCGCAGGAACCTGTCATGCAGGAAGCAGCAACGCAAAATACAGAAGCGGTAACCGAAGGAGAAGAAACTGAGGATATCCTTCGGGGGCAAAAGGTTTCTCTTGTGGGAATCGGTATGGGAACTGCAGATACTCTGACACAGGAAGGAAAACAGGCACTGGAGTGTGCGGATCTTCTGATCGGAGCAGCTCGGATGGTGGAACATATCCGGAAACCGGGCCAGGAAGTCTGGACCGGATATAAACCGGAAGAAATCTGTGCCTATATTGCGGCTCATCCGGAGCACAAAAACGTGGCGATTGCCCTCTCAGGGGATGTCGGATTCTACAGCGGAGCTAAAAAACTCCTGGAGACACTGCACCGGGAACTGCCGATGGTACAGAAAAAAGTGTACTGTGGCATATCTTCTATGATTTATTTCTGCGCAAAACTGGAAACACCGTGGGAAGATGTTCATCCGGTCAGCCTTCATGGAAGAGAGTGCAATCTGCCCGGACTTCTGCGTATATACGGAAAGATTTTTGCTATTGTGGGAACGACAGACGGCATCGCAAAATTGTGTCAGAAGCTGCAGCGCTACGGCATGGGTGATGTACGGGTAGAGGTGGGCGAACGGCTTTCTTACCCGGAAGAAAAGATCACCCGGGGATATGCCTGGCAGCTGACAGCACTTGAGACGGACAGTCTCAGTGTCGTGTTATTTACCAGAGAGGGAAAAGAAGCCATCGTGACACACGGGATCCCGGATGAAGCATTTATCCGGGGAAAAGTGCCGATGACGAAAGAGGAAGTGCGAGGCATCTCCCTGTCAAAATTACAGCTGACACGGAATTCGATTGTTTACGATGTGGGAGCCGGAACCGGTTCTGTATCCGTAGAGATGGCTATGCAGGCGGTAGAAGGCCGGGTATATGCGATCGAGAAAAAACCGGAGGCTGTGGAACTGTTATATAAAAACAAAGAAAAGTTCGCAGCAGATAATCTTGAGATTGTCGAAGGACTGGCACCGGAAGCCTGCGTGGATCTGCCGGTACCGACCCATGCTTTTATCGGAGGTTCCTCCGGTAACATGAAAGACATCCTTAAACTGCTGCTTTCAAAGAATCCCGGGATCCGTGTGGTGATCAACTGCATCGCTCTCGAATCCGTGGGAGAGGCCATGAACTGTCTGAATGTTTTGCCATTTGAGCAGGTGGATATCGCACAGGTGCAGGTAGCAAAAGGCAAAAAAGCGGGATCTTATCATCTGATGATGGGACAGAATCCGGTCTATGTGATTTCCTGCCGGGGAAAGGAAGAAACAAATGAATAACAAACGCAAAGTGCCGCGAATCCTTCTCGGGGCAGCTGCGAGCGGAAGTGGAAAGACACTGCTCACCTGCGGACTGCTGCAGGCATTAAAAAACAGGAACCTGCAGGTTGCTTCTTTCAAGTGTGGACCGGATTATATTGACCCGATGTTTCACAGCCGTGTGATTGGAACAAAAAGCAGGAACCTGGACAGCTTTTTTGCAAAGGAAGATACCCTGCGGTATCTTCTGGAGAAAAATGCAAGAGACTGTGAGGTTTCTGTGATTGAAGGCGTGATGGGTTACTATGACGGACTTGCGGGGATCTCTCCGAAAGCCAGTGCTTATGATGTGGCAAGAATCACAAAAACCCCCGCGGTGCTGATCGTAAATGCAAAGGGAATGAGTCTGTCTGCGGCAGCTTTTGTCAAGGGCTTTGTGGAATACAGAGAAGACAGTCAGATCCGTGGTGTGATTCTGAATCAGATTTCCCCAATGATGTATCCGCGGTTAAAGCAGATCATCGAAGAAACCCTGCCGGTGAAAGTGTACGGGTATGTTCCGGTGGTGAAGGACTGCGTGCTGGAAAGCCGTCATCTGGGTCTGGTGATGCCGGAAGAAATCGCAGATCTGCATAATAAACTGATGAAACTGGCAGAGATCCTGGAAAGATCCGTGGATATTGACGGACTTCTGGAACTGGCAGAAGATGCGGAGGAACTTCCGGTTCAGGAACCACTGACCGGCTATCATACAAAAAGAACCGTAAGGATCGCTCTGGCGAAGGATGAAGCGTTCTGCTTTTTCTACCAGGACAATCTGGAGCTTCTGGAAGAAATGGGTGCGCAGCTGATTCCCTTTTCTCCCATTCATGATGAAAAACTCCCGGAAAATATAGACGGAATGCTTTTTCATGGCGGATATCCGGAACTGTATGCAAAAGCACTGAGTGAGAATAAAAAAATGCTTACCTCTGTCCGTGAAGCGGTACAGGCAGGTATTCCCTATATGGCAGAATGCGGTGGTTTTATGTATCTGCATCAGGAGATGGAGGACATGGAAGGACACAGCTGGCCAATGGCCGGGGTTATTCCCGGCAAATCCTGGCGTACGCCCCGGCTTACCAGATTCGGTTATATTACCCTGGAAGACGGAACGTGTTTCGGGAAGAATGTGGGAGGAATCCGTGCCCATGAATTTCATTATTTTGATTCGGATAATTGCGGAGAAAGCTATACGGCCAGGAAACCACTGAGCAGTCGGTCATGGAACTGTATACACAGTGACAGACAGGGAATGAGCGGATTTCCGCATATGTATTATTACAGCAATCTGCAGGTGCCGGAACAGTTCTTACGCACCTGTGAGGAAAGGAAGGCATAAGTATGACGTTAGAGGAAACGCTGGAGAAGATACATCCGGCAGATAAGACAGCCATGGAAGCGGCTCTGGCACACTGGAACAATATTGCCATGCCGCTTCACAGTCTGGGACGGCTACAGGATACGGTTGTTCGTATCGCCGGTATGACAGGGAATGCCAGAGTGGACCTGAAGAAAAAAGCTCTGGTGGTCATGTGCGCCGATAACGGTGTAGTGGAAGAAGGTGTGACACAGAGCGGACAGGAAGTGACCAAAATCGTAGCCGAAAATTTTCTGAAAGAAAAGGCCACAGCAAGTATCCTCTGTAAAAAAGCAGGTGCAGATATCTTCCCGGTGGATATCGGGATTGCCACGGACAGCACGATTCTTCAGCATAAAGTGATGTACGGAACAAAAAATATGGCGAAAGAGCCTGCCATGACAAGAGAACAGGCTGTTCAGGCACTCGAAGTCGGCATCCATATGGTGGAAGAACTCAAAGAAAAAGGGTATGGAATCATAGCAACCGGTGAGATGGGGATCGGCAATACAACGACCAGCAGTGCAGTGACCGCCGTTTTACTGGAACAGGATCCGGAAAAGGTAACCGGACGCGGTGCAGGACTTTCCGGTACAGGACTGAAAAAGAAAATTTCTGTGATCAGAGATGCGATTGCCTTGCATAAACCGAAGAAAGAAGATCCGATCGATGTGCTCGCGAAAGTAGGCGGACTCGATATCGCCGGTATGGCAGGGGTATTCTTAGGCGGAGCAGCCTGTCGGATCCCGGTGGTTGCTGATGGATTCATCTCCTGTGTGGCCGCATTGTGTGCGATCCGGATCTGTCCGGCAGTGAAAGATTATGTAATCACATCACACAAATCAAAAGAACCGGCAACGATGATGATCCTGGAGGCACTGGATATTCCGGTATTTTTAGACTGTGATATGTGTCTGGGTGAGGGAACCGGAGCGGTAACGATTTATCCGATCCTTGATATGGCGCTGGCGGTATATGGAGGCATGTGCACGTTTTCCGATAATCAGATGGAAAATTATGTGCCATTGGTGTAAGAAGAGAAAGTGAAGGAAATCAGAGATGTTTCATGTAGTAACAGGAGGAAGCGGCAGCGGAAAATCTGCATTTGCGGAACAGTGTATCCTGGATTGTCAGGGGAACAACAGAATCTATATTGCGACGATGTACCCGTTTGATGAAGAAAGCCACCGGAGGATCGCGAGACATCGCGCCATGCGGGCAGAGAAAAAGTTTACGACGATTGAACGTTATACGGATCTGGAGCATCTTACGATACCGCAGGGGGCAGATGTACTGCTGGAGTGCATGTCGAATCTGACGGCAAATGAGATCTATCAGGAAGGCGGAGCCGGGGACAATACTGTGAAGGCGATCCTGAATGGAATCCACCATCTGCTGGAGCAGGCAGGAAATCTGGTGGTAGTGACGAACGAGGTCTTTTCCGACGGCATCACCTACGATCCGGAGACAGAAAAATATCTGGAAAAACTTGGTGCGATCAACTGTCAGATGGCGCAGATCGCAGATACGGTCACAGAGGTTGTCTACGGAATTCCGATTTTTCATAAAAAGACAGGCGAGGAGAGAAAAAATGAAGAAATTTTATCATAGTTTTCTGATTGCATTTTCCATGTATTCGAAGATCCCGATGCCCCAGTGTGAATGGAATGAAGAAAATATGGCATATGCCATGTGCTTTTTCCCATGGATCGGTGTTGCCATCGGCGGAGTAACCTGGCTGTGGGGGACGTTCGGAACGTATCTTGGGCTTTCCTCAGCCTTTTATACCGTGATCCTGACATTGATCCCATGGTTTCTTACCGGAGGGATCCACCTGGACGGATTGTTGGATACGGCAGATGCGATGAGTTCATGGCAGGAACGTGAGCGCCGGCTGGAGATCCTGAAGGATTCTAATTCCGGAGCATTTGCGGTGATTACCTGTGTGGTTTACTTTATGTTTTATTATGGTGTATACAGCCAGATCAGTGCCCGTTCCCTGGCGATGATCCCCTTTACATTTTGTCTGTCCCGGACATTAAGCGGTCTGGCGATCGTGACATTTCCGAAGGCAAAAAAGACCGGGTCGGTTTCTACTATGGCACGCGGGGCGAAGGATAGGCAGGTAAAAACCACGATGTGTGTGTATCTGCTGATACTGCTGGCCGGGATGCTTCTGGTGGACTGGAAACTGGGTCTTCTGGTTTATGGAATAGCGATTCTGGTTTATGCCCTTTATTATCGGAATGCGATGAAGTATTTCGGAGGAACGACCGGGGATCTGGCGGGGTGCTTTTTGTCGCTGTGTGAGGTGTTTATGGCTTGCGGGGCAGTGCTTGGTGCGCTTTGGCTTTAAAAGATGAGATTGAATAACTATGCTGTGTAAGATTTTCCCTGCGTCCCCTCTGCGATACCGCGCGGCGATGAGCAATCGATCGAATCCACCACAACCTATCCACCAAACTTATCTTTAAAAAAGGAGAACCAACAATGATATTAATAATCGGCGGTGCTTACCAGGGCAAACAATCTTACGCATCAAAAACATACAACCTGACCGATCCCGACTGGAAAGACGGTCAGACCTGCACGATAGAAGATCTGAAAACAGCAAAAGCAGTCCATCATTTCCACTCCTTTATCCGCAGAGAACTGGACGAAGGAGGATCAGTCCGGGATCTTGCAGAAATAATATGGAAAGAAAATCCTGATCTGATCATTGTAACGGATGAAGTAGGCTACGGAATCGTCCCGATGGACGCGAAAGACCGGGAATGGAGAGAAGCATGCGGTCGGGTATGTACAAAACTTGCGGCACATGCAGCTCAGGTAGTGCGCGTCTGCTGTGGGATCGGAACACAGCTCAAGTGAGAAAAGGAGAAAACAGATGAGAATATATCTGATCCGGCATGGGAAAACACCCGGGAATCAGCTGAATCGCTATATCGGGATCACCGATGAACCGGTTCTGGAAGAGGATCGGGAACAGCTGAAAAAACAGAACTATCCGAAAGCAGAAAGACTTTTTGTAAGTCCCCTGCTTCGCTGCCGTCAGACAGCGGCCTGTATCTATCCGGGCCAGGAGCAGCAGGTGATTCAGAACCTGAGAGAATGTGATTTCGGAAGATTTGAAAACAAAAACTGGAAGGAAATGACCGGAGATGCCGAGTATCAGGCGTGGGTGGACAGCAATGCAACCCTGCCCTTCCCGGGAGGGGAAGATCCACAGGAATTCCGGGACAG
>ERZ841116.1624-NODE-1624-length-10517-cov-77.581342_pt1 | contig 10517 bp, 1 predicted proteins | sample MGYA00519875_ERZ841116 | MGnify/ENA primary metagenome ERZ841116 (study PRJEB31850, sample SAMEA3708889) | human gut metagenome | biome: human gut; feature: human-associated habitat; material: faeces | place: China | collected 2014 ... | reverse complement strand
AGTCCTATCAAGAATTGCAGTCTTGGAATGACAACCATATCAGAAAAAAATAGAGGAAGTTACCTCTGGAACCAATAAGATGATTAACCCAAGTATATGATGCTTGGGTTTTTGTGTGGTCTGATATAGCAATTGTTGCTTTAGTTTTTATGTGAAATTATTGTTATATGATAGCTAAGTTTAAAATAGGTTGATTATTTAGTTTGTTTATCCGATTATTAAAAATATTTCAATAGACTCCATTGGCTTATAATAAGCAGAACAAATCATTTAATGAAGATTAAAATTATTGACACTTATATTGACGTATAATTATCAGAATGTTAGAATTTAAAGTGCATCATCATAATAAAATAAAATTAAAGCAATAAACCAAATATTACAATTTTTTTATGGAGACTTTATGAAAGATTTTTTTAATCAACGTCAACGTTATTCATTGAGAAAATATTCAATTGGCGTTTGTTCAGTCTTGCTTGGAGTTGTTCTTTTTTCTGGACAAGATGTACAAGCTGATGAAGTTATAACAAGTAATAATAAGGTTGTGAAATCTGTAGAAGCAGCTGAATCCGCAATATCGGATACTACTATATCAGAAGTTCCAACTGCTATAGAAAAGTTACCAGTAGAAGAAGTAGTAACTGTACAGAATGAAACAGTTTCTATACAACAAGACACGTCATCTGAAACAAACACTAGTAGAAATTCTACGTCTTTTGCTAGTTCTGAAGAATCATATGTAGCTCAAGTAAATAAAAGTCAAGCTACAAGTGATTTATCTGAAGGATTAAAATCAGAAACGATAACATCTGAAATATCAAGAACTAGTCTCCGTCGAGGGAGAATTTTAGCGTCTGAAGAAACAGTCGAGAGTTCTACAGAGATACTATCATCAGAAGCAATCCCATCTGAAATACCTATACGACGTAGTGGACGTCGAGGAAGAAATCTGTCATCTTTAAATACGTCTGAATCGAATAACGGGACTTCTATAAATAGTAGTTTACCTACGGTCACTATACCAACCAACAATCAAAATAATACTTTAGCGACACCAGACGAAAATATAACGAAATCAACCAAGCAAACAGTTGTTTTTGAAGGTGCAGGAGAAAAGACACCACCGATTAATGTCAAGGATGATTATGTTTTCACAGGTAAGAAAGATTTAACAACAAACGCTATTACTTGGAAGACAAGCTCGCATACATACGGGAGTGTACCAGCCCCAGTAGTAACAGGCTACTATGCAGATAAGGCAGAAGCTGGATTTAAGACAGTTACTCTTGATGAACCAGAGGTAACAGATAAGGTTATATACAAACCGTTGGGAAAAATTATTCAAGTAGATGAGAACTTTAACGTCATTCCTAACTCAAATTCAGTAACTTATGAGAATAATCCGTACAATCCAAGAGAGGCTGTAGAAACTGCTATTCCAGCTGCTCCTGAAGGGTATAAGATTAGAGAGTTACAACCTCATGCATGGGGTTATAATATTGTTGACAAAACAATTGAACCAAATGATGAAAGTGATCCTGATCGCATCTCAAAAGATACACCAATTGTTTATGTACCAATCACTTCTGATGTAACGAAATCAACCAAGCAAACGGTTGTTTTTGAAGGTGCAGGAGAAAAGACGCCACCGATTAATGTCAAGGATGATTATGTTTTCACAGGTAAGAAAGATTTAACAACAAACGCTATTACTTGGAAGACAAGCTCGCATACATACGGGAGTGTACCAGCCCCAGTAGTAACAGGCTACTATGCAGATAAGGCAGAAGCTGGATTTAAGACAGTTACTCTTGATGAACCAGAGGTAACAGATAAGGTTATATACAAACCGTTGGGAAAAATTATTCAAGTAGATGAGAACTTTAACGTCATTCCTAACTCAAATTCAGTAACTTATGAGAATAATCCGTACAATCCAAGAGAGGCTGTAGAAACTGCTATTCCAGCTGCTCCTGAAGGGTATAAGATTAGAGAGTTACAACCTCATGCATGGGGTTATAATATTGTTGACAAAACAATTGAACCAAATGATGAAAGTGATCCTGATCGCATCTCAAAAGATACACCAATTGTTTATGTACCAATCACTTCTGACGTAACGAAATCAACCAAGCAAACAGTTGTTTTTGAAGGCGCAGGAGAAAAGACGCCAGCTACTAATGTCAAAGATGATTATGTTTTTACAGGTAAGAAAGATTTAACAACAAATGCTATTACTTGGAAGACAAGCTCGCATACATACGGCAGTGTGCCAGTTCCAGTGGTTCCAGGCTACATCGCCAATAAGTCTCAAGCTGGTCAACTAGAAGTCACCGTAGCGACTCCTAATGTGGCAGAGCTTGTCAGCTATACACCAGTGGGAAAAATCATTCTTGTGGACGAAGCGGGGAATCAAATCGTTGGTACAGACGCTGTTCCGTATAACAACGCTCCAGATCCGACTAAGGTAATGTCAACCACTCTACCAACGCTACCTACAGGTTACGAGATTAAGTCTGACCAAAACATTTCAGGTTTTAACTCAAGTAATCTTCAAGTCCTTCCACCAGATGCGACAGCTGACACTAAGATTATCTTAGTGTCTAAGAAAGAGTCTTTGAGTCAGGGTACAAGTCAGACGGTTACCTTTGTTGGGGCAGGTGAAAAAACGCCAGCTACTAAGGTTCAAAATGATTTTGTCTTCACTGGGACAAAGGATATGGTTTCAGGTGTTAGCACTTGGGATGTGTCAAGCCATAGATACGGCAGTGTACCAGTTCCAGTGGTTCCAGGCTACATCGCAAATAAGTCTCAAGCTGGTCAACTAGAAGTTACCGTAGCGACTCCTAACGCGGAAGAGATTGTCAGCTACACACCGGTGGGAAGAATCATTCTTGTGGACGAAGCGGGTAATCAAATCGTTGGAACAGACGCTGTTCCGTATACCAACGCTTCAGATCCGACTAAGGTAATGTCAACCACTCTACCAACGCTACCAGAAGGTTATGAGATTAAGCCTGGCCAAAACATCCCAGGTCTTAACTCAAGTAGTCTTCAAGTCCTTCCACCAGATGCGACAGTTGACACTAAGATTATCTTAGTTTCTAAGAAAGAGTCTTTGAGTCAGGGCACCAGTCAGACGGTTACCTTTGTTGGTGCAGGTGAAAATACACCAACTACTAAGGTTCAAAATGATTTTGTCTTCACTGGGACAAAGGATATGGTTTCAGGTGTTAGCACTTGGGATGTGTCAAGCCATAGATACGGCAGTGTACCAGTTCCAGTGGTTCCAGGCTACATCGCAAATAAGTCTCAAGCTGGTCAACTAGAAGTTACCGTAGCGACTCCTAACGCGGAAGAGATTGTCAGCTACACACCGGTGGGAAGAATCATTCTTGTGGACGAAGCGGGTAATCAAATCGTTGGAACAGACGCTGTTCCGTATACCAACGCTTCAGATCCGACTAAGGTAATGTCAACCACTCTACCAACGCTACCAGCAGGTTATGAGATTAAGTCTGGCCAAAACATTTCGGGTTTTAACTCAAGTAATCTTCAAGTCCTTCCACCAGATGCGACAGCTGATACTAAAATTATCTTGGTTTCTAAGAAAGAGTCTTTGAGTCAGGGTACGAGTCAGACGGTTACCTTTATCGGGGCAGGTGAAAAAACGCCAGCGACCAAGGTTCAAAATGATTTTATCTTCACTGGGACAAAGGATATGGTTTCAGGTGTCAGCACTTGGGATGTGTCAAGCCATAGATACGGCAGTGTGCCAGTTCCAGTAGTCCCAGGCTACATCGCAAATGTAGGACACGCGGGCTCTCTTCAAGTAACACCAGAAGCTCCTAACGCTGAGGAATTAGTTACGTATAAACCGTTAGGAAAGATTATTGCAGTTGATACTGATGGCAAAGAAATTCAAGGTGTACCAACAATTCAATATCAGAATGATCCCGAAAATCCAACCAAGGCGGGCAAAACCTTATCTCCACTTATCTTAGGGTATGAGACTGATGTTCTCAGTATAACCCCAAGTAAGCCAGAAGAAGATACCCCAGTTGTTTATCGTAAGGCTATTCAAGAAGCGACTATCACTTATATTGACCAAACGACTGGTACAAGTCTTGAGAGTGATCATGTCACAGGTAAGTCAGGTGAAATTATTGAATATACTACAGCCGACAAGATTGCATTTTATGAAAGTCGTGGTTATGAATTGTTAACTGATGAGTTACCAAAACAAGCACACTATGATACTGATACGTCTGTTGTCCAAGCATGGAGAGTTACTTTGAAACATAGGACTGAAATAGTCGGTTCTAGGAATCCTCATGATGGTGATGTCATCAACCCGGATGATCCACTAAGTCCAAAATATCCAAGTAAATATCAGTGGCAGAAAGATGTTGCTGCGACCGTTCATTATGTTGTGTCAGATGGAAATGCTAAGGCACCAAGCGACAAGGTTCAAGTTGCACAATGGACACGCACCGTTACATATGATATGGTGACTGGTCAGGAACTTTCGTCAACAGTATGGAAAGCTAATAAAGCAACCTATGATGCAGTTGTGACAGAAGTTTTAGAGGGCTATTTTGCTGATAAAGCAAGTGTGTCAACTAAGAAAGTTATTCAAGAAAACCTTGAGGAAACGGTAATCTACAAACCGCTCGGAAGCTTACTACTCAAATCAGAAGATTTGAACTTTCCAGAAGTTTCATCTGTAAAATATCCTAATAATCTAACAGACCCAACCAAATCAGGTCTACCAGTTGTTCCAGATATTCCAGGTTATAAACCTTACCTTCAGGACCCTAAGTATCCTAGTAAGTTTGGAAAAGCTATCCAGCCAGGTAGCACCATTATTCCTGAAAATTCTGGAGAGGATACCCTTATATACTATATAGCGATAAATCAAGATAAACCAAAATCTCCTTTAAATCAAACGAGTAAGCCAAGCAAGAGTCAGCAACCAGAACATCCTTCTATTGAAAAGAAACCAGAGGTATCTTCGCAACCGGAAGAAGTAAAACAAGTAAATGAAGCTTCGAGAATCGTTGTTAAGACAGCTTCTCAGGCTGCTACTACAAAAGTAGCTTTATATAAAAAACAAGTAGTTCTTCCCCAAACTGGTGAAGAAACAGAGCAAACAGTCGAAGTAGCAGGCTTTTCTGCTCTGATTGTGGCTCTTGGTCTGGGAATTCAAGGCTATCGTCGTAAAAAAGAAGATTAATCTAATTGAGACGGACAAATCTCTTATTAGTTTTAAATAAAGTAAACCAGCAGTTCAATTTGAGTTGCTGGTTTCTTTTTTGGGAAGAATGTTTGAGTTTAATATGTTACTCTTAAGTAATTATATGAGAATCGTTTGAATAGTTGTTATGATTCGTCAATGCTGTAATAGTAGGATAAAGTGAAGTTAATGCTCTGAAATAGCGCACAAATATGTGCGATAATAATTGTATTATTAGAGAATGTTCGTATTTTTTATGTTATAGAGAAGTTCAGAAAAAGATTTGGAATGGCGTTTTAATTAGAAAATAAAACAATAAAATAATTATTTTTATATTGAGTGAAGTGTTAATAAATATTGTTATATAAGGTGTTTTGTTGTTTTTTGGTTGATATTGCTAATCTTTTTGTAGTTGAATAATCAGAAAGTTGAAAAATAAAATTAAAAAATTTTGACAAAAATCTTGACCGCTAATTGTCAGAATGTTAGAATATAGTATACTCACTTTTATAATTGGATTAATTTTATAAGTGTGTACCTATAACTAACTAACTTTTTAGAGGAGGTCTTTTAATGAAAGACATTTTCAATAGACGCCAGCGCTTTTCATTGCGTAAATACTCGTTTGGTGTCGCTTCAGTCTTACTAGGGACAGCGCTCTTTGCTGCTCGTATTGCTCAGGCTGATGAAGTAACATCCCCAGAACCTTCATCTTCAACACCAAGCTCTACGGTAGCAGGTGAGAGCTCTGCCAATTTAGTTGAAACGCCTACAGCATCAACAACTCAAGCAGATCCTACTGCAGCTGTATCTTCAACTGAGGCAACTGCGTCAACATTTAACTTGACGCCAGAAGCTTCAACAACAGATAAGGCTGCCGCAGAGACAACTGACAAACAAGCTACAGAAACTGCAAAACCTGAAGCAGCTAAACCAGCTTCAGAGACTGCAAAACCAACTGAAAAAGCTGCTACAGAAACAGCTAAACCAGCTACAGCAGCATCTACAAATGCAGCTAGCAACAACGTTGAAACTACAGCTTCAACAACTGCAGCTTCAAACGCTTCAGCTACAGCAGCTTCAACAACTGCACCAGTAGCAGGAAACACAGAGACAGCTGAAACCGCAGTAGAAGCTACAACTGCTCAACCAAATATTGCTACACGTGCTAACGTAGCAAGCGCAGGTGTGGACGTTGCTTCAGTTGCAATAGCGAATAATGAACGTAGTAATGCTGCTACGTTGGTTACAGAAGGTGGACGTCGCCGTAATCGTCGTTCGGCAACTGACCCTGTATCAACAAGCTATACAGAAGGTTCAGAAGCTGCAACACCAGTGATGAGTGATCCAAATGGTGCAAAACTTAAGAATCGTCCACTTGTAGTCCCTACACCAAAAGATCCTACTGACCATGTTACTGCAGGAATCAACTACCAATTGAATCCGAGTGCATCTCAGTATACATATATTGTTACTGATTTGATGGGATTCAATACAGAGTATAATACTAAGTTCTATTACCGTATGTCTAAACCATACGATAATTCAACTAATGTAACAATCGAATTGGTTGATGGTGCTACAAACACTGTTAAAGAAACAAAACAAATTAGTGGTGCAGGAACAGTGAATCTTGGTCAGGCTACTCTAGCACCTATTTCAGGCAATAAACAGGCTTATATTGAATTCCGATTTGAAAATGTTAAAGATGCTGACAAGACAGATCGTCCAGCTCTCCGTGCAACATGGAAATTCAACGGTTCTGCTAATGATTTCGATGGTCAACGTACTGCGATTCAAATTTATGATGTAGTTAACACAGCCAACGAAGGAACGACTATAACTGATCCTCAATATTACATCCCACGTCTAACTACTAAGACGACTTACTATAAAGTTGTTGATAAAAATTCATCAACTTATGATACAAATCGCTTGGTTGGAAACTTTGTCTCAAATGGCAGTAGTTATGTGATGAATTCTTCTACGCCAGGTGACTACAAGCTGGTAAATGACGCTGGAACTCCACAAGTTGATGCACAAACATATCGTGCAACAGGCTCTGAAGAGAGTCTTGGTTCATTTACACTTACTGGTATGGAAGGGCAAGATTTCCATGCTTCAGCTCTTCGTGCTTTTGATGGGTATAAGCTATATCAAACAGCAGATTCACGCTCGCTTGTAGATGTTCTAAAAAAACCTTACGAAGTTGGCCAACGTTGGTTTGACGTTGCCAATGCTGAAGGTGGTGTAAAACGTATTAAAGAAGTTGTAGGCGAAGATGGTACTGTCCGTATTGAAATGTGGGCAATCAAATCTGACAGTCTAAATAAAATTTCTAAAGATTTAAACACTGATGGCTATGTTAAGGTTTATGAAACAGTAATTCGTCCTGGAAGTAACAATAAAATTGACCACCCAGAAGACTTCGGTAAGAATCCTGAAATCGATGATGCTGGATGGAATAAAGATAATAATAAGCCAGTTAGAGATGGTTTGAAACCAGAATTACGTGATAAGCTTGTTGTTGGAAAACCATTTGCTATTTTCTCAGATAAACAAAATACAAACTATCTTGGTGATTTGGAATATGGTAAACCTAACGTAGCTGATTTTATCTATAAACGTCCAAACGGGACATTTTATAAAATGTCCTGGGGAGGGGAAGCAGCTAATAATACTATAGAGTATACAATTACTGAGGTGAGTGCCTCAGAAGCTGCTGGCTATCAACCACGTTATTCAGCTGCGGGTGAATTTTATGCGAACCGTGGCGCTACTGGAGCTGCATATGCTATTAATGGCGTTCCAGTTTCTTCAGGTAACGTTTTCCGTTTGGAAAATAAATTGACACCCAACTATGAAACGGTCTACTACTATGTTAAAGGTGAAGCTACTAAGGTAACTCCTGAATTTACTAAGGTTCTCGAAGATAAAAATGTAGAGAATAAGCGAACACTTAATGATAATGACTTCAGCTTTAAACTTGTTGAATTGAAAACTGATGATTCAGGTGAAGAACTTGAAGGTGGTCATACTGAAACCGTCACAAATAAATCTGGCAAGGTAACTTTTAGTGATATTAACTTTACTAAAGTTGGAACTTACAAATATAAAGTAACAGAAGTTGCTGGAGAAGATAAAAATGTTGACTACGATGCCATGGAAACTATCATGACTGTAGTTGTTACTGAAAAAAACCAAGCAGGTGATTTAAAAGCTACTGTTACTTACAGCTCTTCTAAAGGTGAAACATCTTCAACAACTGATACAGAGTTCAACAACGTTGTCGTAGCTCCAGTTAAAGTGAAATTTGACTTCACTAAGAAATTGGCTGGACGTGAACTTAAAGATGGCGAATTCAGGTTCATCCTTAAAGATGCAAACGGTCAAGAAGTTGAAACTGTAGCTAACAAAAAAGATGGAACTGTAACATTTACAGAAATTTCATTTGATAATACTAAAGTAGGTACTCACACTTATACTGTAGAAGAAGTTATCCCTGCAGCTAAAGAAGTAGGTATGACGTATGACACTATGAAGGCAACGATCACTGTTGAAGTTGCTAAGAATGGTCACACCTTGACTACTGTAACAAACGTAACATCAACTGGCGGTGTCAATGCTGATGGAACATCAACAGAAGGAACTGATGATAAAGAATTCAACAACAAAATCACTCCTCCTGAAACACCTGAATTCCAACCTGAAAAATTTGTTCTTAACAAAGAGAAATTTGACATTACAGGATCAAAACTTGTAGATGATGACGATGAGTTGACCGATGAGTACACTGCTACAAATGCAAATCCATACGCAGATGGAACTTCAAACAACGAAGCAGAAAATATCAATACGAAGTCAGTTGAACGTGGTGAAAAGATCTACTACCAAGTATGGTTGGATACTAAGAACTTCACTGACAGAAACAACATCCAATCTGTTGGTATCTCTGATACTTATGATGCAGATAAATTAACTGTCAACGCTGCTGATATTAAAGCTTATGACAGTGAAAGTGGTGCTGACGTAACTGATAAGTTTGACATCAAGGTTGAAAATGGCGTCATTACAGCAACATCTAAAGCTTCTATGAACAAATCTTTAGGTGATGCTGATAACACTCAAGTTGTCGACACAACTAAATTTGCATTTGGTCGCTACTACAAATTCGATATTCCAGCAACAGTTAAAGCTGACGTTGCAGGTGGCGTAGACATCGAAAACAAAGCGAACCAAATCGTTCACGTTTACAACCCAGTAAGCAAATCTGTAGAAACTCCAGAAAAACCAACTCAAAAACGTGTGAACAGTGTACCAATCACTGCAGAATTCAACTTCACTAAGAGACTAGAAGGTCGTGAGCTTAAAGCTAACGAATTCAGCTTCGTCCTTAAAGATTCAACAGGTAAAGTTGTTGAAACAGTAAGCAACGATGCAGATGGAAACGTTAAGTTCTCAGCTATCGAATTCAAGAAAGAACAAGCAGGCGTTCACAACTACACTGTAGAAGAAGTAGCTGGAACAGACGCAACTGTAACATACGACACCATGAAAGCGAATGTAACAGTAACTGTTTCTCACGACGGAACAGCTAAAGTTCTTGTGGCAACTGTTGGCGATATCGCTGATAAAGAGTTCAACAACCGTGTAACTCCTCCAGAAGAGCCTAAGTTCCAACCAGAGAAATATGTTGTTTCTGAAGAGAAATACGATATCACAGGCGACAAACTCGTTGACGATGATTCTGAATTGACTGATAAATATGGTGAAACAAATACAAACCCATACGCAGATGGAACTTCAAACAACGAAGCTCAAAACTTGAATACTAAGACTGTTAACCGTGGCGACAAGTTGGTTTACCAAGTATGGCTTGATACAACTAAATTTGACGCAAACAACAAGGACAACATCCAATCAGTAGGAATCTCAGATGACTACGATGAAGCTAAATTGGAACTTGATTCTACTAAGATCAAAGCTTACGATTCAGTAACAGGTGACGATGTAACAGATAAATTCGATATCGCTGTGAACAATGGTGTGATCACTGCAACTCTTAAAGCTGGCTTCACTAAGTCACTTGGCGATGCGGATAACACTCAAGTGATCGACACAACTAAATTCGCCTTCGGACGTTACTACAAGTTCGACATCCCAACAACAGTGAAAGCTGATGTACCTGGTGGTGTAGATATCGAAAACACTGCGGCTCAAGTAGTGAACTACTACAACCCAACAACTAAGAAAGTTGAAACTCCAAACAAACCTACTCAAA
>ERZ841116.1612-NODE-1612-length-10576-cov-2.808383_pt1 | contig 10576 bp, 8 predicted proteins | sample MGYA00519875_ERZ841116 | MGnify/ENA primary metagenome ERZ841116 (study PRJEB31850, sample SAMEA3708889) | human gut metagenome | biome: human gut; feature: human-associated habitat; material: faeces | place: China | collected 2014 ... | reverse complement strand
ACAAAAAGTACAGGAAAATTTTCAAAGAATCGGAGAAGCAATTGGTTTTAATGCAGCAGATCTGGTGTTGTCTTCTCAGATTCATGAGACAGAGATACGTAAAGTTACAGCAAGGGATAAGGGGGATGGCATTGTGAGAGAAACTGTGCCGGGAATTGATGCCCTTGTGACAGATGAAGCAGGAATCCCTATGTATACTTCTTACGCTGATTGTGTTCCACTTCTTTTTTATGATCCGGAACATCATGTTGCAGGGATGGCACATTCCGGCTGGCGTGGAACGGTCCACAAGATGGGACAGGCAACGCTCGATGCGATGCACGAACGGTTTGGAACAGAAGCAAAAGATGTGATCGCAGCCGTCGGCCCGTCGATCTGCCAGGACTGCTACGAGGTGAGCGGTGACGTGATCGAAGAGTTCCGGGCAGCATTCCCGGAAACACTGCATGAGAAACTGTTCTACGGAAAACCAGATGGAAAATACCAGTTAAATCTCTGGGAGGCGAATCATCAGATCCTTCTTGCGGCAGGAGTGCCGGAGAAGCAGATTCATCTGCCGAACCTCTGCACCTGCTGCAACCCGGATTTCCTGTATTCCCACCGTGCATCGAAGGGAAAAAGAGGAAACCTCGCGGCATTCCTTTCCCTGGTCTGAAAACAGGATCGAAAACAGAATAGAAAGCATCAAAAAACGGACCTGGAAAAAACAGATCCGTTTTTTTGCTGTATGCATCCGGCGGACACAAAATCGATTATCTGTGTTTTGCCAGCAGCTTATTGATTTTCTCTGTCGTAGACTGTACTTTTGCAACGGATACGTCGTGGTTAAGCGTATCGATAATGCTTGCCATATATTTGCTCATCTCAGCCGGCTCATACCAAGGACGGGAAACGAGTTCCGGTGTACGGTAGGTCAGGTCGGTGGTGATGACTTTGCTGATATAGCCTTTCTCATAGTAAGCATCGAATTTCTCCAGACCATCGGTGAAGAGGCCGAAGGTGGTGCAGACAAAGACGTGGTCAGCGCCGCGCTCTTTGACCTGTTTTGCAACGTCAAGCATACTCTCACCGGAGGAGATCATATCGTCGATGATGACAACATCTTTTCCTGCTACGGAATCGCCGAGGAACTCATGTGCCACGATCGGGTTTTTTCCGTTTACGATGGTGGAGTAATCTCTTCTCTTATAGAACATACCCATATCGACGCCGAGCACGTTGGAGAAGTATACGGCACGCGCCATCGCTCCCTCGTCCGGGCTGATGATCATCAGATGATCGTTGTCGATCGTCAGATCCGGAACGGAACGAAGAAGGGCTTTTAAAAACTGGTAGGTTGGCATGAAGTTGTCAAAGCCGCCGAGCGGAATTGCGTTCATGACACGAGGATCGTGTGCGTCGAAGGTGATAAAGTTGGAAACACCCATGTTCATCAGCTCCTGCAGAGCAAGTGCGCAGTCGAGAGACTCACGTTTGGTGCGCTTATGCTGTCTTCCTTCATAAATGAAAGGCATGATTACGTTGATCCGGTGTGCTTTTCCCGTTGCAGCAGCGATGATACGTTTCAGATCCTGATAATGGTCATCCGGTGACATGTGGTTCTCGTAGCCGCAGACCTTGTAGGTGATGCTGTAGTTGCAGACATCAACCAGGATGTAAAGATCGGCACCGCGGACGGATTCGTTGATCTTTCCTTTTGCTTCGCCGGAACCGAAACGCGGGCACTCGCAGTCAATCAGAAAAGAATCCTCGGAATATCCGGAAAAGGAAACCCCGTTGCGGCGCTCGGCGAGCTCTTTACGGAACTGAACCAGATACGAATCGACTTTTTTTGCCATTTCCATACTGCCCGGCAGAGCTGCGAGCTTTAACGGGGCGACCGGAATGGAATTTTCAAGTAAATCTAAATTAGCCATACAAACCTCCAGTAATCGACATATTTTACAAAGCTTTTTCTTCCTATTTATATCATCGAAACAAAGGGCGCGTCAAGCAAAAAACGAAAGAATCCTTGCTTTTTGTGCAGGTTGTTGTTATTATAATGAATGAATGTCCGCTGGCTATGCAGAGTTCTGCTGCCTTTCGGACAGAAAATGAAGGAAAAGGAAAGGCCATAACGTAATATCTGTGAAAAACAAAACGAAACACATCATAAAGAAAATAGAACCGGGCAGTATTGCCGAAGAGCTTGAACTGGAACCGGGAGACGAACTGCTTCGTGTCAACGGGGAAGAAATCGAGGACGTTTTTGATTACCATTTCCAGACCAACGACTCCTATCTGGAACTCACGATCCGGAAGAAAAACGGGGAAGAATGGGATCTGGAGATTGAAAAAGAGTACGACGAGGAAATCGGCATCACATTCGAGAACGAGTTCATGGATCAGTACCGTTCCTGCAGCAACAACTGCATTTTCTGCTTCATCGATCAGATGCCGCCGGGAATGCGTCCCACCTTGTATTTTAAGGATGACGATTCGCGTCTGTCCTTCCTGCAGGGAAACTATATTACACTGACCAACATGAGCGACCACGATATCGACCGGATTATCCGCTACCATCTGGCACCGATCAATATTTCGTTCCAGACAACGAACCCGGAGCTCCGCTGCAAAATGCTGCACAACCGTTTTGCGGGCAATATCTTTCCGAAGGTCCAGCGCCTTTACGAGGCGGGAATCGAGATGAATGGACAGATTGTGCTCTGCAAGGGATACAACGACGGCGCAGAGCTGGAGCGCAGTATTTCGGATCTGTCAAAATATCTGCCGCATCTGAAAAGTGTTTCGGTTGTCCCGGTCGGACTTTCGAAGTACCGCGACGGACTGGCGCCTCTGGAACCGTTTACCAGGGAGGATGCAAAAGAAGTTCTTGCCACGATTCACAAATGGCAGAAAAAGCTGTATGAACAGTGGGGACTTCACTTTATCCATGCTGGTGATGAATGGTATCTGCTGGCGGGAGAGCCGATCCCGGAGGAGGAAAATTACGATGGCTATATCCAGCTGGAAAACGGAGTGGGAATGCTCCGGCTTCTGGAAGACGAGGTTGCGGAAGAACTTTCGAAACGAGAAGGGGACGACCGTCACCGCCATGTAACGATTGCGACCGGAAAAGCTGCGGCGCCGTCGTTGGAAAAACACATGCAGAAAATTCGTGAAAAATATCCGAATGTACAGGCGGAGGTTGTCACGATTATCAACTATTTCTTTGGAGAATCCATTACCGTATCCGGTCTGATTACCGGAAAGGATCTGATGGAGCAGTTAGAGGGAAGAGATCTTGGCGACTGCCTGCTGCTTCCGTGCAACATGCTCCGTTCGGGAAAAAACGTCTTTCTCGACGATGTGACGGTGGAAGAGGTGGAAGAGCGCCTGAAAACACCGGTACAGATTATCGATGAGCCGGGCAGCGACCTGGTGAAAGCCGTTGTGGAGGAAAACCAGGAGACGATACACAGAAGGAGAACAATGTATGAGCAAGCCGATTGTAGCAATTGTGGGCCGGCCGAACGTGGGTAAATCCACCCTGTTTAATGTATTAGCCGGAGACAATATTTCGATTGTAAAAGACACACCGGGTGTAACCCGTGACCGTATTTATGCCGACGTGGAGTGGCTGAACCACAAATTTACGCTGGTAGACACCGGCGGTATTGAGCCGGAATCCAAAGATATCATTCTCTCCCAGATGAGAGACCAGGCGCAGATCGCCATTGATACCGCAAATGTCATCATCTTCATCACTGACGTCCGTCAGGGCCTTGTAGATGCCGATGCAAAAGTAGCTGATATGCTCAGAAGAAGCCGCAAGCCGGTTGTGCTGGTGGTCAACAAAGTCGACAACTTCGACCGTCAGATGATGGATGTTTATGAATTCTATAACCTCGGCATCGGAGAGCCGCACGCCATTTCCGCATCCGGAAAGCTCGGCATCGGCGATATGCTCGATGAGGTGACAGGATACTTTGAACCGGAGATGGAAAACGAGGAGGAGAGCGAGATTCCGCGCATCGCCATTGTTGGAAAACCGAACGTCGGAAAATCCTCCCTGGTCAACAAACTGCTGGGCTCGAACCGTGTCATCGTATCCGACATCGCCGGAACGACGCGCGATGCGATCGATACCACGATCATGCACAATGGAAATGAATATATTTTCATCGATACCGCAGGTCTTCGAAAGAAAAACAAGATCAAAGAGGAGCTGGAGCGGTACAGCATCATCCGTACAGTATCTGCCGTAGAGCGCGCAGATGTCGTCGTTCTTCTGATCGATGCAACCGAGGGTGTCACCGAGCAGGATGCCAAAATTGCCGGTATCGCCCATGAGCGTGGAAAAGGTATGATCATTGCGGTAAATAAATGGGATGCCTTGGAAAAAGATGACAAGACGATCTACCGCTTTACCGAAAAAGTAAGAAATACACTGGCTTACATGCCGTACGCAGAGCTTCTTTTCATCTCTGCGAAGACAGGACAGCGTCTTCCGAAGCTGTTCGAGACGATCGACATGGTTCTGCAGTACCAGAACCTGCGCGTACAGACCGGTGTCCTGAACGAGATTCTGACCGAGGCAATGGCAATGCAGCAGCCGCCGTCAGACCGTGGAAAACGACTGAAAATCTACTACATGACACAGGTTTCGGTCAAACCGCCGACATTTGTTATTTTCGTCAACGACAAAGAACTGATGCATTTCTCCTATGTTCGATATCTGGAGAATAAAATCAGAGAGTCGTTCGGCTTCCGCGGCACACCGCTGAAATTCATCATCAGAGAACGAAAAGAGAAGGAGCAGTAAAGAGTTATGGTACGGATCATATGCCTTTTGATCGGATACGCATTTGGCCTTTTTCAGACCTCATATATTTATGGAAGGACGAAGGGAATTGATATCCGGGAACACGGCAGCGGAAACGCAGGAACGACCAACGCGCTCCGGACTTTAGGGAAAAAAGCAGGCGCCATCACGCTTGCCGGCGACTGCATCAAATGCATTCTGGCGGTCCTGACGGTACGCCTGATCTTCGGTGCATCGCACCCGGAACTGCTGAAACTGCTGACGGTGTATGCTGCGGCCGGAACGATTCTCGGCCACAACTTCCCGTTTTACTTAGGCTTCCGCGGCGGAAAAGGAATCGCTGCGACCGCGGGTCTGATTATCTCGTTTGACTGGAGAATCACGCTGGTCTGTGCAGCGCTGTTTTTCCTGAATCTTGCAGTAACACACTATGTTTCCCTCGGTTCCATGATGGTTTACGTTGTCTTTTTTGCAATGGCCGTTATCATGGGACAGGCGGGCTGCTTTGCGCTGGAACCGCCGTATCTCTATGAGATGTACGTGGTGATCGCACTTCTTGCCGTGCTTGCCTTTTGGGAGCACCGTGCAAACATCAAGCGTCTCATCGCGGGAACAGAGCGGAAAACGTATTTATCCAAAAAGTCGGAGAAATAAAATATGGCAAAGATTAGCATCATCGGAGCAGGAAGCTGGGGAACCGCCCTCGGCCTCCTGCTCTGCAACAACGGGCATGACGTGACGATCTGCTCGGAAAATGAAAAGGAAATTAAGAGCTTAAAGGAACACAGAGAGCATCTGACGAAGCTTCCGGGCGTAAAACTGCCGGATGAAATGAAATTCACCTGCGATGTGCGCGGCTCCCTTTCCGGACAGGACATCCTTGTAATGGCAAAAGCATCCCCGTACGTGCGAACCACATGTAAAAAGTATGCGGCGGATATTCCGGACGGCCAGCTCATCGTCAATGTGGCAAAAGGCGTGGAAGCCGATACCCTGATGACGATGTCTCAGATCATCGAGGAGTGCCGGGAGCGAATGTCGTTGTTCTCTCCGGACCAAGCCACGCAGAGGAAGTCGGCCGCGGCCTGCCGACCACGATCGTTGTCGGCGCGCATGACCGCGAGAGCGCACTGTATGTGCAGAATGTGTTCATGAGTCCGGTCTTCCGCGTTTACACAAGCCCGGACATCACGGGAATTGAACTTGGCGGAGCTCTGAAAAATGTCATCGCACTGGCAGCCGGAACGGCGGATGGTCTTGGCTACGGCGACAATACGAAAGCGGCTGATTACCCGCGGGATCGCGGAAATTGCACGGCTCGGCACGGCGATGGGTGCCCATGCGGAAACCTTCTACGGTCTTTCCGGTATCGGCGACCTGATTGTAACGTGTGCTTCCGTTCACAGCCGGAACCGGAAAGCCGGATACCTGATCGGCCAGGGCAGAACGATGCAGCAGGCGATGGATGAGGTTCAGATGATCGTCGAGGGCGTCTATTCCGCAAAAGCGGGTCTTACCCTGTCGAAAAAATTCGGAATCGAAACGCCGATCATTCAGGCCGTCAATCAGGTTCTGTTTGAAAACAAAAACCCGAAACAGGCTGTGGATGAACTGATGCAGCGTATGAAAAAAGACGAACTCGCCCCGGATCTCTGGGAGCGGTAAAAATAAGAAACCTGTCACTTCTGTGAAATGATACAGAGACGGCAGGTTCTTTTTTGTGCAGACCGAAATTTTTCAGCAAAAATACGGGAAAAAGATGACAATACTTTCGAAATCAAGTATAGTAATAGAAAGCGGAATAATTTTAACTGAAAAGATGCGGAGGAAAATACAGCAGGAGGAAGAAAGAATGAGAGGAGTAGAAACAAGAATTCAGGAAATCCGCCATGCCATTTTTACGGAAGTTGCAAAAATGGCGTATGACGTGGACTCTCCGGTGGAAAAGACGATCGAGGAAATTCCTTACCGTGTAATTCCCGGTGAGGTCGGAAATTTTAGAAATGATGTGTTTCTGGAGCGGGCGATTGTAGGAGAGCGGCTTCGCCTTGCAATGGGACTTCCGTGCAGAAGCGCGGCAGAGCACGCCCCGATCTCGGACAATATCAAACTGGCGGACCAGGCGGAGACGTATTATACACCGCCGCTCATTAATGTCATCAAATTTGCATGCAACGCCTGTCATGAAAAACGGGTTCTGATCACGGAGGGATGTCAGGGGTGTCTTGCACATCCGTGCGTGGAAGTCTGTCCGAAAAAGGCCATTACGCTGGACCGCACCAATGGACGATCCTATATTGATCAGGATAAATGCGTCAAATGTGGTCAGTGTGCCAAGGTATGCGGATACCAGGCTATTATTATTCAGGAGCGTCCGTGTGCGAGAGCCTGCGGAATGGATGCCATCGGTTCAGACGAGAACGGAAAAGCGGATATCGATTACGAGAAATGTGTATCCTGCGGCCAGTGTCTCGTCAACTGCCCGTTCGGCGCTATTTCGGACAAATCCCAGATCTTCCAGGTAATCCGTGCGATCCAGTCGGGAGAGCGCGTCTATGCAGCGCTGGCACCGGCGTTTGTCGGCCAGTTCGGACCGAAAGTAACGCCTGGAAAACTGCGTGCGGCGATGAAAAAGCTCGGTTTTGCGGATGTCTTTGAAGTTGCGATCGGAGCGGATCTCTGTGCGGCACAGGAGGCAGAGGATTTTGTGAACGAAGTTCCGGAGAAACTGCCGTTTATGGCGACATCCTGCTGTCCGGCCTGGTCTGTAATGGCGAAGAAACTGTTCCCGGATTACGCAAGCTGTATCTCGATGGCACTGACCCCGATGACGCTGACGGCGCGTCTGATCAAGAAACACAATCCGAATGCGAAGGTTGTCTTTGTCGGACCGTGTGCGGCGAAAAAACTGGAGGCCATGCGCCAGTCTGTCCGCAGTGAGGTGGACTTCGTTCTGACGTTTGAAGAGATGTCGGGCATTTTCGATGCGCGCCAGGTAGATGTGAGTGCACTTGAGGAAGATCCGGACGGCGTCAGCGATGCATCGGTGGACGGAAGAAACTTTGCTGTCTCCGGCGGCGTTGCAAAATCTGTGGAAAATGTAATCCGTGAAAAATACCCGGACCGCGAAATCAAGATGGCAAATGCAGAAGGTCTGAAGGAATGCCGGAAACTGCTGACAATGGCGAAGGCCGGAAAGTACAACGGTTATCTTCTCGAAGGCATGGCCTGTCCGGGCGGATGCGTGGCAGGAGCCGGCACGATGCAGTCGATCAAAAAGTCACAGGCGGCAGTCAACAAATATGCGGCGCAGGCAAAACACAAGATTTCCAGCCAGACAGAATATGTAAAAGAACTGGACAAGCTGGTAGACTAAAAAGAACAGCAAGGTGGAGAAAAAAGTGAAAAAGAAAAGAAAGATGGGCTTTGCGGCAGCGATTCTTGCAATGGTACTTTTGTTTGCAGGATGCGGCCAGACAGAGACAAAGACGGAGAGCAGCGGGACAAAAAGCACAGGATCAGAAAGTACAGTATCAGAAAGTACGCAGACAGAGAGCAGCACAGCGGCATCGGAAACAGAAGATGAGACACTGGTCCATGTGCTTGCATTAAAAGGACCGACCAGCATGGGAATGGTAAAAATGATGAGCGATAACGACAGCAAAGAGTCACCTGCGGACACGTTTGAACTTGCCGCTGCCCCGGATGAGGTCAGCGCAAAACTGGTACAGGGAGAGGTGGATATCGCCGCGGTTCCTGCGAACCTTGCAAGCGTACTCTACAACAAGACAAACGGCGGCGTGCAGGTGCTCGCAGTCAATACGCTCGGTGTCCTTTATATCGTCGAGGACGGCGATACCGTACATTCCATTGCGGATCTGAAAGGCAGAACCATTTATGCGGGCGGCAAAGGTGCAACTCCGGAGTATGCTTTGAATTATATCCTCGAAAAGAACGGCCTCGTACCGGGTGAGGACGTAACGATCGAGTGGAAGAGCGAACACGCCGAGCGCGTGGCAGCACTTGCAGAAGATGCCGATGGAATCGCCATGCTGCCGCAGCCGTTTGTAACGACGGCACAGACGAAAAAAGAAACGCTGCGCACCGCACTTGACCTGACCGAAGAATGGAACAAAATCCAGGAGTCCGAAGGAACGGCGAGCACACTGGTGACAGGTGTTACCGTTGTGCGCACTGCCTTTGCCAAGGAGCATCCGGAAGCAGTTGCAGACTTCATGGAAGCTTACCAGGCATCCGTATCCTACGTAACCGAAAACACTGATGAGGCGGCAAAACTGATCGGGGATTATGACATTGTTCCGGAGGCAGTCGCAAAGAAAGCGCTTCCGGCATGCAACATTGTCTGCATCACCGGTGATGAGATGAAAGAGAAGCTTTCCGGTTATCTCGGTGTACTCAAAGACCAGAACCCGGAGGCAGTCGGAGGAGAACTTCCAGGAGATGACTTCTATTATTCCGAATAAAAACAAAAAAGAGAAACAGAGAAAAACGAAGCTCTGGCCGATCGTGTTCTGGCTTATGATCTGGCAGGCGGTAAGCGTTTTTGTCGGGCAGGAGATCCTTCTGGCATCTCCTGCTGCTGTTTTGAAACGCCTTTTTACGCTTGTAACAGAACAGGTCTTCTGGCAGTCCCTGCTGTTTTCCGGAGCACGCATCGGAGCCGGATTCCTTCTTGGTGCGGCGGCGGGAATTGCAGGAGCTGCACTTGCCGGTCGGTTTTCCATTGCAGAAGAACTCCTGACGCCGCTGGTTGCAGCAGTGAAAGCAGTGCCGGTCGCTTCTTTTGTGATTCTGATCCTGATCTGGGTTTCTTCGAAGAATCTTTCGGTTGTGATTTCGTTTCTGATGGTATTTCCGATCCTGTATACAAACACGCGGAACGGCCTACGGGAACTGGACACAGCGCTTTTGGAGATGACAGACGTTTTTCAGGTTCCGCGGCCGGTGCGGCTGCGCTGGGTGATCCTGCCGCAGCTGTACCCATATATCCGGACGGGATGTTCACTTTCCCTCGGCCTTTGCTGGAAGGCCGGAACGGCAGCAGAAGTAATCGGCATTCCGAACCGATCCATCGGAGAGCATCTGTATCAGGCAAAAATATATCTCGACACACCGGGACTCTTTGCCTGGACGGCAGCGATCGTGTACGTCAGCTTCTGTCTCGAAAAAGCTGTTTTAAAAGGAATGGATCTTGCAGAAAAAAGGATGCTGGTGATGAAATGAGAGAAGATACGATTGAAATCTGCCATCTGAAAAAAGCGTATGGAGAACACGTTATTTTTTCGAATCTTACGATGGAACTGAAAAAAGGAGCAGTGACCTGTCTGATGGCTCCTTCCGGGGCTGGAAAGACAACCCTGCTGCGGATTCTGGCAGGCCTGGAGCAGGCGGACGGCGGAAAAATCGGGGGACTGGAAGCCTTAAGAAAAAGTATGGTTTTTCAGGAACCGCGGCTGGCAGAAGAACTGACAGCTGCAGCCAATATCCAGCTCGCGGTAAGGCGCCGCATGTTTGGAAAAGAAAAAAGAAGCTCCCGTCATCTTGTGGAGGAGATGGAGGAACTCGGCCTTTCGGGCTGTGAAAACCAGGCTGTATCGGAACTGTCGGGCGGCATGCGCCAGCGGGTGGCGGTTCTGCGGGCCATGCGCATGGACGCAGATTTCCTCCTTTTGGATGAGCCGTTCCGGGGACTGGATGCGGGGACGAAAAAGAAAACGATGAACTATATCCGCAGAAAAGGAAAAGAAAAAA
>ERZ841116.1603-NODE-1603-length-10638-cov-2.787017_pt1 | contig 10638 bp, 9 predicted proteins | sample MGYA00519875_ERZ841116 | MGnify/ENA primary metagenome ERZ841116 (study PRJEB31850, sample SAMEA3708889) | human gut metagenome | biome: human gut; feature: human-associated habitat; material: faeces | place: China | collected 2014 ... | reverse complement strand
TGAAAAAATAGCTTCTTCATTTTCCATGATACGCCTTGAAGAAAATGAAATTAAAACTCGTGCCAAAACTAGGAAAAAACTTTTTTCTGAAAAAGAAATTAAAGAACTCGAAAAAAATATTTTAGAGCGTTCTCCTTCTTTTCTTTTAGGAAAAAAAGAAAAAATCCATGTGCGATTGACGGAAGCTGGTAAAAAACTTTATCATACTAAATTAAATTATAGACCACAAAAAGATTCAGATTCTACCGAAAACGAATATATATTTTCATGTACTGAACAACAGGCTTATGTCTACTTCTTCGCATTTGGGGCGGATGCTGAAATTATCAGTCCAATATCACTTCGAGAACGAATGAAAGCTGCTTATAAAAATGCATACGAACATTATGAATAATAGACACTCAATCCCTCGCTTTATAGTGAGGGATTTTTTTATCTAAATTAGTTGCAACTACATCTCATGTTGTTGTTTATCATAACGCCGGAACACGAATCAGCGAAACTTTTGCAATGTTTCAATACATCTCATGTTGTTATTTATCGGATATGGAAAATTTAACAAAAATCAAGGAACTGATGTTTCAATACATCTCATGTTGTTATTTATCGGACAAAAATATGGGAAAAATTACAGCAAAAATCAAGTTTCAATACATCTCATGTTGTTATTTATCTTAGAAGAGCAAAGTAAAAGGAGATAGTTATTAGTTTCAATACATCTCATGTTGTTATTTATCGCACAGGCAGTAGCAGATAATGTAAGCGGAATCATGTTTCAATACATCTCATGTTGTTATTTATCGCCTTGTCGGAATTTTCCACTTCTGGGAAAAATGTTTCAATACATCTCATGTTGTTATTTATCGAAATTTGAAGATAAAGAGGAGGAATAGCAATGTTGTTTCAATACATCTCATGTTGTTATTTATCAAAGGACGTCAGAGCTGCGATTGTTTCTGCAATCAAGTTTCAATACATCTCATGTTGTTATTTATCGCTGAGGAAACAGCCGGAGTCATCAAGGACGTATATGCGTTTCAATACATCTCATGTTGTTATTTATCCAACGGTTTTAAAGCATTTCTTTTTTTCGCCTTTCCCATTCATCCCTATTTTAAAGCATTTTCCGAAATTTTACCAGCCTTTTTCCATTTTTATATTTTTCTGTTTATTATAGCCCAACCCCCTTGTATTTACGGGCTTTTTTCGTTATTTTCAATTTTTTCAGCTGGTAAAATTTCTTCAAACAAATACCTATACTCTGTATTTGCAATTCATCTCATCATTTTAAATAATCAAGTTTTCCCCATTTTCACTACTTGCATTTCCAATAATTTCTTCTCCAAATACGTTGTCATTCATCAATTTAATAATACACACGAAATCCTCTTTGTCGTCTATAACCTTTTTTAATTCTCCTCTTAACTGTATAAATTTAGATGGTGTCATTTCACCTCGAAATACCGACTTTTGAAAATGTGAAAGATATTTCTTACAGATTTTAAAAACTTTCTGCACCCGTTTTTCACCTACATCATAAAAAAGGAAAGCATAATTATAGTTTTTTTGTCTTTTCATTTTATAAGCCCTTTCTTAGTCTATAGCTACTTAGTAAAGATAATTACAGTTCTTTCGTTTTCTGATTTCGCAGTTAGAGCAAAATTGGCAGAACTCGGAATCAAAATAATTACAGTTCTTTTGTTCTTTGATTTCCATAAATCTCAATTCCAGAAAGAGAAATTTTCTCATAATCACAATTCTTTTGCTTTTTGATTTCAAACTTCTTTTTTTCAAATTCCTCCTTTTATGGAAAATGGAACAAACTCTTTTTCTTCAAGAATGTTTTTTATCAATTTATAGCAGTCAAGTTTCAGTGCTGTACGATAAGATACTTTCCTTTTTAATTTTGCATGCATAAATACACTTTCCATGCGTTTTTCAAATGCTTCTACAAAAATTTTTCTTCCTTCTTCATTTAAAATGCAGTAATTAACTTTCTTTTCAAAATGTTTTTCTACCTGTATTTTTCGATTATTCACTAAATCAAAAATAGTCCTAAATACAATAACCGACTTAAATACCTCGCTTAAATCCAGGCTTAAGGAAAATCTTCCCTCTGACGGTTCATGTAAGAAACTGATTCTTTGGTCTAAATGGGTCTGATAAATTGCGGAAATTGTTTTTGTATATAATAATGTATTTCCAAATGAAACTAATGCGTTAATTGGGTTATCAGGTGGTCTTTTTACTCGTTTATTCATAATAAAATCATCGGGAAGAAAATATTTAAAATCACCATAAAACCGCATCCACACTTCGCCTTCATAAGCCATCAATTCTTTTATCTCTTTTGCATTTTCAACCTGAGGTAAAAACTGCTGTTTTATCCAGTCAATTGTCTTTTTTACTTCTTTCTTATCATGTTTATAATAGTGGTACAACACTTCATAGATATTAAGCCCGATTCCTTTTACAATTGCTTTTGCAATTTCCATTCTTTCATTCTGATATTTTTCTGCCTGCTTTACCACCAGTTTTCCACTTAAGTAATGATTCCTCGGATAATAACTCCCACTATATCCTCCATAATAATTAAAGAAATGAACAATAATATGGTTTTGTGCAAGAAAATCTAACAGTTTTGTATTTATACTGACTTCATTTAAACAATAAATTTCTTTTGTATTTTCAACTGGAAGATAGACATTTCTTCCATTTTTCCGAAAACATAATGAATTATCTTTTCTCGTCAATTCCCCCATTGACATAATATATCTCGTGCTTCCCATTTTATTTTCCTCTTTTTAAACATAGCAGTATTCATAATATGCACACTTTTTACAAGTGTTTTTATGAATACATTCCGGCACTTTATTTCCGTTTAGCAATTCTTCTATTTTTATCTCATAGTTTTTTAATTCTATTTCGAGTTCTTCTGTTAATTCTATAATTTCTGTTTTTCTTTCTGTCTTTCTCTCTGTTTTTTTCTCTTTCTTTTTTGTTTCTATAAATTCCAGTTTTCCTTTTCGTATAATTCCTTTGGACTTTAACACACTTAAATAAAACAACAACTGCCATTTTGCTGCCGTCACATCTGCATCTGATTTTTTTGTCTCTACTAAATATTCTTTCGTAAGTTTATCAATCCGAATGTTTTCTATCGAAAGTTCTGTATTCTTTTTTCCTTCTGCCCGTTCCTCATGCAGGGCTTTTCCAATTTTTACCTGTTCACTGTTATCTTCCAGATTTAATTGATTTCCTAATAAATAGCACTGTCTTTTACAATGAAAATAATAGTTCATTAAAGTACCTGTTATCTGCATTTTTTCCCCTTATAAAAATATCGCACCTATCTCATCTTGAAACAATTCTCTTTTCAAAACACCATTTTCATCAAAATATTCTTCTCCCTGCTCAATATAATAAATGTCACCAATTTGTTCATCGTGTGTAAAGAATGCATCTCTGCCAAACTGATAAATAAAGTTATTCATCTTGCTTTTTATTTCATATAACTGCACTTTCTTCTTGGCATAATCCATTTCATTATTTTCTAATAGTTCTTTATAATCTTCCCACAGTATTCTTCCATCCAGTTCTTCTCCATCCTCTATTTGGATGATTTTTCCAAGATACACTGTTATCATCTGACGATTATCCTCTATCAGTTTCATGCGTTCTTTTATCTCTGGCATATTCAACCAGCCGACTTTCTGTTCAAAAAATTCCTGTAGATTTTCTTCATCCTCTTTTTCTTTTCTCTGTTTCAGTAATGGAAGAATCTGTGTTTCATAAAATTGGGGAAAATCTTTATCCGACAATAACTTTCTTATCTCTTCATTCAAAAGCGTAAATTTTTTATCACTTCTTACATCTTTTTTATAGATATCTTCTGCATCATCCATATCAAAAAAGTAGACGATTCCATTTTTTCTCGCGGACCGATTAATTCTTCCCATAAACTGTTCTTCGCTGTCCAATTTTGATATATCCTTATACCCAATATCCATATCGATATCTACCCCCGCTTCGATTACCTGAGTTGCAATAAGAATGACCGAAGAAAGCTGTTCTGCTTTTTTTATGATATCTTTTCTTTCCTGGATACTGCTGTCTCCCGTCATAAGCAGTACTGGTATTTCTGTCTCTTCTTTTAAAAATTGATAGAATCGTTCTGCTGTTGCCTTTTTTATAAATTCCACAAGCACTTTTTGACTTTCTGTTTCCCTCTCACAAATATGTTCTGCTAATTCTTCTATTGTTATCTTTCCTTCTAAAAGACTGTAATCTGCCGTAACTCTTCTGGCAAACTTAGGATGATTAAAATATTTTTTTCGATTTTTAATCAAAGTCACCGAATTTTCCCGCCTTGATGTAAGCAATTCCAAATCCGGCAGTGTCGCAGACATGATAATAATTTTGATATCCAGCAATTTTGCCAGCCCTTTTAAAAATACAATTATCTCACTCCATAAGTCATTTCTATAACTTTGAATTTCATCTAAAACAACTACGGAATGACACAATTGATAAAAGGCAAAGGCATCTTCTCTGCTGTTTCCAAACATGGTACGAAATAACATAACATGTGTAGATAATACAATTGGATAGTTTAAAAACTGTCTGTCTAAAAGTATTCTCTGATAATCTTGCGCTGTCTTTTTCGTGTTCCATTCATCCTCTTCTTTTCTATCTTTCAATGGTTCTAATGAATTGACAACGGCAATCTGCGACATAATTTCTTTCTTGTGTCCAAACACTTTTTCCATGCAGTTCATGTTTTGTTCTACAAGCGTATTAAATGGATAAATATAAAAAATTTTCTGCCTTTTGTTATCTGCATCCGCCAAATGAAAGCTGAGATTCATGGTCGTATTACTTTTTCCACTTCCAGTTGGGGCTTCTAAATAGAAAATAGTTTCATCTTTCTTTTCTTTTAGAACGCTCTCTGACTCCAAAAAGATTTCATTTCTTAAAGCATTAATTTCTTTTTCGTTTCTATACGCTTCTTCTGACAGAGGATATCTGGTTCTTTGATACGTCCTGATACTTTTTTGAATTGCTCCCTGTTCATAAGTTTCTATTATCTTTGAAAAATTTTCAATCTGCCCAAAGTCCTGAATTTCTATTCCATTCATAAATTCTGAGGTTGCATAATAATCAGAAGCTGTCAAAAGTGAATACAAAAGTCTTACCATTGCATACAGATAAATATCTTTTTCTAAGTTTTCCTGCTGTAAACGTGCTTTCATGGATTTCCATCGTTTTCTAAGTGTGCAGATTTCCTTATCGTTCATTACACCTGCTTTCCACACTTTCAGCCATTCCATCGCATCCACGCCCAGATTTTCTCCATCAAACTCTTCTCCTGAAAGACTATCCAAAAAACGTTCTAATTCAATTAATTTTCCATGATGTCTGGAAATAAGATACGCATAAATATAAGCAAAATCTTTTAATTGATTCTTTTCCTTTTTATCCTCTAACTTTTCAATTCTCTGTATCCAGTAATCCAAATAAAACACTGCCGAAAGAATGGAATGTCTGCTCCCGATATTATTATCAGGAGCAAACTTAAGATTCCACGAATGATTCATTTTATTCTTTTGATATCTCGGATTGAGTTTTCCCAAATCATGCATGGTAACTACATTTGCGGTCATGAGCCGAAACAACCGGCTCGCTTCGTCACTTAACTTTCCCAGATATTCTATTTCAAATTTTTGAAAGACTGAATTTAGATTTTTCTTTTTTACTATTCTGCTCCAATACTTCTGGCACTTTTCGGTATGCTCTTTTAAGGTTTCCTTCCTCTTTCCATTTTCTGCAGTATGAGCATAACATTTTTCACTATTATCAATAATTTCTTCTATATTCAAAAGAAATAATTCCATCTTGAAGATACCTTTCTAATAAAATGCTAATATCTTATTTTTGTCTTGATAAAGGACTGTTTCTTTTATTTCTTTTATTTTTACTGGAAGATTCGTATAACAAAACGTTTGATATTCATAAAGATTGGTATAACCGTTTAAGGCAGATGGAAGTTTCTCTTCATATTTAAAAGGTTCTATCTTATCTTCATCATCTGGAAGAAGAATACTCCCTATAGATTTCGGAAACATGGAAGAAATCTGAAGCTCCTCTAAATAAATTTCTTTTAAAGAAACACGCTCAACTTCTTCAATATCTGCAATATGATTATTTCTTCCAAGATAAGGAATATAAATACATTTGCTGTTTATTAAAAAATCTGCTAATAACTCCGCTTCTTCACTATCTATCATGAAGTAAATCTCCCATTCTGGATTTTCCAGCCATTGTTCTTTTACAATCAGATTTCCTCCTGTTTCCGCTGAAGCATACCCAACAGAATTATTATACTGCTGTATCTTTTTCGGTATATATCCCTGCTCATTTTCCGGTATCACACAAATCTTCAAGTCCTTTAATTTTCTATAAAACTCAGGGTATTCCTCTGTAGTCGGCTGCCCTTTTGCCTTTCTTTCCTGCTTTTTTGTTCCGTATCCGTCATAGCCCAAAATTGCTCCAAATATCCCAAGCAGTGCCATTTTATGAATTTGTCCATAAGTAAAATAACAATAAGTATTTACTTCCGGCTTTTTAAAAAAAGCATTTCTCCCTTTCAACTTAAATTTGACAGCCCTCATTCTTTATCCCTCTTTTTGTGTAATAATATTATAAATTTTTACATTTTTTCCTTCTGCTGACACCAATGTTGTCGTGTATGGGTTATAATAGATTTCAATACTTTTAATTCTCTCTTTCAGACTATCTAAAATCTGCATACATGCTTCAAGATTCATCACATTTATTGTCTCTCTTTTTTCAAATGTAATATATTCTGAAAGGTTTGGAAGATACAAATCTGCCTCTGTTTCCACAAACAGTGCAAACTCATTTTCACATCCTTCTTTGGCATTTGTTGCAAAAGAAGTCGCACAAACAAGTGCCGTTCTTTTGAAATTCTGATAATCTTCTTCTGTATAACCATTTGTTACCCCTAATTCGACCAACTCTTTATAAACCATTGGGTTAATCACAAATGGATAGAAATAATGTGCTTCATCACTTGTAATCTTTGTTCCTAATGTGGAATTTCTTGCTTCTTCTGTTTTTGCATCCTCTTTGCTTGCATCTCTAAAAGGGGAAAGAATCTGCTGTTCTTCTGCACAGGTATCTGCATATTTATTAAATCCCTGTCCAAACTGCACTGCACCGGTAATCGAAAAATTATTTTTTTCCTCTGCAAAAGTCGCGCCAAAATTTTTAACATCTACCGCTTTCATAAGATTGGTTAATATTTCTTTAGAATCTTTACATTTTTTCAAATCTTTTACTTCAAACAGCTCTTCATATCGCTCTTTCAATGATTTCGGAACGAAAGTCCCGTCTTTTTCCGAAAATTTCATAGACTTAATATACAATACTTTTTTTCCTTCATCATTCCACATCTTTTTGATTGGATATTTCAGTGCTTTATCACTTCCATACACCGTACCATTCGACATCTGCTTTGGATATCCTGTAAAATCTGCATTCCAGTTTGCCATAATTGAAGAAATTCCCAATACTCCATACACTCTTTTTTCCATAGTTATGCTTCCTCCCTGTTTTCTTCCCGTTCATTTTCTTCTTGTTTCTTTACTTCATAAATTAAATTGTCACTGATATAACCGGCTAAAATATCTTCCTGTGATATCTTTCCCTCTAAAATGTACCCCATCACCATTCCATACAATCGTTCAAAACGTCCCTTATAAAAACTGATTTGATAATTATATTTCAAAAAATACTGTCTCAGCTTTCTTTGAAGAAACTCATTACTTGCCGTATTCAAAAATGGATTTGCAAGTGAATGATTTTTATCTCCGGTTTTACTTAACGAAATAAAATAATAGACCAGCTGTCCTACTGCATAAAAATATTCTTCATCACTTTCAATGCCCCCCTGTTTTGTCTGATTTATCTTTTCACGTAAATTTTCACGAATCTTCTGATATTTATCCGCCATATCCTTCCCTCCAAAATATTCATCTAAAGAACACATAAGATTAAACTGCAGTCCCATTTTATTTGTAAATCCATTTTTTATTGAATTTTTAATAAGGTTCATACAGGTTTTATGTAAAATCTGGCTTATATTTTCTTTTCTGCCTTTATAAAGCCATGCAAAAATGGCATCCCTTGAACTGATTATGTTTCTTTTTATTTCACCTTCTGCTCGTATCTCTTTTACAGGAACAAAATAATTTTGCACTAAATATTTTGAAAATAATATTTCATTTATCAGTACCTGCATTTCTTTCTTATTTCTGTATTCTTTATATCTCTGTTCTTCTTTTTCTTTTAATCCAAGTACATTGCCGTATAAAAATGGTTTTTTCATCCTGTATTGATAAGATACAATCGTATCTTGATGATGAATTTCAATTTCTTTTCCTTTTTGAATCTTAAGAAAATACCCTGAGAACTCTTTTTCCATCATCTCACCATTCTTTTTTGCAACTATCTTTTTTTCTTCTGTATCAAAAAATAGATTTGTTTTTCCTGCATTTGCCTGATTCATCAGATATTCAAAAAATTTTCTTTGTTTCTCTGCTTCTTCGATGGGAATCAAGTACGATTGTTCTACTTTACGAGTTCGATTTTTCAAATAAGGTTTTTTATCATTAAATCCAAGATTATTATCTGGCAGTCCCAGCATTTGGTTCTCGATTTCTATATTGTAACTATTTTTATTAAATATCTTCATCTCAACATAACGCTTTTCTTCCTGAATATAAAGCGCCCTGTCCGCTTCAAAGAAAATCTTTAAATACTCATTTGGATTGGTCCATTGAACTCCTATTTTTTCCAGATTAAAAATATTCGTTTTTATCCATTCCCTGTTTTTTTTCAGCTTTTCTCTATCCACCTCTCCAATCTTTTTTTCTATCTGTTCATACAATTTTCTATCACTGGAATCTTTATATTTTTTTCTTGGATTTGCTAAAATATCAAAATACCGGTCTATCGCCTCCTCATTTAATTTTCCATCTTCAAAACTTTTTTGCTTAACCCAAAATGACAGATAATTATTGGAATGTATCGTTTTCTTAGTATCCTGTGGTTTATCCATACTCACAAGCTTACTGTGATAATCCAAAAAACAGAGTTCTTCATAATTCGCCGGAATCCGTTCCAGTCTCCTTGTCTTTTTATCCATCTTAATGGTACATATCTCTGTTTCTCCTGATTTTCTTACAAGAATATAGATTCCATTATCCAAAATATATTGGTCTAAAATAATTCTGTCTCTATCTCCGGTACGTTTTTCTACACGTTTCATCTCTTCATCGAATATTTCCAGACAATCTTTTAACACATCCTCACCATCCTTTTTCTATACCCATCTATAATTACAGTATCCAAACCCCCTTGAATTTAATTCACAAATTCCTGTTCCAAGCAGAAAATACGCCATTTTCTGTGCCTGTTCTTCATCCGCAATTTTAAGATTAATCTTATCTCCCAACAGTCGGATTTTTTTATATTCATTTGGAATTGGGTTTTTATTTAAAAAACGAAATCCTGTATACAACTGAAAATCTTCATTTAAATCCTCACCGGTATACTTTTTATATTTTTTTACAGCATTCTCAAATAAATGTTTTTCAAACTCATCTAAGGACATCTGATTTTTCCAGTAACCATCGTCCGATTTTTGAATCACTGGTGTCAGACTGTAAATTTCACGAATTCTTTTTTGAGGTAAAATTCGTCCTTCTATCGTAAGCCCTTTCATAAACGGATTATGATGGTCTTTTAATACCTCATAAAAATATTTAGCAAGTTTTGCATCAACTGTACGGATTGTAATCGTATAAATCTTATCTTTTTTATACACTCCTTCTCTTTCAAGCGGATAGCATCCATTAAAACAATAATTTTTAAACTGATTCTCTTCATGGTAGTCCAGCCATTTTGATTCCTTTGCTAGTGCTGAATCAATAAATCCTGCCTCTCTTGCGAGCAGTTTTTCAGTTTCAATATCTTTTAATAAATATACTTTTAATTTCATTTCAAATACTTTCATAGGTTATTTCCCTCCGGAGCTCTTTTGTTCTGTAATTAGAATAGCATATATTTCATTTCTTTAAAAGATTGCTTTTTATATTATTTTAGTTCCTTTTATCGCATTTTAAAGTCATATTTTCATTGTTTTTAGTTCCTATTAAAATCAAAAAGCCTTGGAACTATCTTTTCATTCCAAAGCTTTCTTTCTCTTTCATTATTCTTTCATTATTTTAGTACTTTCTTCACAACCTCCAACAGTCTTGCCAAATCAATCGGTTTTGACACGTGTTCATTCATTCCTGCCTCCAGGGCTTTTTGTCTATCCTCTTCAAATGCATTTGCCGTTATTGCCACAATTGGAATATTAGCTGTTTCTGAATTTTTTAGTTTTCGGATTTGGCGGGTTGCTTCATATCCATCCATAATCGGCATTTGAATATCCATAAGAACCATCTTGTAATAATCAGCATCAGCTTTTTCAATCATATCGACGCATGCAACACCATCATTGGCGGTCTCAACAATACATCCTTCCTCCGTCAATAGTTCCGTTGCGAT
>ERZ841116.1600-NODE-1600-length-10642-cov-3.107301_pt1 | contig 10642 bp, 10 predicted proteins | sample MGYA00519875_ERZ841116 | MGnify/ENA primary metagenome ERZ841116 (study PRJEB31850, sample SAMEA3708889) | human gut metagenome | biome: human gut; feature: human-associated habitat; material: faeces | place: China | collected 2014 ... | reverse complement strand
ATTTTTCCCCTTTCCAACTTCACAATTTTACACTTTATAGTCTTAAATAGAGTAACAAAAAATCCATAAAAAGTCAAATCTTTTAACGTCCGTAATTCACGGACTTTGTGCCATTTAAAGATGTTTTTTTTACGTCTTTATGCTATACTGAAACTGCTTTGTTGTACTAATACAATATTAATTATTCTACAATTTTTCAAAGACTTTTTCTCACTCACAAAAGTCTTTGTTGGGAGGACATCTATGGATACTTTTACCTTTATTCTTGAAATTATCGGCACAATTGCATTTGCATCTTCAGGTGCAATGATCGCCATCGAAAAAAAAATGGATATTTTTGGCGTAAACATTTTAGGAGCGACTACCGCCGTCGGTGGCGGAATGATGCGTGATATTATTCTCGGCGTCACTCCTCCTGCTGCATTTTCCAAACCGGTATATGTGTTATTTTCGGTGCTGACTGCTACCCTGCTGTTTACAATTGTCTACACCAATCCTTCTATCTTAGATTCTGGGTTTAAAAGTAAATATTACGATACCATCATGCTTTTATGTGATACGCTCGGACTTGGAATCTTTACTGTAGTCGGGATTCAGGCTGCCGCAAATGTTATGAACAAAGACAATGCCTTTTTCTTTGTTTTTGTCGGAGTATTGACCGGAGTCGGGGGTGGTGTAGTTCGTGATATCATGGCAGGCGAAACCCCTTATATTCTGGTTCGGGAAATTTATGCCTGCGCTTCCATTGCCGGAGGTGCTGCCTGTGTGATATGCCGAAACTCTGTCGGTGAAGCCGCCGGTGCAATTATCGGCTTGATTGTAACTGTCGTCATCCGTCTCCTCGCTTCCTATTTTCATTGGAATTTATGGAGAATCCGCTAATTAGGGGTTTCATTCTTTTTTTCAGAGTGTTATACTCTTAAATTAGAAAATATTTTGAAAAGGAGCGATAACCACTATGAGTAAAGCAGATGAAGTAAGAAAAGCAATGGTAGCTGCGATGAAAGCAAAAGACAAAGAAAGAAAAGACTCTCTGTCCATGCTCTTATCCGCACTGAAAAACAAAGCAATTGATAAAAGAGAAGATTTAACAGAAGCAGAAGAAAATGAAGTTGTCTTAAAAGAAATCAAACAGACAAAAGAAACCTTAGAAATGACTCCTGCTGACAGAACTGATATTATCGAAGAATGCAGCAAACGCATCGCCGTATACGAAGAATTTGCACCAAAAATGTTAAATGAAGACGAAATCAAAACAGTAATCGATGGAGTCTTAAAAGAACTTGAAATTGAAACGCCAACCGGAAAAGATAAAGGACGCATCATGAAAGTCCTGATGCCAAAAGTAAAAGGAATTGCAGATGGCAAACTGGTAAATCAGGTACTTGCAGGTATGATGCAGTAGTTTCTAATTCAAAATAAAATTCAAAATACTAATTTTCAATTCAAAAAAGACCTCTGAACAATGTTCAAAAGGTCTTTTTCTTTTATTTTTGCCAAATCAGACGGAATGTACTTCCCTTATCAATGGTACTTTCCAGTTCTACTTTTGCGCCCAGATAAGCAGCACCGTGTTTTACAATCGAAAGTCCAAGACCGGTTCCACCAATTTCTTTTGAATGACTTTTATCCACACGATAAAATCGTTCAAATACTCTGCTCTTTTCCGCCGCTGTGATTCCAATTCCGGTATCACGGACAGACAGACATATCTGATTTCTTGTATTTAATACTGTAACGGTAACACTTCCGCCTTTTTTATTGTATTTAATCGCATTATCACACAGATTAGAAACAATTTCATCTAAAATCGGCAGTACGGTTTCAAGTTCTGCATGTTCACCTTCCATATTCAACTGAACCTGTGCTTTATTAGCAGATTCCTGAAGCCTGCTCAATACATCTTTAGCCAGATTATAGATATCTACTTTCTCTCTCTGATACGGCTGACAATTTTCATCCAGCTGAGAAATTTTTATAATATCATCCACTAAGGTAACCAGTCTCTGTGTCTCATCAAATATCTTTCCTGCAAACTTCCGAACATCTTCCTGTTTTACAAAACCACTTTGAATGATTTCTGCAAAGCCTGAAATCGAAGTCAACGGAGTCTTTAATTCATGAGAGACATTTGCTGTAAATTCCCGTCTTAAAGAATCTCTCTGCATTTTTTCAGTCACATCAATTAAAAGAATCACTGCACCTGCTATCGTTTCTTTGTCAAATACCGGATTTGCACAAACCTGGCAGTAACGTTCTCCCAAATTTAATACGGACTCTACATGTTCTCCACGTAAGACTTTGTCTATTGTCTTCTCAAATGCTTCACTACGATTCAGTGACAGCACACTTTCTTTATCTTTTACCTGTCCGGCATCTAAAAGTTCCAGTGCACTGGCATTACTGGAAAGCAAATCTGTCTGTGTATCGATGACAAGAAGTCCCTCCTGCATCTGCTTTGTGATAATCTGAAATTCTTTCTGCTGTCGTTTTGCATCCGAAAGCTGTTTCTGAATGGTCTTCTGCTGTTTATTAATCTTTGTAATAAATGGAGCCATTTCATCATAAGTATCAATTTCATCCGGATGTTCCAAATCCAGCTCATTTAATGGTGTTACGATATGTTTGGAAAGTCTCGATGCAAAAAATGCTCCTAATAATATCATAAGAACCAGCACGCAGACAGCTGGGAGAATCAGCTGTTTTAACAGAGCAATCACCGTATACTGCTCGCTCGAAATACGAAGGATACTATTATCAGACAAACGTTTTGCATAGTAGACCGTCTTTTCTCCTAATGTATCAGACTGTCTGACAGAAGTTCCTGCACCGTTTTTCTGTGCATCCTTAATTTCTTCCCTGTCATTGTGATTCGACATATCAAAAGCGTCTGCTTTATTATCAAAAATAACCGTTCCATCCTCCGCAATCCAGGTCAACCTTGCCGAATTTTTTGGAAGCTTCTCAAGTACACTCTCTCCATTTTCCTCTACTGCAAGTTCCAGATAAGATGCTTCTGCTTTTAATTCTTTTTCTAATTGATTCCCAAAAAAATGATATAAAACGCCCATAAGAAATGCCAGTCCTGTCACCATGCAGACTGCAGAAACCAGCATAATTGAGCGGAAAATCCGTTTTGTCATGAAGCTTTTCCTCCTATCTTATATCCTACTCCTCTTACTGTTTTAATACAGTCTCCGGCATCTCCCAGCTTTTGCCTGAGTGTCCGCACATGAACATCTACTGTTCTGCTTTCCCCATCAAATTCATAGCCCCAGATACGGTCTAACAATTTTGACCTTGAAAATACAGTTTCCTGTTCAGAAAGCAGTACACACAGCAGTTCAAATTCTTTTAAAGTAAGTGAAATTTCTTTTCCGTCCACACTCACAATATGTCTGGATGGACAAACATAGATTTTTCCAAACTGATATTCTTTGACCCTTTCCTGTTCTTTCGGATCGCTTCGCCTTAATGCAGCCCGCACTCGTGAAATCAGTTCCATCATACGAAACGGCTTTGCGATATAATCATCCGCTCCACTGTCGAGACCTAATACTGTATCATATTCGCTTCCCTTTGCAGTCAGCATAATAACAGGCAATTTTTTGGTCTGGCTTGTATTTTTAATTTTCTTCAAAATACTAAGTCCATCCTCTTCCGGCAGCATAATATCAAGCAAAAACAGGGATGGAATCTCCTGCTGCATTGCCTTCCAAAATTTAGATGGGCGTTCAAAGCTTTCTGTTTCAATCCCCTGACTGTTTAATGTGTATGTGACCAGTTCTCTTATATTTTCATCATCCTCTACCAGATAGACCAACCCTTTCACCTCATTCCTATCTGTCTGCTATATGATGTTCATTACTCTTATGCACACCGGTAATAGAATACTGTACCCATTCTGCAACATTAACTGCGTGGTCGCCAATTCTCTCAAAATATTTTGCCGCCATTAAAATATCAATTGCCGCTCTTGGGTCATTGTTTTTTCCCTGAATTTCCTGAATCAGTTCTTCTCTTATTTTATTAAATAAATCATCTACGATATCATCTGATTCAATAACTTTTTCTGCAAGCTCCAAATCATTTTTTACAAACGCATCAATGCTTTTTGTTACCATGTCAATTGTTGCCTTTGCCATATCATGAATCTGAACTTTACTCGCAATACTGCTGTTTACAATATAAGGAGTCAAGTCAGAAATATCTGCCGCCTGGTCGCCGATTCTTTCCAAATCAGAAATCAGTTTTAAGGCAGCCGAGATAACACGTAAATCTCTTGCTACCGGCTGTTGCTGAAGCAGAAGTCTCATACAGATATCTTCAATTTCTCTTTCTTTTGCATCTACTTCACTCTCAAGTGCTGCCACTTTATGCAAAGTATTCTCTTCCTGAACTTCTAAAGAAGACGCAGCCAGTGTGATTGCCTGCTCGCATAAACTTCCCATTTTAATTAATTCCACATGCAGTTTTTCCAATTGCTGGTCAAATCTTGTACGCATATCAACCAAACCTCCCTGTAATATAATCCTCTGTTCTCTTATCTTTCGGCATAGAGAATAATTGTTCTGTTTCACCAAATTCTACGATTTCCCCTAAAAGGAAAAATGCAGTTTTATCAGAAATACGGGCTGCCTGCTGCATGTTATGCGTAACCATTACAATCGTATAATCTTTCTTTAATTCCATTGCCAATTCTTCGATTTTGGAAGTTGAAATCGGGTCAAGGGCACTGGTCGGCTCATCCATTAAAAGTACTTCCGGCTGAACAGCAAGTGCTCTTGCAATGCAAAGTCTCTGCTGTTGTCCACCGGACATTCCAAGTGCATTGGATTTCAAACGATTCTTTGTCTCTTCCCAGATGGCAGCATCACGCAGAGATTTCTCTACGATATCATCCAGTTTGGATTTCGAACGGATTCCATGAGTACGCGGTCCATAAGCAATGTTATCGTAAATACTCATCGGAAATGGATTTGGCTTCTGAAATACCATTCCGACACGTTTTCTAAGCAGATTGACATCCATCTTTCCGTAAATATCTTCCCCATCAAGTAAAACCTGTCCGTCAATCCGGCATCCTTCTACCAAATCATTCATACGATTTAATGATTTCAAAAGCGTCGATTTTCCACATCCGGACGGTCCGATAAATGCTGTAATTTCATTTTGCGGAATTTTAATATTTATATTTTTTAATGCCTTAAAATCTGAATAATACAAATCCAGATTTGAGACTTCTATTTTCTGATTTTTTTTCAATTCCATTTCCGTTATTCTTTCCCTTTCGTAAGTTTCTTTGCTATTTTTCCGGAACCCCAGTTAATCAGCAACACAAAAATTAACAGGACAACGGATACTGCATACGCCTGATTCATATATAAACCTTCTCTGGAAAGATTGTACATGTGTACTGCTAAAGTTGAACCAGAACCCATGATGCTCGACGGCACTTCTGCCACCGCACCTGCGGTATAAATCAAAGCTGCTGTTTCTCCAATGATTCGTCCGACTGCAAGAATGACACCGGCTAAAATACCAGGAATTGCACTTGGAAGTACAATTTGAAATACTGTTCTGAGTTTTCCTGCTCCAAGTCCGAAACTGCCTTCACGAAAGGAATCCGGAACGGATTTTAATGCTTCTTCCGTCGTTCTCATAATCAGCGGAAGAATCATAATTGACAATGTCAGAGCACCTGCAAGTAAAGAATAACCCCATTTTAATGCGGTTACAAAAAACAATGCACCGAACAGACCATATACGATAGATGGAATTCCGGAAAGTGTCTCTGTCGTCAGACGAATAATTTTTACAAATTTATTTCCTCTTTTTGCATATTCCACAAGGTAGATTGCGGAAAAAATACCAAGCGGCACTGCAATGACCAGTGATAATATCACAATAATTAACGTATTAATGATAGATGGAAGCATGGAAGCATTCTCACTTGTATATTTCCATGCAAATAACTGTGGTGTCAGATTCGGAATTCCATGAACCAAAATATAGACAATCAGAAAAAATAAGACTAAGAAGGTTAAAGCGGCTGATGCAAAGACCAGACCTTTTAAAATACCGGCACTGATTTTCGCTCCCTGATGTTCTTTTTTATGCATGACCACTTTCCCCCTTATTTAATCTGGCAACGCAGAAGTTAATAATTAAGATAAATACAAATAATACCACGCCTGTTGCGATTAATGCTTCTCTGTGTAAATCTGCTGCATATCCCATTTCCAGTACAATGTTTGATGTCATGGTTCGGACACCTCTTAAGATTCCGGCAGGCATACGTGCCTGATTTCCTGCTACCATTACAACTGCCATGGTTTCACCGATTGCACGACCGATTCCAAGTACCACACCTGCAATCAGACCGGATTTGGCAGCCGGAAGCACAACGAAAAACAGACTTCTTTCTTTTGTTGCGCCAAGTGCCAGAGAACCTTCATAGTAATTGGACGGTACTGCACGGATTGCAGATTCTGTCACCCCGATAATCGTCGGAAGAATCATGATTCCAAGCAGGATAGAAGCACTTAAAATACTGCTTCCGTTTCCTTTGTGGAATAAATCGCGAATCAGTGGAACTAACATCATTAAACCAAAGAAACCATATACAACCGATGGGATTCCGGCCAATAAGTCAATTGCCGATTTTAAAAAACGATATACTTTTTTGGGACAGTAGGAAGCCATAAATACAGAAGTTAAGATTCCAATCGGAACTCCGATTAAAATTGCACCTGCGGTTACATAAATACTTCCCATAATCATCGGAAGGATTCCGTAAATATTATTTCCCGGTTTCCACATCGTTCCTAAAAGAAACTTGAAAATTCCAATTTCTTTCATCGCCGGAATTCCGTTTACAAACAAAAACAGACAAATCAAAGCGACTGCAAGTACGGATGCACATGCGGCGATAAAAAACACCGCATGCATCACCTGTTCTTTATATTTTTTCATTCTGTTCACCCTTTTAACCTTCTTCAGGCTACTGATTCTTTCTTAAGTCTTCTTTACTGAAGCGCCTCATCCCATGTAAGCACATCACCTGTAAAGATGGATTTTACCTGATCAGAACTCAGTTCATCAGTCGGGTTATCATTGTTTACGACTACTGCAATACCATCCATTGCAATAACAGTTGGTGTCAGACCTGCTTCTTTTTCAGAATCTTTTAATTCTCTGGAAGCCATTCCGATATCACATACACCATCAATTGCATTCTGCATACCTGTTGTAGAATCACTTGTCTGGATTTCTACTTCTACATCACTGTTAACTGCCTGATAAGCTTCTTTTAATTTTTCCATTACAGGAGATACAGAAGAAGAACCTGCAACAACAACTTTTCCGCTTGCTCCATTTGATTTATAATCACTCACATCATCAAGAGGGATGTATTTGTTGTCTTCCACTACTTTCTGTCCTTCTGTACTTAAAATAAAGTCTTCAAAATCCTGTGCTGCGTCACTTAAATCCTCTTTTGTTGCAATATTAAACGGTCTGGAAATTTTATAACTTCCATTTTTGATATTTTCTGCTGTTGCTTCACTTCCATCAATCTTAACAGCTTTTACGGAATCATCTAAAGAACCGAGCGAGATATAACCAATTGCGTATTCATCCTGTGCCACGGTAGACATCATAACAGAAGTACTGTTTGTGATATTTGCTTCTTCTGTTGTCATATCCACCTTTTCTCCATTTACTTCTTCTTCAATTCCAAATAATTCTACGAAAGCACCTCTTGTACCAGAACCATCTTCTCTTGATACGACTGTGATGTCTCTTGTATTATCCCAGTCACTGCCCGCATCAGCACTGCTTTCTGTTTTTGCAGTTCCATCTGTACTTCCGCTGTTATCTGTTCCTGAATTACTGCTTCCACATGCTGTCATTGCTGCTGCCATAATTCCTGTAATTAATAATGCTGCTAATTTTTTCTTCATAATTAAATTCTCCTTGCTTTATGATTTTTATCTTTTTTAGTATTGCTCTCATTTACGAGTCTCAGTATAAAAAAGCAAAGTAAAATATAAAATCTGTCTCATGTTAAATTTTGGTAAAAAAAGAAGCTGTTAAAATTCCTCTTTTAACAACTTCTCTTCTATAAAAACTATGTTTTTTATTTTCCCTGCATTCGTTTAATTACTTTTAACCTTGTAAATTCTTCTCTCTCTTTTTCTTCGAGTGCATTGCTGATGGATTTTGTCAATTCTTCATATTTCGGAATTGTGATATTCTTCAGCGCATTGGCTCTTTTCTGGGTTTTCTTAATATTAATTGCCAGACGATAGGCTGCATTTTCCACCGCAGAAAGACGAATCGTCAGCTGTTTTACTTTTTCAAACGCTGCCTTTGCTTCATCAAGAGAAGCCTTTGTTCCATAATAAGCATAAGTTGGCGCATTAGATGACTCATTCGCCTGAACTAATGGAATCTCTGTTCCCATAACACTTCGGGTCTTAATCTGAATCGAATCTTCCACCGGAACAGTTCTTGAAATTTCCTGTACATAGCTGATTCCAATATCCAAATTTGCTCTCTGAAGTGCCGAATAAGCCGTACGAAATGTGACATCAATCTGTGACTGGATATCTTTTGCCTGGTCTACTAACTCCATCAGTTCTTTAATTAAAATATTTCTTTTTTTGTCCATCAAATCAAAGCCCTGTTTGGATAAAGCGAGAGAATTTTTTGCCAGTATCAGATTTCCTTTGGTTGGAAAGGTATTCGGATCCATAACATCACCTCTTCTTTATGCATTCTCTTCCGGATGATAGTATTTATCCAGTATCTTCGTGTCAATACGGTCGAGCTCATCTCTTGGAATCATTCCAAGCAGTTTCCATCCGAGATCCAGGGTTTCCTGAATACTTCTGTTTTCATCCGGTCCCTGACCGACAAACTGTTGTTCAAATGCATTTCCAAATTCCAGATATTTTTTATCGAGCGGTGAAAGTTCATCTTCACCAATAACAGATGCAAGTGCTCTGGCATCTCCTACTTTTGCATAACAGGAGAACAGCTGATTCGCTACATCCTGATGGTCTTCTCTCGTATAACCTTCACCGATACCATCCTTCATCAGACGAGACAGGGATGGAAGGACATTAATCGGCGGATAAATTGCCTGCCCATGAAGCTGACGCTCGAGTACAATCTGACCTTCTGTAATATACCCGGTTAAGTCAGGGATTGGATGCGTAATATCATCATTTGGCATTGTAAGAATCGGAATCTGTGTAACCGAACCTGTTCCACCTCTTACAATTCCTGCACGTTCATAAAGGGTTGCCAGTTCACTGTATAAATAACCCGGATAACCTTTTCTTGATGGAATCTCTCCTTTTGAAGAAGAAACCTCTCGCATCGCTTCCGCAAAAGAAGTAATATCAGTAAGAATAACCAAAATGTGCATGCCTTTCTCAAATGCCAGATACTCTGCCGCAGTAAGTGCAACCTTTGGCGTAATCAAACGCTCTACTACAGGGTCATTTGCCAGATTCAGATACATGACTACGTGATCCGCAACACCGCTCTCCTCAAAAGTTCTGCGAAAAAATTCTGCTACGTCATATTTTACACCCATTGCCGCAAATACAATTGCAAACTTCTCATCACTGTCCCCGCCAAGAGAAGCCTGTTTTACAATCTGTGCTGCAAGCTGGTCATGTGGAAGTCCGTTTCCCGAGAAAATCGGAAGTTTCTGTCCACGAATCAGGGTTGTCAAACCATCAATCGCAGAGATACCTGTCTGAATAAAGTTTCTCGGATACTCTCGTTTGACTGGATTTAACGGCAGACCATTAATATTTAATTTCATTTCCGGAATCACCGGACCAAGGTCGTCAATTGGTTTTCCGATTCCGTTAAAAGTTCGCCCAAGGATGTCCGGAGATAATTCTACTTCCATTGGATGTCCTGTCAATTTTGTATGGGTGTTTAAAAGAGACATGTTTTCTGTTCCCTCAAATACCTGAATGACAGCTTTATCCTCATAAATTTCTACAATGCGCCCGATTTTTTTTGTACCGTCATCTACTTTAAATTCTACAATTTCATCAAAAGCTGCATCCTGCACCCCTTCGAGCACAACCAGAGGGCCGTTGATTTCACTTAAGCCAAGATATTCGATTGCCATGCCGTTCCCTCCTTATCCATTCTTTTCCATAACTGTATCATAAAAATCATCTACTGCTTTTCGATAATCATCCATCATCTCTAACTTATCGTTTGGTACATCATATTTAATAGAGATTACTTTTTCAAAAATATTTTCCCGACGAAGTACAGACATCGGCATCCCCATTGCAATCAGACTTCTGCATTTTTGATTTAAATACAAAATAATTTCCATCATTTTAAACTGTTTTTCCAGAGAAACACAAGTATCATCCGGATGAAATGCATTCTGCTGTAAAAATCCAAGGCGAATCACTCTTGCAATTTCAAGCGTCAGCTTCTGGTCGTCCGGAAGTACATCACTACCAATCAATTTTACAATTTCCATCAGACTGCTTTCCTGATTCAAAATTGCCATTAATTTATTTCTGTCATCTACAAATTTTGGTGAAACATGTTCTCCATACCAGTGTGCCAAATCATTTAAATACTCACTGTAACT
>ERZ841116.1599-NODE-1599-length-10642-cov-6.645603_pt1 | contig 10642 bp, 6 predicted proteins | sample MGYA00519875_ERZ841116 | MGnify/ENA primary metagenome ERZ841116 (study PRJEB31850, sample SAMEA3708889) | human gut metagenome | biome: human gut; feature: human-associated habitat; material: faeces | place: China | collected 2014 ... | reverse complement strand
AGTACAGCCACCCGCACCTGGAGACCGTTGGTCCGAAGCTGCGCGCCATGTTCTCTTGGAACAACCAGACGGACGCCGATGCCGATATGGCCGAGTCCTTCAACGGCAAGATCGCTCGTACCCAGGTTCAGTGATTTCGCTGTAGCGGCTGCATGTTAAGGGCCGCTGAATAACGTAGTAGCGCAATATGCGCGAAACGTGTTGGAAGCCACCGTCTCACCGCGGTGGCTTCTTTTTGTTGCCGTGTTGTTTTATGACTGGGATATTTCGTATGCGGGATCGCAGTACTGATTGTCGGGGGAGCCGCACGGCTAGGCGTTGGCCCACTTTGTGGACTCAATGCTTATTTAGGAAGGGACGGGAGTAGGATAGACCCCAGTTTGCAGGACAAAATCCATGCACAAAAACACGCGAATTCATCTGCGAATGGTAGAAACCCGAGCGCCGGGAGGCGTTCACCCCACTACATAAAAAGGAGTGCCAAGTACAATGGCTGCACAAATCTGGTACGAGAACGACGGCGATCTCTCGGTCCTCGAAGGCAAGAAGGTTGCCATCATCGGTTACGGTTCCCAGGGCCACGCCCATGCGCTGAACCTGCGCGATTCCGGCGTCGACGTCGTCGTCGGCCTGCGCCCGACCTCCAAGTCTGTCGAGCACGCCAAGGAGCAGGGTCTGGAAGTCAAGTCCGTTCCGGAAGCTGCTGCTGAGGCCGATATCATCATGATTCTGGCTCCGGATCAGTACCAGCGCACCATTTGGGCCAATGACATCGAGCCGAACATCAAGCCGGGCGCAGCTGTTGCTTTCGCTCACGGCTTCAACATCCACTACGGCTACATCAAGCCGTCCGAGGACCACCCGATCTTCATGGTCGCTCCGAAGGGCCCGGGCCACATCGTTCGTCGTGAGTACGCCAACGGCCGTGGCGTTCCGGTCGTCGTGGCCGTGGAGCAGGATCCGCGCGGCGACGCTTGGGACATCACCCTGGCTTATGCCAAGGCTCTGGGCGCTCTGCGCGCAGGTGCCATCAAGACCACCTTCACCGAGGAGACCGAAACCGATCTGTTCGGCGAGCAGAATGTGCTCATGGGCGGCGTGAACAAGCTCGTTGAAATGGGATTCGAAGTCCTCACCGATGCCGGTTACCAGCCTGAAATCGCCTACTTCGAGGTCTGCCACGAGTTGAAGATGCTCGTCGACCTCATGAACGAGGGCGGTCTGAACAAGGCTCGCTGGTCCTGCTCCGACACCGCCCAGTACGGCGACTACACCAACACCTGCATCGACGAGCACGTACGTGAGCGCATGCAGTACCATCTGCAGCGCATCCAGGACGGCTCCTTCGCCAAGGAGTTCATCGAGGACCAGGATGCTGGCGCTCCGAAGTTCAAGGCTCTGCAGGAAGAGTATGGCAACGTCCGCATCGAGACCGTCGGTCCGAAGCTGCGCGCCATGTTCTCCTGGAACAACGGCAAGGATGACGACGCTGATATGGCCACCTTCACCGGCAAGATCGCCCGTGGCTGATGTGGCTCATTCGGCTAATCGCTGAGTCTTTTACAAGACCGCTGCCCTTACGGGTGGCGGTCTTTTTGTATGTTCTGTCGCATATTGTTCTAGGATAGATATGTACGGTTTCTTACGGTTTTTCTATAGGAAGAGATGTCATGGTCACTGCGACTGGTCCCGCACCTGGTTCTGAAATGACAACGTCGGCTGAACCTACCGAAGACCGTAGCACGTCAGGAGTTCTGCACGTTGCCGCGATTTTCGCCTCGCATATGGTGTTGCAGCGTAACAAGCCCATCGCCGTGTTCGGCGCGCTTGATGCCGATTGCGCCGGACTTGAGGTTTCCGCGGAAATCCGCGATTTCGATGGTTCCGTGATCGTGCAGGCGCATGCGTACGCCTCCAAAGAGATCAAGAACGGTTTTTCACCGTGGCGCGTCATGCTGCCGGCACAGCCCGAAGGTGGCCCTTATACGTTGCGCGTCACCGCAGGCAACGATTTCATCGAATATTATGACGTGCTTATCGGCGAAGTATGGCTGGCCGGCGGTCAAAGCAATATGGAACTTGAATTGCGCAACAGTGAGGACGCCGAGGAAGCCCTCGATAACTGTGCCGATCCGTTACTGCGCTTCTACAATGTGCCGAAAACCGGTGTGATCAATCGCAACGCCGAACATGCGGCAAGCTGGCAGGAATCATCGCCCGAAAATAGTGGCGTGATGAGTGCCGTAGCGTACTATTTCGCGCGAAAACTGCGTGATGAACTTGATTCCGACCTTCCAATCGGCATTATCGACTGTTATATCGGGGGTACGTCGATTAGCTGTTGGATGAGCGAGGACGCACTGAATTCCAGTGAATCCGGGCGCGATTATCTTGCTCGCTACGAGCAGGCGGTCGCCGGTAAAACGCAGGAACAGTTCGATTTGGAGTATCGCGAATGGCAGTCGCGTTCTGATACGTGGAATGCGTCGATTGCTGCAGCTCGTGAAGCCGATCCTGATGTGACGTGGGATACGCTGACCCAACAGTATGGCGAATGCCCGTGGCCGCCGCCGATGACGCCGACTTCGCAGTGGCGTCCGGCTGGCCCGTTCCATGCCATGCTGGAGCGTATTGTGCCCTATTCCTTGGCTGGATTCCTGTGGTATCAGGGCGAGGAAGACGAGCCATATTGCGGATCCTACCGTGAGTTGCTGGGCATGATGATTGGTGAATGGCGTGCGCTGTGGAGCGAAAGCCTGCCGTTCTTGATCGTGCAATTGCCGCAGTGGATTGACAAGAAGGTCGACGAGGGCGACGGCGATCCGATGCTGTGGCCGGTGTTGCGCGAGGCTCAGTGGGATGCCGCGCAGTCCATCGACAATGTGTTCGCCATCTGCACTATGGATTGCGGCGAATACAACAACATTCATCCGGTTGATAAGCGTACGCCGGGTGAGCGTCTCGGCGAATGCGCGCTCCGCCAGATTTACGGCATGAGTCGTGTTCCGGTGTATGGGCCGACGGTACTTGGTTTCCGCTGCGACGAAGGCGGCCGCGTGCGCCTGTTCTTCCGGTACGCGCATGGCCTGCATTTCAGCGGTACTACGCCCGACAGTTTTGGTGACGAGTTCGCCAAGAGCCTGCCTTCATTGGTACGTCTGCCGGAACGTTCCGGTTTCGAGCTTGCCGGTGCCGATGGTGTGTTCCATCCGGCCTACGCCGCGATTTTCGTGGATTGCGATATTGACGATCTGGTCAACGCAAAGGTCAATGTGGTTGATTACAACGCCACGGAATTCGGTATTCCGATCAACAGCCGCAGTATCGGCACGATTACGTTGGCCACACCGAAAGTGTCGCAACCGGTTATGATGCGTTACGCATGGCGTAGTTGGGGTCCGGCACCGTTGTTTAATGACAATAAGCTGCCTGCTCACCCATTCAAGCTAGACCTGACCGATCACACCGACTCTGATTACGCTGAATAATCGCGTTGAATGATTGTCGATAGTTAACAATGAATAGCGTGCGATTGCTGTGCTTATAGTGTGCTGCAATCGCACGCTTTATATTGTGATTGAAGTCCTGCTGATCGCACGTCAGTCAAATACGAATCAAATACCAGTCAAATAAAAAATCGTTGAAAAATCAACGTTTCTGTGATTTATGCCACCAAAATCGCAGAAACGAATCAAATAAAATGCGCTGCACTGCGAGCGCATAAGCTATTGCCAGAGGTCCGGGCCGAATGATTCCAGGTATGCGGTGAGTTCGGCCGCCATCTGCTCGTTTTCCGGAATGCGCGGGTGACCATCCGTGCCGCAACCGTTGTGCGAATACAAGAAATGTTTCACGTGAAACTCGCCCTCAGTGCCGCGGCCTTTGCCGTGGAGGATGGCGTGGAACTTACCGTCACAGCCAAGAGCTACGTGCGCGACCTGTTCTGCATGGCAGACAAGGTCGACGTGAAGGTTTCGGTGGCCGAGGGCATGGTCTCGCTGCTTCCGGGCGAAAGCGTCATGCTGCACATCGCCACCGCCGATGTCGCAGCGCTTGCCGATCCGGGTGCGTTCGCAGCCGCCAACGTGCTGCGTTCCGTCAACGATCTGAAGCGTGAATGGTGAGATTCCGCGAATGTGCCGTCTACTGAAGCGATAGAAGAGTGGATAGAGGACTACTGAAATTTCAGTTGACGTGTTCGGTTGAGTAAAAACATAAGTTGAAGCGCCGCCAACCTTAAGAGACGAAAGTGTTGTGAACACTGACTTTTCAAGAGGTTGGTCGGCGCTTTTACTGTACGATGTAGATGAACCGTTTAAGTTGCGATTTAAGTTAAGAAGAAGGACATGGACATGCCTATTCAAAAAAGCAAGGTGACGATTTTTGACGTTGCCAAGGCTTCGGGAGTCTCTAGTAGCGCCGTTTCGTATGCGCTCAACGGCAAGTCTGGTGTTTCCGATGTGACCCGAGACAAAGTGTTGAAGGTCGCACACGAACTGGGATGGAAGCCGAATGGCGCGGCGCAGGCGCTGGCCAAGGCGAAGACGCAGCGCGTGGGTCTAGTGTTGGGTTACGACCCGAAGCTGCTTTCCGTCGAATCCTACATGATGGAACTTATTTCCGGTCTTGGCGCCGAGCTGGAAAAATACGATTATTCTCTGCTGGTACGCATGGCCGTGGGTGAGGACGCGAAGCTTTCGATCATCGATGATTGGATTGCTACTGGCAACGTCGACGCCATGCTGCTCGTCAAGGTCGAGCTTGGAGACCCTTGCGTTGCCTTGCTTGAGGAGCATACGGAGATGCCGGTGCTTGCCATTGCCGATGCCTCCGTGGTCGGCAATCTGCCGAGTCTGTCAAGCGCCGACGCCGATGCCGTGCGCCAAGCGGTGCGATACCTGTATGATCTCGGGCATCGTCAGATCGCCCGCGTCGGCGGTCCCGAATCGCTTGCGCACTCGTATATTCGCGATTCCGCCTTTGCGGACGTCGCTTCCGAGCTGGGCATGCGTTATCGTTGCCTGCACACCGACTACACGCCGGAAACCGGTCGCGAGGCCACGAAGCGCCTGCTGGCGTTCTCTGAGCATCCGACGGCGATCATCTACGACAATGATGTGATGGCGTTGGCTGGCCTTGGCGTGGCAGCTTCGCAAGGCATCAAAGTACCGGAGGAAATCTCCATCATGTCGTGGGATGATTCCCTCATGTGCACCGCGGCTTATCCGAACCTGACCGCCATGGGCCGTGACGTGGTCGATACCGGTAAGCAGGCCGCCGGATTGCTGCTCAAGCTGATCGGCGGCGAGCGTGTGGGGCATCTGATGGAAGGGCCGTACGAATTGCGTGCCCGCGCTTCGACCGGTCCCGCTCCGGCAGCGGAATAAGATGCGATGATGAGTTAATGCGATGATGAATTAAAAAATTGCGATTGCGCATTTGCTGCGCCCTGACAGGGGCAGGATGAAGGCGAGCAGCGAGCCGATCACGGCAATCACCGCAAGGGTAACGCCATACAGGATCGCGACGGTGTTGCCGGACTGCTTTGACATGTACCACAGGTCGAACGGCGCGAGTCCCCAGAACAGCGCGAGAATCGCGGATTGGAAATCAAAATCTGAAATCTGAAATCGTAATCTGAAACAAAAAGCGCCTGTGCCCCTCGCTTGAGGCACAGGCGCTTTTTGTCTTACGACTTCAGGCGCGCTTCTGTGTGATCTGATAGGCGGCGAACAGCACGACCAGCCAAATCACACCGGCGACCACTGCGATGCGATAGCTTGCGGAGAAGCACATCAGCACCACGACCAGCAGCATGAACGCGATCACCACATACGGCGTCACATTGGCGAACGGCAGCTTGAAAGCGAGCTTGTCAAGCGCTTCCTGGCCCTTCAATCCCTTCAGATTGTTCGGACCATCGCCGGCGGCGACAACGCGACGGAACTTAATTTCCGTAAGCATAATCATGATCCAATTGATCGCAGCGGCAATCGTGGCGATCGACATCAAATAATTGAACGCGAAATCAGGCCACACGAACACCACCACCACGGCGATCGCAATGATGATGGCCGACGTGATCACACCCCCGACCGGAACGCCGCGCTTGTTCAGGCGGCCCAGATACGCGGGCGCATTGCCCTGCTTCGCCAACGAATACAGCATGCGCGAGTTCGCGTACAGGCCGGAGTTGTACACGCTCATCACGGCGGTCAGGCACACGAAATTCAGAATGCCGGCGGCCGCATGCACGCCCACCGAGTCGAAAATCTGCACGAACGGGCTGGAATTGCCGTCGATCGTGCTCCACGGCACCACGGCCATAATCACGCCGAGCGCGCAGATGTAGAACACGAGAATACGCCAGATAATGCCGTTCGTGGCCTTCGGGATGGTGGTGCGCGGATTTTCGGTTTCGCCCGCGGTGATGCCGATGAGCTCGGTGCCGCCGAAGCTGAACATCACCACGACCAGCGCCATCAGCAGGCCGGTCCACGTGCCGTCCGCATTGCGAGACATCAGGCCATGCGGCAGGAATCCGCCGTCAACGGTGAACCAGTTGGCGAACGACGCGCGAATGCCCGAAGCGGTCGGCACATTCGCGATGATCACATACAAACCGCCGAAAATCATGGCAAGCACGGCCACGATCTTGATGATGGCGAACCAGAATTCAAATTCGCCGAACTTGTTCACGCCCATAAGATTCAGCGCCGCGATGGCCACCAGGAACACCGCCGCCGACACCCACTTCGGAATGTTCGGGAACCAGTAATTCACGAACGAGCCAACCACGGCCAACTCCACCATGGCCACGAGCACGTAGTTGAACCAGTAATTCCAGCCGGAAATAAAGCCGGCTCGCTTCGACCAGTACTGCGTGGCGTAATAGCTGAACGCGCCCGCCTTCGGATCCTCGACCGCCATTTCGGACAGGGCGCGCACGATCAGGAAAATCGCCAGACCGCCGATCAGATAGGCGAGCAGAATGGCCGGGCCCGCCAGCTGAATCGACTCGCTGGAACCATAGAACAGGCCGGTGCCGATCGCGCCGCCCAACGCGATCAATTGAATATGACGATTCTTCAAAGACTTGCGCAGCGTCGGCGGAACCGGCACATCGTCGGTTTCGCGCGGTTTCTTCGCAACGGTTGCGTCGCTCATGAATGCTTCCTCTTCTTGGGTGCCTCGGCAATATTCGGCAAATTCGGCAAATTCGGCAAAAGTTTGGCGATCTTGGCGATGTTGCGTTCGGCAGTAGTGGTAGGTGACGCGCCTATGGTTTTTGGCATGGCGCGTCTTCCCCGATTGTAGCTGTAGCGCGTGGATTCGGTTTCATAGTGTTCAATAGTTCGATAGTTCAATAAAATGAAGGTTTTGGGAGCAATGGTTGGTGCTGCTTGAGCGCTACGGGCTGGAGGTCGTCATGGCATTCATCAAAGACATGGTGCGTATGTGGTTGCATGCGTGGAAGCGATTCATCTCCATCGCACTGATCTCGTTGCTGGGCGTCGCCGTGCTTACGGGCATTTACGCGGGTTGCCGAGACGCTTTTCTTGCGACGGATCGTTTTTTCGACACCCAAGGATTGCACGACATTCAGGTGTTGTCGACGGCCGGATTGACCGATGACGATATTGCCGCGCTCCGTAAGATTTCCGGTGTGGCGAAAGTGCAGGGCGAACGTTCGCAAACCGTGACCGTCGATTTGAACGGCAAAAAAACCGTGACCATGCAGGAGATCGGCACGAACGGCATTGACCAGCCGTATCTGCAGAGCGGACGCATGCCGGAGAAGTCCGGTGAGATTGCGGTGACGCGCAAATTCATCAAGGATTCCGGCTACAAAAAGGGCGACCATATTACGGTGACGCCGCAGGATTCGGCGTCTTCTGCTTCTTCTGCGACGTCTTCCGTGTCCGATTCTGCAGAATCGGACAACCAAACGGGCGAAAACGGGTCCCAGATGTCCGATTCTGGAGAATCGGATACGCAGGATGGCAAAAGCGCCGCACGGGTGACCGATTCTGGTGAATCGGACAATCAGGCACCGGGCTTCCCTGCCGAACTGACCATTGTGGGCGTGGTGCTTGACCCGCAGGATCTCACCAATCCAGACGGCTATTCGGGTACGAACGCGTTCCGTTCCTCCGCTACCAGCGACTACACGTTCTTTGCGCCGTCCGACGGTGTGACCGGCAGCATGTACACGGCCGTCACCGTTCTCGTGAAAGGCGCCTCCGACAAGGACTCGTTCAGTGACGCCTATGACGACACCGTCAGCGAAGTCGCTGACCGCATCGACGGCACGGTACGCAAGAACCGCCAGCAAGCACGCCATCAGGAACTACTCGACGCTGGAACCAAACAAATCGACGAGGCGAAAGCGCAAGCTGACAAACAGTTCGCCGCAGCGCAACAGCAGATCGACAGCAATCGCAGTCAGCTCAACCAGCAAATCGACCAAATCGTCAATATGCAGGCGGGCGCGGCTGCAGGATCCCTCGACGAAACAACCCGTGAAACACTACGTGAAACGGTAATTGCCTCAAGCCCGCAATTAGCGGAAGCCAAAGCGCAACTCGACCAGGCGCAATCGCAATTGGACCAGCAGAAAAAAGACACCGAACGGACACTGCAATCCAAGCAAAACGAGCTGGAAGACAGCATTCCGCAAGTGCGTTGGTATGTGCAGGACCGGTCGCAAATCGGCGGATTCAGCTCGCTGAAATCTGATCTGGAATCCATCCAATCGCTGGGCAACGCATTCCCAATCGTGTTCTTGCTCGTGGCGGTGATGATGAGTCTGACCGCCATGGCGCGCATGGTCGAAGAGGATCGCGGGCTGATCGGCACATACACAGGGCTCGGCTACGGGCGTCTTGCGGTCGCCTCACGATACCTGTTGTTCGCGCTGTTCGCCTGCCTGATCGGCGGTGGACTCGGCCTGATCGCAGGCTTCCTTGGCATTCCGGCGTTCCTGCTCGTCGTATTGCGAGGCTTGTATGTGATGCCGGACGTACGCTTGGAATACGACTGGCTGTATGGAACGGCCGGAGTCGCGCTATTCGTAATCGGCGTGCTTGCCGCAACCGTGTATGCGTGCGCGCAGGAAATGCGACAGAAGCCGGCCAGTCTCATGCGTCCGAAAGCGCCGCGTGCAGGATCGCGCATTCTACTGGAGCGTATCAAGCCGTTGTGGAATCGCATGAGCTTCCTCGGCAAAGTCACGGCGCGCAACATTTTCCGTTTCAAATCGCGTCTGATCATGACGGTCGGCGGCGTGGCCGGCTGCACCGCGCTGATTGTGTGCGGACTTGCGATCAACGACACCGTTGCCGCATTGGGCGCGAAACAGTATCAGGACGTGTATCAGTACGATTTGATGGTGGTCGCGAACGATGATGACGCTGATGCGATGCGGCAGAAAGTCGCTTCGGATGGTCGCGTCACGTCGAGCATGGACGTGCGCGTTGAATCGGGTGATTTGACCGGCGATTCGGGGAGCGAAAGCATTCAGCTGGTTGCCGTGCCCGACAGTGAACGCAGCGAGTTCGGCAAGATGGTCACGTTGCAGCCGGTGCGCTCCAGTTGGGTGGATGGTGCGGCCGATACGGTAAGTCTGGGCGATGACGGCGTGATCGTATCGCAGTCCGCGGCAAGCGCGATGGGCGTCAAAGCGGGCGGTATGGTAACGCTGACCAACGGTGACGATATGCAGGCCGAAGCGCATGTCAGCGCGGTGATCCGCAGTGTGATCGGATCGGACGTGTATGTGAGCGAAACCTATTATCGCCAGCTGTTCGATACTGCTGCATCCGGTACGTCTTCCGCATCTTCCGCGTCCGATTCTGGAGAATCGGACAATCAAAACGGCGAATCCGGTACCTCGAATGGCGCATCGTCAAACGGCCAACAATTGGTGTGGAACGCCATGTATGCGAAGCTCAAAGGTTCAGGCGAATCCCAGGCCGCCTATGCGGAAAAGCTGGAAGACGACGATGCGGTCATGAAAGCCGTGAGCTGCGCGCACATGGCGGAAAGCTTCAAATTCGATCTGATGGGTGCGGTGGTCGCGCTGATCGTGGCGCTCGCGGGCGGGCTCGCGCTCGTGGTGTTGTTCACGCTCGCCAACACCAACGTGTCAGAACGTGAACGCGAGATGGCCACGCTCAAGGTGCTCGGATTCTTCGACAAAGAGGTTCACCACTATGTGAACCGTGAAATGATGGTGCTCACCATGATGGGCGTGGTGCTGGGCTTGCCTCTCGGCCGTTTCGTCGGCGGATTGCTGACGGCTGCGTTGAATATGCCCGCACTGTATTTCGAAGTGGAATGCACGCCGTTGAGTTATGTGATTGCGGCCGGCGCGACCATGGCTTTCGCGCTGCTCGTGCAGTTGTTCGTGAATCCGGTGTTGGATCGTATCGACCCGATTAGTTCGCTCAAATCCGTCGAATAGGCGCATGTCTGAATGTCCGATTCTCCAGAATCGGACAACTAGACGGGTAAAAGTGTGTTACGGTTGTCCGTTTCTCCAGAATCGGACAACTAGACGGGTAAAAGTGTGTTACGGTTGTCCGTTTCTCCAGAATCGGACAACTAGACGGGTAAAAGTGTGTTACGGTTGTCCGTTTCT
>ERZ841116.1585-NODE-1585-length-10739-cov-5.798577_pt1 | contig 10739 bp, 20 predicted proteins | sample MGYA00519875_ERZ841116 | MGnify/ENA primary metagenome ERZ841116 (study PRJEB31850, sample SAMEA3708889) | human gut metagenome | biome: human gut; feature: human-associated habitat; material: faeces | place: China | collected 2014 ... | reverse complement strand
GATAGTCGTGGATCCATCCCCTCAAAGCGGTCTCGCACTTGTCGCACATCGTGGCTTGAATACGGCACTCCCCGCCGCACACTCTACATGTTGTGGTTGCTTCCCGTTTTTTGCCCATATGTTGCGATTTTATCATTTTGGCCATCCCGAATCGAACATCAGTTCCATTTCAGGTATTCCCGCCCACGGGTCGGGATTATCGGGATCCGGACGCACCGTCGGGAACCCCTCAAGGGTCGAATAATGGAATTCCCTCCCGCTCATGTCGGCGGGTTTGACACTGACAGGCATGAGCGCACAGTCGTGCGCGCCCAAGTATATTCCATCCGGACTGATACCCAACGGTCCAGCGACCGTTTCCAATCGGATTGTGTCCGTCTGCGCGATGAGACGGATCCGGATGAGCTGCCGGCCGAGGATGATCGCGGTGGTCAGGTCATCGCCGGTGATGATTCCCGCGTCCCACGATTGCCAGACCACGTCCCTTTCGCTGAAAATCCACCGACCGCATGAGCACACGACCGGAAAGAGATGCGCCGGATTGCCTTCCGGGGCGAACCGGCGCATCCACTGCGGCGGTTTCCTGCTCATCCCATCAGCCGCTTCCAAAAACCGTCGGACGCCTCCACGAGCCTGTAGCCGCAGTATGGGCAGGTGGCATAATATGCGCCGACATGTTCTCCGCAGTGGGCGCATTCCACATACTTGATCGTCTCGATCATTCGTTTACCGCCTTCCGCTCGGCTTCGAGCATTTCCTTGGTGGTTTTGGTTTCAGATTCCTCCCATGGGACTGCTAGCTTCACGTGGCTGTTCATGATTGCGATGAGACCCTGATCTTCATCTCTAAACCATTCGCATCCAGCACAACCCCCGTATCCGCAAGCAATCCCATAAATCCCGTCGCAGCGTTCTGTCCATCCGCTTTTCAGGTAATATGTTTCGTTCGTATCGAGTTCCACACATAGACCCATGTCATGCGGCAGAACGTCTAACACACTGCTCACTCCAGTCATATTCTTCGACATAGTCGACCCCCTCCTTAGTTGAGGCTTCGTTTGATTGATTTCCAGATCTGGTCGAGTTCGGCATCGGCCAAGCCGCTATCCCTGCCGCGCCGCAGCAGGTCGTCCCGGATCTGATGCTCGTTTTCCGGATGGTTTTTGAAACGTCCGTAAGCCCACGCATGCAGCGTGCTGTTGCGTTGGCCCTCCGGCACCGGCGTCATATCCGGCATGCCGTTGGAAATCGACGTGGCACGCCTGTCGGCCATGACATCATCCAGACTCATTTGCGGCGCGTCCGGCTTCGGCTCGTTCGTGTAGCCGTAATCCTTGAGCATGCGCATGACCGCCTCGCTCGCCTCCGGCACCACGCCGGCAGGCAGATCCGCCAGCTCGTACCGTTTGCCGTCGATGACGCTGCCGGGGCCAAGCACATAACCTTTGTTGCTCACACGCAGGTCGATCGGCAGATTCTGCTCATGCACCGCGTTCTTCAGCAGTCCGATATCCATGCCGGCTGGCATGCGATAGTACAGGTGCACGCCATGCGGCGTTTTCGTGACCAACGTGGCCGGCAGATTATCGGTACCGTAGTCGCCGGTCAATGCCTGCAAGCACTGCCAGCCATCAGGACCGCCATCCTCGGACGGCTTGTCGCAGTCGATGACGAAACAGTCGCCGAGCGGCACGACCGCATACCTGCTCATCTGGCCGGTGATGAACGATGCGTCCACGTGGCTATCGTCGGACGGATTCAACCGCTTCCACGACAACGACACTTTCCCGTCGACCGGACCTCCGGCCTTTCGTGCCTTGCCTTCGCATGGAGCGAAACCGACATGGCCGTCCAACGCCGATTCGACGATTCCGGCCAGATCCTGACAATCGCCCACATCATCCAACGGGAGCAGACTGTCACGAGACGGCTTCGACAATGCCGTCTGCCACCAAGTGTCGGTAGGCTCCGTCTCATTATCGAGAGCGGCCTTGCGATACACTCCGAAACGATTCTGGTCGACGACGCGCACCACACGACATTGACCTCCAGGAAGAGCCTTGGTCTTCGAATTCTCCAAACCAAGCACATCCATCAAAGACTGCGGAACCGCCGTATGAAACTCCTTGCGATAGTCGTTCCTGGACGCGACCTGCACTCCATACCGTTCCTCGTTCGACACGATTTCGCTGATCAGCCAATACATCTCATCGCTGATGTTGCGCGCAGGGCTCAGATTCACGATCTCCGGCTCGTCCGACCTCTCCCACAGGCGGCACGACAGCACGAAGAACGCTGCGGGATGCCGATGGCAGAAACCCTCGATCGCATGATATTCGTCATACGAACGACCCTTCGACTGGTGGAATTCCACCTTGATGAATCGTCGCACGTCCGAATTCTCACCGGAATCGGCGAACTGCATGTTAGTCAGAATCAGCAACGTCGCAGATGGCGTCATCACGCGATAACGACCGCCGGTGACGCGGGCATTGACCTGCGAGCCGGTCGACAACGCGCGCAGCAAGGGAAGCATGTCCTCAGTGACCGCGCAGGCCTCGTCATCAACGGCGAAAGCCTTGCCATCCATCTCATCATTCATCGATTCGCGGCCAAGCGTATAGCCGCCGCCAGTGCAATAGCCTTGTACGCTGAAGCCGGGGAAAACCTTGCCGACGCCCAACACGCCAAGCAACGTCTGGCGGGCGATCAGCGTCTTCCCGTCACCGCCATGCCCGGACAGCACATAAGACAATTGCTTGAATGGTTCGAGCCATGGGGTCGCGAACATGCGGCATAGATTCGCATAGGACCTCTCGTCGACGGTGAGCCATCTGAGGATCCGTTCAGCGTCCTTCAATGCCTGATTGCCCATGCCGGCAGGCGAGAAAGTCTGTGTGACGGCGATATCCGGCTCGTCCCGCAGGCAAACGACTTTGCCATCACGGCGCACCCACACGCAGGGGTCGCAGCGCACGCCGCGTTCGACTTGGTCGAACCATTGGCTCCGCTTCGCCTCGCGCAGGATCGTTGCCGAGTAGAGCGGATTGCGTTCGCTGCTGCGCGCGTTGCCGCCGATATGATATTCATCCTCGATGGTCTTGACTGGATGCCAGCTGTTGAGGATGAGTCTTTCGCCTTCATGGTCGGTCATGTCTGGATCTCGGCGCCAGAGCCTGTCCTGTGACGGACAGTAGCGCAAATGGCCTTCGCGGAGTTCCCAGATGGCTTTCTGGTATCCAGCCGCCACGACTGGCTCTTTTTTGCGTCGGTCGTTCTCTCCGCCGCCTTGGCAGATGAGTTCGAGGTTGTGGCCGGTGATGGTCGTGATGATTGTGTGGTCGTTCGCCGGTGTGAAGGTGAGTGCGAGCATGTGAAAGATTCCTGCGAATTTTGCTGGCAGGTCTTCGGTTGGTATCGGCTGGTATTGGCGGTAATCCCTCATTTTTCACCTCCTCGTCCGAAGGGGACGGTGACGGCCCCTAAACACACATACAAAAAAACAACAAAAAAGACATATATATAAAACACTTTGTCCTTTTGTCCTTTTTTCTATATATCGTTGATTTTTCGTCCTTTTTGGGTGGACTTTGCGCATGTCCACCTATGTCCCCCACGTCCCCGCAGTGACGTTTTCTTTCGGGTGAACGCCACTACGGGAAACGCGAGGGGACTTTTTCTCATTTTTTAGAATTCCGGTTCGCTGCCACTGCCTGCGCCGAGCGCGTTAACGACCTGGTCGACCGGCTTGCCAAGGAGCCCTGCGATCTCCTGCGCGTTCTTTCCCACCGCAGCGAGCTGGCCGATTGTCTGCCTGTCGCTCGCGGTCAATCCGGCCGGCTGGCCGATGGTGGCCGGCTGACCATAAGCGGACTGCTGCGGCTGCTGTGGCGCATACTGCTGCTGCCCTGCCTGCGGGTCGTTCATCGCGGCGCTCAAATCGGACTGCTTCTTCGGCGTGACGACGTAGTCGTAGATCTTCGCATCGTTGTATCCGCGGGTCTTCGCTGGCTGGGTGCGGGCGAAAGTGGCTTTCAGATGGTCGCCGACGTTCGGATGGTCGCCGACTCCGGCCTGACGGCATGCGAGGCGCAATTGGCCGATGTTGTAGCCTTTCACGTACACGCCGCGGATGCCGCTGTCTCCGACCCTGTCAGGGTCCTGCAGGCTTGTCTGCAAATGGATGACGACCTGCGGCTTCGCCTTGCCGTTCGGATAAAACAGTGGTTCGCCGGTCGTGAAGTCGGTCTGCTGTTCCGCGCGGATCTCCACGATTTCGCCTTCCACGCTGGTGCCGATCGGATCGTCCTTACTGAACGCGCTTGGCGCGCCGCCTTGCATCACGTCGTCGAGGCTCAATGATTCGGCTGACTGCTGCTGCGCCTGTTGTGGCCGGTAGCTGGCTCCGCCTTGCTGGGTGAATCCGCCGCCATAGTTATTCGTTCCGTACATTGTGTTTTTTACCTTTCTACTTGTTGTTGTAGGTGGATTCCAGCAGGCCGATGGCCTGCCGCCATTTGTCCGGCAATGCCGGATATTGGTCTTCGTTGAGTTCGGATAGTTTCCCGAGCTGATCGTCCGGCCAGCTGCCGCATTGGAAGCAGTGCGTCGGACTGGTCGGCAGGGCGTGTATCCACGCGTCGCGTGTTTCGACGCCGTCCTCCTGTTCGATGAGGTCGAGGAGGTTGACGATGAGCTGCGCGCGACTGAGCGCCCATTTGCCGGGGTTCGGGTCGAAGTCGAATTCGATCGGCAATGCGTCGGCCAGACTGACGCTGTTCCTGGGCAGGAAGTAGATGGCGTTCCTTTTGCAGGGTTCTCCGTCGTTTTCCAATCCGATGCCGTACAGGCTCGCCTGGATGCGATATTGTTGGCTTGGACCGTTGGCTTTGACGTTGCGAATTGTGGTGGGGCCGGTGATTTTCCAGTCGATGGTCGTGTTGTTTTCCGCGTCGTACAGGTCGATGCTGCCGTGGATGAGCTGATAGCCGTGGAGTCCGTGGATGCTGCCCACGTCGACGTGTCTTTCGGCTTCGAAGCGTTTCACGGCCCATGGTTCTCCTCCATCGTCGTCCGGGACGGTGAATTCGTCCTTGCGCTTGTTGAACAGGTGTTCGAATCGTTCGTGGACGCATGTGCCGATGAATGGCAGCCATGCGGCCGACTGGCGTTTCTCCCATCCGGCGAGTCTGGCGGCGAGGCAGTGGAGGCAGTCGGTGCCGAGTTCGCTTGGCCCGATCTCCTTTTGCAGGCTGCGTGGCTGGTTGGCGATGTGCGCCTCGATGATCAGGCGGATTTCCTTCCATTCGTCCGATTCCCGCGAAGCGGATGGTGTGGCATCGACGTGCGCGGTGCCCATGTTGGCGTTCATGACTGTTTCAAGGTCGAGTTGTGAGCTCATATCCCACCCTTCCGCATTCCTCGTCGAGACGGGCCCAGAGGAAAGCCGCCAAGTCCCCCGCCTCTTGTGTGTCGATGATGTAGGCTTCGTCCATGAATCCGGGCGCCTTGTCGTAATGGTCGAGCGTCTTGCTGAGCGCGCGGCCGACCGCCTCCTGGCTGATTGGAACGCGCGTCATTCGACCACCAGACTTGCCGCACCGGTCTTCACGCACCCGCGCAATGCTGGCTCGCCGACCTGGCTGACGATTTCGGACAATGCCTTCGGTTGGATCCGATAGCAGTCGGCGTACTGTTGCACAGGAAAGCGCCGTTCGAATGCTCTGGCATCGAGGTTGCGCTTGCCTTTCCGGATTTTCACGGTCAACGGTCCGGCCGCGTATTCGCCGGGCTCGCGGTCTTCCATGAGTTCGGCTTTCAATCCGTCGGCTTCTTCCTGCAGGTCGGCGATGCGGCTTTTCAGTTCCACGTACCGTTTGGCCAATGTTTCGAGGTTCTGCGCGCTCATTTGCTTGTTCCTTTCACGATGATGCTGGTTTTGGTGGGGATGACGCTGGTCTGGTGGTGCGGGTAGGAGCGTCGGTGCGTTTCCACGACGTCGAACGCGGGCGTGGTTCGCATGGCCGGCCCCAATGGTCCGCACGTGCGGCAGTACGGCATGTGTCCCATCTGCTTGCTCATTCCACGTCCTCCACTGTCGATTGCGTCATGCTGTCGTCTTCGGTGGCGGGATTCGTTTTCTCGTACCGTCGGCTGATGATCACGGTGTTGCAGGTCCTTGGATTGCGTAGGAGCCGGCTGATGGCCGCGCCTTCCTTGACGACGTTCTGGCAAATGTCGATGCATTTCGCGACAGTTCCGGCAGGCATGCCCATCAGACCCTTCTTTTCGATGGTCTGGTCCGCTTTGTCGATGAATGCCGCGGCTGCGTCGCCGATTTTGCTGGCCGCCGGGTAGAGGCTCGCGAGGTCGGCGCTCATGTCCTCGTCGTCGATGAGGGTCTGCACAACGTATTCACTGGTGTTTTTCATGGTGTTTTCTCCTATCTGGGTATGTATTCCTGTTTGAAATAGATGCTTGCCTGTGTGTGTGGCGTGTATGGCTGGCCGTGCCATGTGAGCGGATCGCCGCTTTTCCGTTTGCGTGGCCTGCCGTGCGCGCCAAGCACGTACTGGTCGGGACGATGCACGTGCACGCTGGCTTCGATGATCTGCCGGTCGTCCATGTAGGCGACGCCGTTCAACGCGTCGGTGAACAGTTTCGCCAGATTGTCCCAGTCGCGTCCGCGCCGTGTGGCCGTCCAGAATGTGAGCGCCAGACAGACTGGCCCTTCGTAGGGTGGCAGGCGGGGATACTGGTTGCGCCATTCCGAGTACACGCGGTTCTCGGCCTCCCGGGTTTTCGCCGGGGTGATGCCGTGTCCCTGGTAGACGCGTGGACGGCCTTTCGACTGCGGGTCGCCAGGCACGGTGAGCTCGCACACCATTGGCCATTCCGGCAGGCTTAATGTTTCGAGACTCAATCCAGGTCACTCCAATCGGGTGTTCTGCCGGTGGCGAGGAAGCCTCCGCGTCGGGTCCGCGCGTTGACGAGCAATCCCATGCCGGCGAGCCTGTGCACGTCGCCCATCACGGTGCTCCGGGGGATGTTGAGCCGTGAGGCCACCTTGTGGCTGCTGGGCGTCACCCCTTCCATCTGCAGTGCGACGGTCGTCTCGTACACGCGTTGGATGCGTGGCTTCACGTCGATGTCACGCCGGGTGCGGCGTCTCATCCGCGTGATGTACTCGCGTTCGTCGTGGATGAGCCGGTCAAGGTCGATGCCGGTCTCCTGGCTCCATGTCTTCGGCGAAGTGTGGTGGCCGTGGCTTCGGGATGCGCCGTAGCGGATGCTGCCACGGTTGACCGGAGCGTACTTCGCGTGCAGTTGGAGGCTGGTCGCGCCGCTAGGCATCACTGTCCTCCTCCATGCCGTCGTCCCTGGACGCGAACCGCACCACCAGCCACAACGCGGTGGCGAGATACACGCCCTCGACCACAAGCGCGCCCACAAGGCTACCGCCATGCCAGGTGAGCATGAGCGTCACGCTGGCGACGAGGCCGACGACCGCGAGCAGGAACTTGACCCTGCGCAGCGGATAGTTCGGCCGTCTCGCCTCGCGTTCCTTCCGGTCCTCGATACGGAAATCGTTGTCGGTCATCTGGTGCCTCCCGTTTCGTTGTGGAGTTGGTAGTCGAATGTCTCAAGCTCGCCCGCGGTGATGGATGCGAGCGTGCAGGCGCCGTCGGGCAGGAGTTCCACGAGTTGGGCCCCGCCTTTCGGACTGATGCGAACCGCGTATCCGCTCATGCCAAGCATGACGATGCTCGCCTTCGGCGGTTCGGGTGGCGTCAGCAGCGTTTCCACGTCGATTCTCCTGAGTGTCATCACAGCTCCTTGTTGATCGTGTCGATGATGAGGTCCACGAGACCGGTGACGTCGAGGTCGATGTAGCCGACGATGTGGCCGAGCGACCTCATGGCCTCCGCATCCACGTCATTGAATGGGTGGACTATTTCGCCCTGGGTCTCGAACTCGTCGAACACTGCCTGCACGCAGGCCTTGCGAATCGTTTTCATGCCGACTCCTTTCCCTCGTATTCACATGTGCTCTGGTAGAGGTGTTCCTTGAAGTAGGCGATCATCGGCTCCTTCGGATACATGACGGTCCGTCCGACCTTCACGAACTTCGGGCCGATTCCCGCACCACGCCAGTACGCCAAGGTGCCCTCCTTGATGCCGCAACGGTCCGCGATGTCCTTCGTCGTGTTCATCGGTTTCAGGACCTCAGCGAGCGCAGCGAACGTCGTATCGTCTTCCATCACGCGCCTCCTTTGCGTGTGTGATGCCGGGCGGCGTTAGGAGAACCGCCCGGCCCTCTCCTAAAATCGGTGTCATCCCGCATTTGCGACGTGCGGGCCGAACAGTTAGGAGAAGAATTATGAGTGATGCGACAAGCTGGTTTTATTCCGCGCAAACGCATTTCAACAACGCCTCCAATTCGGCGACGGATTACTCACAGCGTGAGCTTGCGAAGGGATTGAACGACCTCGCGTATGCGATGACGCTTCTGGATAAATCCGTTGATGAGACGAAGTTGTTGATTCGCCAAGTCCGTAGGTAAGCCTCGCCGCCTTGATGACGCTGACGTAGTCGCCGCCGGTATAGGATCCGTTCCTCAGCTGGCGGCGGCGTATTTCATAGACACCCATCACGCGCCCGCTTCCTGTGTTGGTTTTGAGAGGAACAGTTTGGCGAAATACATCTGTCCCTTGCCGGTCATCTTCGGCGTCTTGTTGATCGTGGTGTGCCCGTCCGAGTGGCTGATGGCCGTCTCCTTGACCTCGAACAGGTGAAGGTCCATCGCCTTCTGTGTGGGCATGTTCCAACTGGAGCCCTTGGCCTTGATGAGCCATCCATGCTCGCGGAGCCAGGCGAACAGGCGCCGTGGGCCGATGTCGATGCCGTTGCTTTTCAGGATCTTCGCGAAATCGCCCACAAGGATGGACGTCCTCGCGGTTTCGACCGCGTTGGCGAACAGGACCTTGCCTTCCTGGGCTTTGAGCTGTTTGGCTTGTTCGTCGACCTTGGATTGCAGCCATCGCATGCTGGCCAACGCCATCTGTTCCGGTGTCATCCGTTCCTGGCCGACCATATAGCCGCCGTGCTTGCGGATGGACGGCAGCACCTCATGCGTCACCCAACGCTGGAACTCGTGAGCCTCGGGCTTACGGGATGCGAGCACGAGAGCGTAGAGGCCGGATTCGGAGACGATTGACTTGTTTGGACTGCCGGGAGTTCCATCATTTAAAGTGATGGAACTCTTCTCGTCGCCATCAAGCCGTGTCAACGCTTGGCTAACGTTGTTAAGCTCAAGCACGGCGCATACGTCCTTGGCGACGAACCAAGGCTCCCCCTCCTCATCGGTCAAGGTGCGCAATGCCGCGCCCTTGAAGTCGAATCGTTGTATTTCGTTGTTCATGTTTTTTCTCTTTCGTATGAACCCTTCCCCGCCGGTACGCTGGTAACTGCCAGGAAACCAATCCGCCGGTGGCGGGGAAAGGAAGAATGTATATGGCTGAACTTTTGAGGATCGGCAATAATGACGCCGATAGGTCCTTGTATGAGCAGTGGGCGTTGGCGGATGATCCGGCACAGGTCCTTGCAGATATGGCCGATGCCGCACGGAACCATCGCATCCTCAGGATTCGTGCAAGCCGTACTGCTAACGGCCCCGTCGAGGACCTGTATGTGAATCCCGCGGAATGCTCGTGGTGGGATGTGGTTCATACGCGTCCTCAGAGGGTCGCGTCATACTAGGCTCGTTGCTTTCCGGCCGTGCGGTCTTCAGGGCCTGCGCGGCCGCTTCCGCGAGTTCGTACAGGTCGTGCGCATCACAGTGGAAGCTCAACCCGTACGATGTGCCGAGCTGAATGGTCAGCAGGAACCTGCCGTCACCGAACGCCGGGGTGACCTTGAATCGCGGGTGCCAATCCTCGGAACCGCCCAGCAGCATGTCCTGCGGATGATCGAACACCGGCGATTCCTCGCGGGCGGCCAGCTCTTCGCGGATAACCTCCCTTATCGCGCCCAGCAATGCCGGTTGCCTCTTCTTGAACTCCTCAACTGAAACCGGAATAATGGTCTTGGTCGCCGGCCAAGTCTTAATATCGTTGCTCATTTCGGATTCTCCTTTCGATTCATATGTCGGCGAGCGCCGACAGCTCACGGATTTTTTCGGCAATGAGCTCCAGTGGGTCGATTTGGCTTTCCGACGCGGATGCGAACCACATGCTCAGCGTCATGTCCTCTGCATCAAGAGCGCGGCTGACAGTTGTCCGATTTCGGTTGCATCGAGCGGCAATGTCAGTCATCTGCGTTTTGCTGATCAGAACGTCGTTCCTTGTCTGACGGACAACTTCTTTTGCGAGCTTGGTGCAATCGACTTTCTTGTCAATCGTCATTGTTTTCCACCTCCATCTGTAAGCACCTGCTTACTTGATGAGACCAATGTTAGCTCGTGCTTACAACTTACGCAAGTGCGGCGTGTCAACATGTGCTAACGTTGTGCACATGGCTACGAAGTACGAGTGGACGGCGTTTGATTACGCCTCCCAGCAAGCAGCAGCGAAGATCATTGCTGATTCTGGATATTCATATCGAACAATTTCCGACATGATGAACAATGCCGTGAGTCATGTCAGAATCAGTGACATTGAAAAGGGCAGAAAGGCACCAATCAAGCTCTCAGAGTTTTTACTGCTCTGCCAGGCCTGCGAGGTGGACCCAGTCACCACACTGC
>ERZ841116.1580-NODE-1580-length-10771-cov-15.161348_pt1 | contig 10771 bp, 5 predicted proteins | sample MGYA00519875_ERZ841116 | MGnify/ENA primary metagenome ERZ841116 (study PRJEB31850, sample SAMEA3708889) | human gut metagenome | biome: human gut; feature: human-associated habitat; material: faeces | place: China | collected 2014 ... | reverse complement strand
TAGGTGTAAGTCCTGTCGGCGCTGCTGCGGTTATTGCTACAGGACATTTGATGGATGTAGGGCCTGGTGCGGTATCGACATTGCTCATAGCCAAGACACTTAATATACCGGTACCAAACTATTTCGTAGGTTATCAGTTACGCCTCTATTTCTTGGTGGCTGTTGTGACGGCGGTAGCACACTTTTTATGGCAACGATATCGCGATCGATTAGATGGCCCTATGGACGTAGGTGACTGTGAAAGCATCCCTGAGGCACCAATTGGACCTAAGCTATATATGATACTCCCTTTGTTGCCTCTATGTTTCATCTTGGGCTTTAGCCAATATGGCTTGCCTGGTGTAAAGATGAATGTAACCCTTGCCATGATGCTTGCCTTTGGTATTGCCTTATTGGCAGAACTCATTCGTCATCGTAATTTAAGGACCGTCCTTAAAAGTACAACTGTATTTTTTGAAGGTATGGGGAATCAGTTTTCCTATGCGGTAACCCTTATTATAGGCGGTCAGGTCTTTGCACAAGGTTTGGTGAGCTTAGGCCTTATTGATTCGTTAGTTAGTGTACTTCAAACACTGTCTCTTAACTCTGTGGGACTAACCTCTGTTATGGGTGGAGGCATGCTAGGCCTTAGCATGGTAACAGGTAGTAATGTAGCACCTTTATTTACATTAGTGCCACTCGTGCCTAATATTGTATCTAATCTCGGACTAGATCCGATTACGACCATGCTAGGCATGCAAAATGGGGCTAGTCTAGGTTTGTTCTTGAGCCCTATCAGCCCTGTTATGGTTGGTGTAGCAGGGGTAGCACATATTAAATCTGTAGATTTGCTTAAGCGCACCTCGGTCCCTGTACTTGTGGCACTAATTACGAGTTGTTTGGGGATATGGATGCTCTATTAATATTATAAGTTTATAAATAATAAGACGCCCTGTTATCGTAATAGCTAATGGGGCGTCTTGTTGTTTATAATAAAATATGAGAAAAACATGAATTTTTATATCTGTATATGATAAAATGAAATTAATTATACAAGTGTTTCGTGATTTACAGATTTCATAATGAGTCCTTAAAATAAAAAAATCCCAATTCAGAAGAATTGAGATGATACCCTACGTCGGGTGGCCCGAAGGCATTGTAAATAAATTTGTATTTGAACTCGTAGTGTAATTCTGTAAACCTCCAAAACTAATTGGATTACTTATAGTATAGTTAACCTTTTGATGAATGTCAATTATTAATTTCCAAAGGAGCAGACTTATGGAAACGCAAACATCGAATCAACTCATTACTAGTCATTTAAAGGATTATCCTAAGCAGGATTATTTTGTAGGGCTGGATATAGGTACTAATTCAGTAGGATGGGCAGTGACAAATAAATCATATGAGTTACTGAAATTTCATTCTCATAAAATGTGGGGCAGTCGTTTGTTTGAAGAAGGTGAATCTGCTGTAACACGTCGTGGATTCCGTTCGATGCGGCGGCGATTGGAACGTCGCAAGTTGCGTTTAAAACTACTAGAAGAATTATTTGCTGATGCTATGGCACAGGTAGATTCTACATTCTTTATTCGTCTTCATGAAAGTAAATACCATTACGAGGATAAAACTACAGGACATAGTTCTAAACATATATTATTTATTGATGAAGACTATACGGATCAAGATTACTTTACGGAATATCCTACTATTTATCACTTGCGTAAAGATTTGATGGAAAATGGTACTGACGATATACGTAAGCTATTTTTAGCTGTACATCATATATTAAAATATCGTGGTAATTTCCTATATGAAGGTGCTACATTTAATTCAAACGCATTTACATTTGAAGATGTTCTCAAACAAGTGTTAGTAAATATTACATTTAATTGCTTTGATACTAATTCTGCTATTAGCTCTATTAGCAATATATTAATGGAGTCAGGAAAAACAAAATCAGATAAAGCTAAAGCAATAGAACGGCTTGTAGACACATATACCGTTTTTGATGAAGTAAATACTCCTGATAAACCTAAAAAAGAACAAGTTAAAGAAGATAAAAAGACTCTTAAAGCTTTTGCCAATTTAGTGTTAGGTTTATCTGCTAATTTAATAGACTTATTTGGCTCCGTAGAAGATATAGATGATGACCTAAAAAAGCTACAGATTGTTGGAGATACATATGATGAAAAGCGAGATGAATTAGCTAAAGTATGGGGCGATGAAATTCATATCATTGATGATTGTAAATCTGTATATGATGCGATTATTCTTATGTCTATTAAAGAGCCAGGACTTACTATTTCTCAGTCTAAGGTAAAAGCTTTCGATAAACACAAAGAAGATTTAGTGATATTGAAGTCTTTATTAAAATTAGATCGAAATGTTTACAATGAGATGTTTAAGTCTGATAAAAAAGGGTTACATAATTATGTACACTATATTAAACAAGGTCGTACAGAAGAAACTAGTTGTAGTCGTGAAGATTTTTACAAATATACTAAGAAAATAGTAGAGGGGTTAGCTGATTCTAAAGATAAAGAATATATACTTAATGAAATTGAATTACAAACATTATTACCTTTACAACGTATTAAAGATAACGGAGTTATACCTTATCAACTACATTTAGAAGAACTCAAAGTCATATTAGATAAATGTGGACCTAAATTTCCATTCTTGCATACAGTATCTGATGGTTTTTCTGTAACAGAAAAATTGATTAAAATGTTAGAATTCCGTATTCCATACTATGTAGGACCATTAAATACACATCATAATATCGATAATGGCGGATTTTCTTGGGCTGTGCGTAAGCAAGCGGGTCGAGTTACACCTTGGAATTTTGAAGAGAAGATTGATCGAGAAAAATCTGCAGCGGCATTTATTAAAAACCTTACAAATAAATGTACATATCTTTTTGGTGAAGATGTGTTACCTAAGTCATCTCTTTTATATAGTGAGTTTATGCTGCTCAATGAGTTAAATAATGTGCGTATTGATGGTAAAGCATTAGCACAAGGTGTAAAACAACATCTTATTGATTCTATATTTAAGCAAGATCATAAGAAAATGACCAAGAATCGCATAGAGTTGTTTTTAAAGGATAATAACTACATAACTAAAAAGCATAAACCTGAGATTACAGGTCTTGATGGAGAGATAAAAAATGACCTAACTTCTTATCGTGATATGGTTAGAATCTTAGGTAATAATTTTGATGTATCCATGGCTGAAGATATTATTACGGATATTACTATCTTTGGTGAAAGTAAAAAAATGTTACGCCAAACATTACGTAATAAATTTGGATCTCAGCTTAATGACGAGACTATCAAAAAATTGTCAAAATTACGATATCGGGATTGGGGACGACTTTCTAAAAAGTTGCTAAAGGGAATCGATGGTTGTGATAAAGCTGGTAATGGTGCACCCAAAACTATAATTGAATTGATGCGTAATGATAGCTATAATTTGATGGAACTATTAGGTGATAAGTTCTCTTTTATGGAATGTATTGAGGAAGAAAATGCTAAATTGACACAAGGGCAAGTGGTTAATCCTCACGATATCATCGATGAGTTGGCACTTTCACCAGCCGTTAAACGTGCGGTATGGCAAGCATTGCGTATTGTTGATGAAGTAGCTCATATTAAAAAAGCATTGCCATCCCGTATTTTTGTGGAAGTGGCACGGACAAATAAATCGGAAAAGAAGAAAAAAGATTCACGTCAAAAACGATTGTCTGATTTATATTCTGCTATAAAAAAAGATGATGTTCTACAAAGTGGTTTACAGGATAAAGAATTTGGTGCTTTAAAATCAGGTTTGGCTAATTACGATGATGCGGCATTAAGAAGTAAAAAATTGTATTTATACTATACACAAATGGGGCGTTGTGCTTACACAGGAAATATTATAGATTTAAATCAATTAAATACAGATAATTATGATATTGATCATATTTATCCTCGTAGTCTTACTAAGGATGATAGTTTTGATAATTTAGTGTTATGTGAGCGTACTGCTAATGCTAAAAAGTCAGATATATATCCAATTGATAATAGAATTCAAACTAAGCAAAAGCCATTTTGGGCATTTTTAAAACATCAAGGGCTCATTAGTGAACGAAAATACGAACGACTTACTCGTATTGCACCACTTACAGCAGATGATTTGAGTGGATTTATTGCTCGACAATTAGTAGAAACTAATCAATCTGTGAAAGCTACTACAACATTATTACGTCGCTTATACCCTGATATTGATGTTGTATTTGTAAAAGCTGAGAACGTATCAGATTTCCGTCATGATAATAACTTTATCAAGGTCCGCTCCTTGAACCATCATCACCATGCTAAAGATGCTTATTTAAATATTGTGGTTGGTAATGTGTATCATGAGCGATTTACACGTGATTTCCGAAAATTCTTTAAAAAGAATGGTGCTAATCGCACGTATAATTTGGCAAAAATATTTAACTATGATGTGAACTGTACTAATGCGAACGATGGAAAAGCTTGGGACGTAAAAACAAGTATGGATATTGTTAAGAAAATGATGGCCAGCAATGATGTACGTGTCACAAGACGAGTAAAAGAGCAGAAAGGCGGCATTACAAAGAAACAAACTATATTTAAGGCATTAGTTGCTGCAAAATCTCCGTACTCATATTTAGGTATGAAAACTCATAATAGTGTATTAGCTGATGTTAGTAAATATGGTGGAGTTAGGGATATTCAAATTGCTTATTTTACAGTTGTTGAGTATATAAATAAAAAAGGTGTAACACTTAGAGAGATTGTTGCAATACCTGTTTTTATTGCTAATCAGAATTTGAATAAAGAAAATTTGGAAAAGTATATCCGACTAACAAAGCCTGAGATACCAAATTTAAAAATTATTTGGGATAAAATTTATTTTGATCAATTAATTAAAATAGATGGATTTTATTATTACTTTGGTGGTAAATCAAATGAGAGGTTTTATATTGATAATGCAGTACAGTTATTACTACCTGTAGAAGCTCAATTTTATATTAAATTAATTGATAAATTTATTAGCGGGCAAAGTGAAAATAAAGGTATTAATGTTATAAATGTTAGTTCATGTAACCCATTAACTGGAATATTAGAATGTTTATCTTCAACAATAACTTTAAAATTATTTGATATATTGGTTGACAAGTTAAATCAACCTATATATTTGAGTATGAAGGGGAATAAAGTAGAAGAATTAGAATTACTTGGTAGAGAGTATTTTATAAATTTATCTCTAGAGGAACAATGTATAGCATTAAGTGATATATTAAATCTTATTACTAATATTAATACTACTGTATCTTTAAATTCCGTAAATTTAAAGGCCTCCAGAAAAGTAGTTAGTTTCAATGTATCAAAATTAAAAGAATTCAAGATAATAAATGAATCTATTACAGGACTATATTCTAATGAAGTAACTATAGTTTAAAACTAGTAAGCTAGTATTAGAGGTTATTATGAGTTGGCGTACGATAGTCATAGGTAGTCGTTCTAAGCTAGATTTTAAAATGAATTACATGATTATTCGTAAAGACTTTGAAACGACTAAAGTTTATATTGATGAAATCTATATGTTGATAATTGAGTCTACGGCGGTGAGTCTCACTGCCGTACTCCTAAATGAATTAATTAAAAAGAAAGTGGCCATTGTTTTTTGTGATGAGAAACGGAATCCAGCTAGCGAAGTACTTCCATTATTTGGAAGTCATAATTGTAGTAAACGATGTCGTGAACAAGCTGAATGGCCTAAAGAGTTGCAAGCTTATATATGGACAGAAATTGTACGGCGTAAAATTATGAATCAAGCAGACCTATTACGACAACAAGAGTTAGTTGAAGCAGATTTACTATATCAATACATTGATGAGCTAACTCTAAATGATGAAACTCAACGTGAGGGGCATGCGGCAAAAGTATATTTTAATGCTTTATTTGGAAAATCCTTTTCTCGAGAACAAGATAATCCTATTAACGCAGCGCTTAATTATGGATATGCGATATTGCTTTCCGCAGTGAATCGAGAGATTTTATCTTTAGGGTATATTACTCAGCTAGGGCTTAATCATTGCAATCAATTTAATCCTTATAATTTAGGTTCTGACTTGATGGAGCCGTTAAGAGGTTTTGTTGATAAAGTAGTCATCAAGTTAATGCTTACTGAATTCAATCGTGATGTAAAACTTTCATTAATAGAGTTACTATCTGAAGATGTAAAAATTAATGATACGATTCAAACATTTAGTGCGGCTATACGTATTTATTGTAAAAGTGTGTTTGATGCATTGCGAGAGCAAGATGCTACACAGATTAGGTTTATAGAGTATGAGCTATAGATTTATGAGAATACTAGTGATGTTTGATCTACCGACATTGACCTCGGAGGATAGAAAAGAGTATAGAAATTTTAGGAAGTATTTAATTATATCAGGATTTCTTATGTTACAAGAGTCTGTGTACTCAAAATTGGTTCTAAATACAACGAGTGCAAACATTATAATGGAACATGTGCGTAAAAATAAGCCGCCTAGCGGTAGCTTGTTTATGTTAACTGTTACTGAAAAACAATTTTTAAGAATGGAAATTGTAGTGGGAGAAAAGCAAAGTGAGGTTATAGACTCAACGGAGAGGGTGCTTATGATATGAAATTAATGTATCAAGATTCTACATTAGACTTTGAACTACCTCAGGATAAAGTAACGGTTATATCCTTTGAAAATCGTAAAGTATTTCGTAGAATGGTTACAGAGATTGATATACAATGCGAAGGTGGGGAAGGCCCTTGGATTTTAAATGACAATAATAAAGCTTTTAATTTGGATAAATATGGGCATATGATACTTAATCCTCTATATGTAGATGTAAACAGTAAGTCTCTATTAACCAAATTACAAAATCAATTAGCTAAAGAAGCTTTATTAATGACCGAGGAGGTAGCAGATATTGTTAATCGACTTCATGCTTTTTACTATTCTTTAGAATTTGGATATCCATTATCAATTCAACATAAACTAGAGATAGGTACAGCTGAGCTTATCAAGCTTGGTAGTTTTAATTTTGAATTTAATCGTAAAGGCGATATTATTGATCTCATGTCCTATATAGAAGTAGTAGATACATTGTTATCCCCAATGCTATATATTATGGTGAATTTAGATCTAGTTTTGAATGATGATGAGCTAAATGTATTTTATCAAAATATTCTAAGTCGACAATTACGACTAGTATGTCTAACTACAGGGACTTTTAGTAAAGAAAACATTGATAAAAACCTTGTTAATGGTTATATTTTAGATAATGATTTCTGTGTTATATAAGGAGTATACAGAATTACACCTGGTGGTAGCCCGAGTTACTCTTGAGCCTCAAATTTAATTTGGGGTTTGAGAGTAGTGTAATTCTGTAAACCTCTAAAACGGATAAAAATATGAATAAAGTAGTACTAGAGTTTGAGAGTAGTGTAATTCTGTAAACCTCTAAAACGGTCTTGAAAATACAGTTCGTAAAATTGTTGTTTGAGAGTAGTGTAATTCTGTAAACCTCTAAAACTAGCTTCCTTTCTTGCTTTAGCTCGCTTTTGTTTGAGAGTAGTGTAATTCTGTAAACCTCTAAAACCACATAATAAATGGTCTATACAGTCATATGGTTTGAGAGTAGTGTAATTCTGTAAACCTCTAAAACAGCGATATTATGGATGCTGCGTATGTGTTGGTTTGAGAGTAGTGTAATTCTGTAAACCTCTAAAACAGTATCATTCACATCAAACCCACTTTGATAGTTTGAGAGTAGTGTAATTCTGTAAACCTCTAAAACTCTTCTTAAGATCTACTGCATAAATAACGTGTTTGAGAGTAGTGTAATTCTGTAAACCTCTAAAACTCAAACTGTACTATGAAATATATGATTTTGGTTTGAGAGTAGTGTAATTCTGTAAACCTCTAAAACTCACTAAAGACTATGAATCATATCTTGAAGGTTTGAGAGTAGTGTAATTCTGTAAACCTCTAAAACCAAATTCTACACTAAAGTCAATGTTTTCATGTTTGAGAGTAGTGTAATTCTGTAAACCTCTAAAACTACGGCTAAAAGAAGAACCAAGGAAAACCTGTTTGAGAGTAGTGTAATTCTGTAAACCTCTAAAACGATGTATCCGCAATCTGTGTCAACAAATAAGTTTGAGAGTAGTGTAATTCTGTAAACCTCTAAAACACTTTTTTCTTGTGTTCTGAAATAATTCCCTGTTTGAGAGTAGTGTAATTCTGTAAACCTCTAAAACGCTAGATATCTTTGATAGACGCGATTATATCGTTTGAGAGTAGTGTAATTCTGTAAACCTCTAAAACTACAACCGCATACAATGAAGAGTTATTATCGTTTGAGAGTAGTGTAATTCTGTAAACCTCTAAAACTTTTCTCGCCATTTTGCTCTCCTAATCTCTGTTTGAGAGTAGTGTAATTCTGTAAACCTCTAAAACCTTCGCCATTATGCCATGCATAATTTGCATGTTTGAGAGTAGTGTAATTCTGTAAACCTCTAAAACAAACACCATAATGTACTCAACTACCACCAAGTTTGAGAGTAGTGTAATTCTGTAAACCTCTAAAACTCAGTACTGGAACTACTGACACGGCCACATGTTTGAGAGTAGTGTAATTCTGTAAACCTCTAAAACTGCGCCTCGCTACCATAAGGCACGATATACGGTTTGAGAGTAGTGTAATTCTGTAAACCTCTAAAACCGAAGAAGGCGTCGCGTAACATATCCATTTGTTTGAGAGTAGTGTAATTCTGTAAACCTCTAAAACGGCCGCATTTGCATGCGAATTCATAATCATGTTTGAGAGTAGTGTAATTCTGTAAACCTCTAAAACACGTATCACGATTGATAATGTTTGGTTTACGTTTGAGAGTAGTGTAATTCTGTAAACCTCTAAAACACCTTTAACGCCGGAATTAGCTAATACGGCGTTTGAGAGTAGTGTAATTCTGTAAACCTCTAAAACTTAGAACAGCAAGAGAAAACGCTATCAATGGTTTGAGAGTAGTGTAATTCTGTAAACCTCTAAAACGTTATCTTGCGTAAAGTAGGGCAGACGCTCGTTTGAGAGTAGTGTAATTCTGTAAACCTCTAAAACTGTATTATCTCTATTTGATACGTTCTTATAGTTTGAGAGTAGTGTAATTCTGTAAACCTCTAAAACTATCACAGCAACAATTGGCACATTGCGAACGTTTGAGAGTAGTGTAATTCTGTAAACCTCTAAAACCAAAGATGATTTTGTTTTCTCCGTCAAATTGTTTGAGAGTAGTGTAATTCTGTAAACCTCTAAAACCCGGTGCATTGGGTATGTGGCTAATTCATAGTTTGAGAGTAGTGTAATTCTGTAAACCTCTAAAACGGTGCTTAGATGGATATTAGTGTAGCGTTAGTTTGAGAGTAGTGTAATTCTGTAAACCTCTAAAACAGTCGCCCTTATATCCACATCAGGGCATTTGTTTGAGAGTAGTGTAATTCTGTAAACCTCTAAAACTATCCACTTGAAGTACTTTCACACGGATCTGTTTGAGCGTAGTGTAATTCTGTAAACCTCTAAAACCAACTAAGATGGCTGTATTTGATACCTTTAGTTTGAGAGTAGTGTAATTCTGTAAACCTCTAAAACTGACGGCCCATACCCATGCAGATTGTCATAGTTTGAGAGTAGTGTAATTCTGTAAACCTCTAAAACAATGACATGGAGGAACGCATTTGAATATCGGTTTGAGAGTAGTGTAATTCTGTAAACCTCTAAAACAGGCATGAGAATTGCTCAATGCTGGCTTGAGTTTGAGAGTAGTGTAATTCTGTAAACCTCTAAAACTCCGAGCAACAAAGCTCGAGATTTGATGGCGTTTGAGAGTAGTGTAATTCTGTAAACCTCTAAAACTGTGGAGATTATATCCAGTACCTATATTCAGTTTGAGAGTAGTGTAATTCTGTAAACCTCTAAAACACCTTGATGCGGTTACAGATGAGATTATGAGTTTGAGAGTAGTGTAATTCTGAAAAACTCTAAAACTACACAACAAGAATATAAACCCACAGAGGCGTTTGAGAGTAGTGTAATTCTGTAAATCTCTAAAACAGTGGTTCGTGCAAATGGTATTCCAGTACGGTTTGAGAGTAGTGTGTAAATGATACTCTAAGAATGTACAAAAATGATGATATAAGAATGTACAATTTTGATTGTATCACTAGCGATACTATGGTTGAGGTGATAACAACATGCAATATGTATTCGATATTAATAGTTCTTTTACTGTAACATCATTATCAGATTTACCAATGTTAAGAGCCATTCTGGAGGCTTGCAATTTGAAACCTAATTATAGTTTACTAGGTCGTGAATTAGGTTATGATAGACGTACCTTAAAATCTCATTATGAAAATGGATCGACTAATTTACATCGTCATAAACCGTCTATGATTGATACATTTTATGATTGTAGTCAGACTTTATTATCTGATGATATACCCCAACAGTTTTATTACAAATGTGTTCTATGGCAATACTTGGTAGATAACCATGGACTCACAGCTGCTTACTCTACATTTCGTGGTTATATTTCAAAGATACCCGTGTTTCAATCCTATATTGTTGATCGATTACTTCACCATGCCCATGTGTGATAAGCATAACTGTTGATTCATACCGCTTACGAAACCATATGCAACAGAAGGAATAACTGTACATTGTACATCGTCAAAATT
>ERZ841116.1576-NODE-1576-length-10787-cov-3.576221_pt1 | contig 10787 bp, 9 predicted proteins | sample MGYA00519875_ERZ841116 | MGnify/ENA primary metagenome ERZ841116 (study PRJEB31850, sample SAMEA3708889) | human gut metagenome | biome: human gut; feature: human-associated habitat; material: faeces | place: China | collected 2014 ... | reverse complement strand
TAGACTTATCGACTTAAACGTTGAAACTATTAGTCTACCTAATGGAAAAACAGCAACTCGTGAAATAGTTAAGCATCCCGATGCTAGTGCAGCAATTGCAATTAATGATGAGAAAAAAATGCTTCTTGTAAAGCAATGGCGAGAACCTATCAAACAATTAACTCTAGAAATTCCTGCAGGTTTAATTGACGAAACAGATGCATCTCCACTTGATGCAATGAAAAGAGAGTTAAATGAAGAGGGCGGCTATAAGGCAGAATATTGGGAAAAGGTAAGTGAATTTTATACTTCAGTTGGATTCTGTGATGAAAAAATTCATTTATTCTATTGTGATACTTTGTCAAAAATTGAGCACAAACGTCCTCTTGATGAAGATGAATTTTTAACTCAAGAATGGTACAGTCTTCCTGAGATAAAACAATTAATTGCGTCAGGCAAGATTATGGATGCTAAGACTGTTATGGCAATTACATTCTGGGAAAATATGATTTTAACAGGAAACCAAAGTAATGACTGAAAAACGGGCAGATTATCGTAAAAAGCAACAGCAGAAAAAAATAAGAAAAATTTCTGATAACTTTAAGCGCTTGAAGAAAGATGATCAACAAGTTGATGAGGTTGATCCAGAACCAACAGTTAAGGAATCTGCTAATTTTGAATCAAGAGAGAATTTTTCTTCAGAAGAAGAGCGCGAAAATAGAATTAATCGTTTAAAAAAGCGCTTGAACTATGCAATTTTAATTGTTGTTGTTTTATTAATTGTAGTTTTGTTCGCTTTGTTTAAACTTTAGATTTAGAGGTAAAAAATGAAAATTGCGATTATTGTTCCAATGGAAGAAGAGGCCGAATTTTATAAAAAGCATTTTAAGTCTGAAACTAAAGAAGTTTTTGGTACAACTGAATTTGATCACTTTTCAATTAATGGAAATGACATTTACTTAGGTCTTAGTGGAATTGGAAAAGTTAATGCGGCTATGAACTTAACTAGCTTATTAACTAAAGAAGATATTGACTTAGTATTTATGACTGGTTCTGCTGGTTCAATGCAAGAAAATGTAAAAAGAAAAGATTTAATTTTGGTAGATAGTTTTGCTTACCATGATGCACATTGTGTGAGCGCTGGAGAATACGTTGAAGGTCAAATTCCACGTGAACCAGCAAGATTTAATCTTAAGAGCCCAGCACGTGAAGCATTTAAGAAGTATCTTTTAAGCCAAAATGTAGACTTTAAAGAAGGTCTTGTTGTTACGGGGGATACTTTTGTACAATCTGAAGCACAAAAAGATGAAATTAAAAAGAACTTTTCTGACGCACTTGGGGTGGAAATGGAAGGAGCAGCTTTTGCACAAGTTGCTAGACATTTCAATACGCCTTTAGTTGCTATTCGTGCTATTTCAGATAATGGCGATGCTAATGCTGATAATGACTTTGATAAGTTTGTTAAAGAAGTGGGTGCTAAAGCAGCCAGCGTAATTTCATCTTATCTTGAAGAAACAGTTTTAGATTAGGGTAATGATAGACTAAGTTCAGATGAACTTAGTCTATTTTTTATGTTAAAATGAAATAGCCACTTCCAAAATGTAAGAAAGATAAAGAGGTATAACATGACTAGAAAAAATGTATATTTGGATAATGCGGCTACTACTCCGATGGATCCAAAAGTAATTGAAAAAATTAGTAGTGAGATGACCAATGATTTTGGAAATGCTTCTAGTCAACATGCATTTGGACGTAAAGCACGTCAAGTGGTTGAAGCAGCTCGTCACCAACTAGCAGAAACAATTAATGCAGAAGATAAAGAAATTATTTTTACTAGTGGCGGATCTGAAAGTAATAATACTGCAATTTTTGGGACAGCACGTGCTAGAAAGAAGATTGGCAAGAAAATAATTACTACCAAGGTTGAACATCCCTCTGTTTTGAATCCAATGAAACGTTTAGCTCAAGAAGGATATGAAATTGTTTATCTTGATGTAGATAAAGCTGGACATATCAATTTAAAGGACTTAAAGAGAGAATTAACGCCAGATACGATTCTAGTTTCAGTAATGGCAGTTAATAATGAAGTTGGTTCAATCATGCCTCTAAAAGAAATTGGTGAACTAGTTAAAGACTCAAATGCCTATTTTCATGTAGATGACGTGCAAGGATTTGGAAATATTGAAATCGATGTTAAAGATATGAATATCGATTTATTATCTACTTCTGCTCATAAGGTTAACGGCCCTAAATTTTTGGGCTTTCTTTATGAAAAAAATGGCTTAAATGTAAGTAATCTTCTTTTAGGAGGAGAGCAAGAACTAAAGCGTCGTCCAGGGACTGAGAATGTTCCAGGAATTGCCGGCTTTGGCGTTGCTGCCCAAGAATTGAGAGAGATGGACAAAAAACAGCTTCAGGAAAATTATCGAAAGTTTCAGCAAATAATTCTTGATGAACTTGATCAAAATAAGATTGACTATGAAATTAGTGGCTCACTTAAGGGAGCCGTTTCCCATCACGTTTTAAACTTGTGGTTAAAGGGCGTTGGAACTTATTCTGCTTTGACTAACTTAGATTTGAATGGTTATGCAGTTTCAGGTGGATCGGCATGTACAGCAGGTTCATTAAATCCCTCTCATGTGTTAGAGGCAATGTATGGTAAAAACTCTCCTCGTATTGAAGAATCGATTCGAATTAGTTTTGGACGTTTTACTACTGCAGATGAAGTTAAAGGTTTTGCAGATAGCTTAGTTAAAATGTGTCAACGATTAAGTAAATAATTAACAAGTTCTAACCATTTTTGGCTAGAACTTGTTTTAATGTATAATGTTATTGAAATTATATACTTGACACTTACAAAAAATAAGATGATAATATTGAGAGTGATATTTTATGGCAAATTCAGTAATTATTAATGGCGATAATCGTAAATTTACAATTAGTCCAGAAATTAAGCGTTACGCTTTAATTGATGCAGGCTTTACTAAGACTAAAAGAGGCAATTTCATGTATAAGCATCCTTTATATAATGAATCCCCTTATAATGCGACCTGTCAGTTGAAACTAACAATTAACGAAGATTTAGATCATTTAACAATGGTAGTCACTGATACCAATGGCTTACAGAAAGTTAATATTTTTAAAAATAAGCAGTTAGCACCAATGGTTGAGTTACTTGACTTCATTTTAAAGGATCTTGAAGATCGTCAGATTATTGCACCTTGCTAAAAGGAGAAAAAGATAAAATGGTAGATAACAGCAAAATTAGAGTCGTTGTTGGAATGAGTGGGGGAGTCGATTCTTCAGTTTCTGCTCTTTTACTCAAACAACAAGGCTTTGATGTTGTCGGCGTCTTCATGAAGAATTGGGATGATACTGATGATTCCGGAGTTTGTACGGCAACTGAAGATTACGAAGATGTAAAAAAAGTTGCAGATGAAATCGGCATTCCTTATTATTCTATTAACTTTGAAAAAGATTATTGGGAGCGAGTATTTGAATATTTCTTAAATGAATATAAAAAAGGCAGAACTCCTAATCCCGATGTAATGTGCAATAAAGAAATAAAATTTAAATCCTTCTTAGACTTTGCAATGGACCTAGATGCAGATTATATTGCAATGGGGCACTATGCAGCAACCAAAGTTGATGAGAATGGTATTGTACATATGATGCGGCCAAAGGATGGCAATAAGGACCAAACTTACTTCTTAAGTCAACTTTCACAAGATCAACTGAAAAAGGTAATCTTCCCACTTGCTAACTTAACCAAGCCTCAGGTGCGTGAAATCGCAATTGCTGCAGGCCTTGCAACTGCTAAGAAGAAGGATTCAACTGGAATCTGTTTTATTGGTGAACGTAATTTTAGAAAATTCTTGAGTGAGTTTTTACCAGCTCAATCAGGAAAGATGGTTACCCCTGATGGAAAAGTTGTGGGCGAGCATGCTGGATTAATGTATTATACTATTGGTCAAAGATCTGGTCTTGGCTTAGGTTCAACGAAGGAATCAACTGATCCTTGGTTTGTAGTTGGTAAGGATTTAAAAAAGAATGAATTGATCGTTGAGCAGGGATACGACAGTAAGCTTTTATATGCTACTAGCTTAGATGCAAGTGGTGTTTCTTTCTTTACTGGTTTACCCGATCATGACATTGACTTGAAGTGTACAGCTAAGTTCAGGTACCGCCAGCCAGATGTTGGTGTTACTATGCATTACCATGCAAAAGATAATACAGTCCATGTTGAATTTGATGAGCCTGCACGTGCCGTTACACCAGGACAGGCAATTGTTTTTTATAATGGCGAAGAATGTCTTGGCGGAGCAACTATTGACCGTGCTTACCAGAATGAAAAGCAATTACAATTAGTATAGTCAAAAGAAGTCTCAATGAGGCTTCTTTTTGTTTTTAGAAACTGTTATTTTCTGTCCTGAAAACTTATAATAAATAGTAAAAGTGGAGGGAAAAGTATGCAATTATATTTTGTTAGACATGGAAAAACAAAGTGGAATTTAGAAGGGCGCTATCAAGGAGGTAGTGGTAATTCACCACTATTGCCAGAAAGCTATGAAGATATTAAAAAATTAGCTGAGTACTTAAAGGGAACTAAGTTTAGGGCCTTTTATGCTAGTCCTTTACAACGTGCTTTAACTACTGCTGTAATGCTTAGAGATGATATGGGGATTACTGTTCCAGTTATTGTAGATGATCGCCTAAAAGAGTTTAATCTTGGCGATCTTGAGGGAATGAAATTTGTTGACGCTGAGAGTCAATACCCTGATCAAATTAAGGCCTTTCGTTATTCGCCAGAACGCTACGATCCATCAACTTTTCATGGTGAAGACTTTGAACACATGATTAAACGTGGTAAAAGTTTAATTAGTGATATTGTTAAACGCTATCCAAATAAAGATGATAAGGTGCTTTTGGTGAGCCACGGGGCAGCTCTATGTGCATTAATTAGAACTCTTGAGGGTTATGACGTTGCTGATATTAGAAAACGTGGCGGCTTGACTAATACTAGCCTGACGATTCTTGACACTGAAAATCAAGGAAAGACCTTTAATGAAATAGCATGGAATGAAACAAGCTATTTAGATCGAAAGATTACTAGTAGGGATACAATTTAAAAATGGATAAAAAAATAGCCAACTTATATGATGCTGGCAAAGTTGATGATGCTATACACTTATTGATTAAAAAAATAAATAATCATCCTAAAAATATTGAAAATTATTTACAGCTTTCAACTTATTTGATTGAACAAAATTCGGCTGATCAAGCTTTAGAATTATTAGAAAAAGCTCGAGGACTTGTTGATCAACCAGAGGCTTTAACTTATAACATTGCTGTTTGTTACTACATGCAGGGAGATTTTGCTAAATCGTTAGCTTTACTTAATTCGATTCCAGATGATGAAGAAACAATGTATCAAAAGTCCTTGATTTTTATGAAGTTAGGTCAATATCAAAAGGCACTAGCTTATGCTTTAACTTTGAAAAATCAGGATGAGAGGACTTTAGAATTAATAGGTGATATTTGGCTTAGTCTGGGAGATTTAAAATCAGCAAATCAAACTTATAGTAAGATTCTAAAAGATCAAAGAAATGCAAAAGTTAACTTCTTGCTAGGTTTAACTTTATTTGATACTAATCCTGATAAGGCAGAAAAATATTTTAAAGTTTCGAAAAAACAGAATCCAAAATATTTTGCCCAAGCGCAAAAACAATACAATGCTGTAGCAAAATTGATTAGAGGTAAAAATGGCAGAAACTAGTTTTACTGGACGAATTAATGGGATTGTTTTTGAAAATAATCAGGATCTTTTCAAAATTATTGATGTAGATTTGATTAGCAAATTAGCAGATTATGATCGTGATAATATCCGGGTAACTGGTAATTTTGGTGATATTCAGATTGGATCGACTTATAAATTTGTCGGTAAAATTGTTGTACATGAAAAATTCGGTAAACAATTTCGTGTTAGTTCATATGAACCTGTTTTACCACATGAAGAGGGAAGTCTAGCTAAATATCTAAGTTCTGATAAATTCCCTGGTATTGGTAAAAAAGCTGCTGAAAGAATTATTGATAGTCTAGGAACGAATGCTTTAGACCTGATTAAGGCCAATCCAACTGAAATTGATGACCTTGATTTAACACAAAAGCAGAAAGATAGTTTACTATCTGGAATTAATCAGATGGATTCTTTTTCAGAAATTGTTATTAAACTAGCTAAGTATGGAATTAATAAAAAAACTGCTGGAAATATTTATAAAGCCTATCATGGAGATTCTCTTAAAAAACTGGAAGAAGATCCTTATCAAGCCGTTGGTGAAATTAGAGGTTTTGGTTTTAAGACAGCTGATAATATTGGCCAAGCACTTGGAATTGAATTAAATGATCCAAGAAGGGTTAGAGGTGCAATTTTAAGTATTTTGCAGAATGCTCTAAGTACGCTGGGAGACACTTATGTGGCACTAGATGATTTATTAACGCAAGCGTATGAATTAGTTCAGGCTAGTTCTTATGATGACTTAGCAAATAGCGTGAATGAGCTTCAGCGACAAGGTAAGGTAGTTGTTTCAGGTGATAAAGCAGCCTTGCAAGAAATTTTTCAAACGGAGCTTGATATTTCAAATGAATTAAAACGTCTAGTCAAAAATCGGGTAAAAAAAGAAGACTTCAGTGATGAAAACATTGAGCAGGCAATTAATCATGCTGAAGAAGAACTTGAGATTAAGTATGACGAAACGCAAAAGAATGCGATTAAAAATGCTTTAAATAATCCAATTTCTATCCTTACTGGTGGACCAGGTACTGGTAAGACAACAATTATCAATGGAATTTTAATGTGCTTAAAGGAACTTGCTGAGATTCCGAGTGGGGCCTTATATAGTGAGGATCCACCATTTTTATTAGCTGCACCAACTGGTCGAGCAGCTAAGAGAATGAGCGAAATTACTGATATTTCTGCTAAAACTATTCATCGCTTGTTAGGACTAGGTATTGGCGAAAATGATGCAACTGATGTTAATGAATTAAATGGCGAGATTCTAATCATTGACGAAATGTCAATGGTTGATATGTTTCTATTTAAGCAGTTGTTATCAGGTATTAATTCGACGAAAAGAATTGTTTTTGTTGGGGATCAAGATCAGCTGCCCTCGGTTGGAGCGGGAAATATTTTTAGTGACTTAATTAAGTCAGAAGCATTCCCAACAACTAGACTCCAGGTAATCCATAGGCAAGGAGAAGATTCATCAATTATCAAGCTAGCTCATGCAATTAACGAAGAAGATGCTGAACAGATAATTTTTAATAAAACTAAGAATTATTCCTTTATCCCTTGTCAACCTAGTTTAGTTGGAGATGCAATTGATCAGATTGTTAACTTAGCTATTAAGCGTGGTTTTAAAAAGGATGATGTTCAGGTTCTTGGAGCTATGTATAATGGTCAGGGCGGAATCACTCACTTGAACGATATCTTGCAAGATGTAATGAATCCAATGTCTTCAAAAACTAAAGTAATTGAAGCGCATAATGAAAGCTTTAGAATTGGCGATCGTATTCTTCAATTACAAAATAATCCCGAAAAGGATATTTATAATGGTCAAATTGGCAAAATTATTGGACTTAATCCAGATGATAAGGCGAAGATCTTAATTGCTGATTTTGATGGTCGAGAAATAGAATTTAACGTTAAAGATTTAAATGATATTACTCGTGCTTATGCAATTACAATTCACAAGTCGCAGGGATCTGAATTTCCGTTAGTTATTTTGAATCTTACTATGCAGAATTATATGATGTTGAGACGTAACTTGCTTTATACGGCAATTACCCGTGCTGAGAAAAATCTTGTCATGGTAGGAGAAAAAAAGGCTTACCTTATGGCCTTACGTACGCCGGGAAATGACCGTAAGACGGATTTAGCTTCTAAGATCAGGCATGAGCTAGGACTGAAAGAAGTAGTTGAGCATAATTCTAACGCAAATACTAAACAAGAGCAGGTTCAAACTGAAATTAAGGAAGAAATAAATGAACCCAATGACTATATCTTAACTCCTGATTTAATTTATTCTGGTAAAATTGACCCAATGATTGGGATGGAAGATATAAAATTAAAAACAAGAGATTAGTAAAACAAGCCACCTCGTTATGAGATGGCTTGTTTTGCATTTATTTCAAAAGTTTAAAATGATCAACTTCAAATTTTAAGTGGAATTTTCTTCTATTCAATTCTTCTCCATCAAGTTGACCGTATTCTGCTTGATAGGTTTCTACTTCAATTTTATTAGCTTCAAAATAATGAAATTGCTTGCTTTGCATATGTGATCCATTGAGGAGAAGCTTAGAAAAGAGATACAAGAATTTGGCCAAGTTAGGCTTTTCTAAAATAGCAATATCTAATTTATGATTATAAATATTAGCAATTGGCAAAATTGGAACACCACCGCCAAAGTAGGGATGATTAGTTGTCGTAACTAAGTATGCGTGATCGTAGGAATAAGTATGTTCATTAGTTAAAATCTTAACTTTGAAATTATCTTGTCCCTTGAGAGCTTGAGCAATATTTATTCCATAAGTTAAATTCCCTATATTGATTTTGTTAAACTTAGTTTTGAGCTTTGAATGATTGGTTTTATTGACCACAAACGCATCAAAGCCAATTCCTAAATTATTGACAAAGTATTTTTCTTCACCTGTAAGCAAATCTTGATATCTGCCACAGTCGACATTTGTTACTGTTGGATGATTTTTGATTTTTTTGATAAATTTCAAGGGGTTATTTTGAAGTTTGGCTGCTCGAGCAAAATCATTTCCGGTACCAGCTGGAAAATAGGCAAGGGGAGTGTCAGGATGAAGTGAATTTTTTACCCCATTTAAAGCCTGATTCAAAGATCCATCACCGCCAACTACAACAATACATTTACGATTATCGTTAATTTTATTAGCTGTTTTAGTTGCAATCGGGACAAGTTGTCCAGGATAAGTAGAAATTTGTATATTATATGCCAATTTTTCTTTTTTCAGGGCAGCTTCAATTTCTTTGAGGGCTTTTGCGCCTTTATCGCTACCAGATTTTAAATTTACAAGTAAATGAACCTTTTTCATTGTTAATTGCCTAATTCATATAAAAATAAGCCCCATTTGGGGCTTATTTTATTTCTTTTCAATTAGCATTGGCAAAATCATCGGTCTTCTTTCAGTCTTAGAATATAAGAAATCTTGAAGATTCTCAATAATTGCCTTTCTAATTTCATTTTCTTTTGGTTGCGGATCTTTAGCCATTTCAGTCTTAAGAATATGGTAGACATGCTTCTGTGCTTGACTAATCAATTCAGTTGATTCACGCATATAAACAAAACCACGACTTAAAATATCTGGCCCTGCTAAAACACGTTGATGTTTGTAGTCATCAGTTGCTACCACTACCACAAGACCTTCTTCAGCTAAAATTTGACGGTCACGAACGACGATATTACCAACATCGTCACTACCAGAAGTGTCAACAAAGACATCCGGGATATTGATGTGACCAGCAATTCTTGATGAATCTTTGGTTAAAGCAAGTACATCACCATTTTTTAGAACGAAGGTATGATCTTTAGCCATTCCAGTAGACTGAGCAGTTTCAGTATGAACAACTTGCATTCTGTATTCACCGTGGACAGGAATAAAGTATTCAGGCTTGGTTAACTCGATCATCATCTTTTGTTCTTCTTGACCAGCGTGTCCAGAAGTGTGGACATTATGAATCTTACCATGAACAACATTAGCGCCCGCTTCAGTTAACTTATTAATTAAGTGGTTTACGCTAGTTGTATTGCCCGGAATAGGGTTAGATGAGAAGATTACTGTATCGCCTGGTTGTAATGAAATTTGACGGTGAGTTCCATCTGCAATTCTTGAAAGAGCTGCAAGTGGTTCTCCTTGAGAACCAGTACATAAAATCATCGCTTTTTCAGGTGGAGTATGGTTGATTTCATTGGCATCGACTAAAGTTCCTTCAGGAATATTTAAATAGCCAAGATCAATACCGTTTTGAACACCATTTTCCATTGAGCGACCAAAGATTGCGACTTTTCTTCCAGTGTCAACAGCTGCCTTAATAGCAGTTGATACACGATAAAGGTTAGAAGCAAAAGTAGCAAAAATAATTCTACCTTTAATTCCAGTGATGATATCGTGTAGGGAGTGAGCAACAAATCTTTCTGATTTTGTAAAGGTCGGAACTTCTGCATTAGTTGAGTCAGATAGGAGGGCAAGTACGCCTTCTTGACCTAACTTAGCCATCTTCTGAAAGTCAGGGGCAGGTTGATTCATTACAGGGGTTAAGTCAAACTTAAAATCTCCCGTAAAGACTACTGCACCTTCCGGAGTATGAACTGCAATTCCCAAAGTATCAGGAATTGAGTGAGTTGTTCTGAAGAAACTGACTGAAAGCTTATCAAATTTCAAAACCGTATCTTCATGCTCTTCGTGAAGTTCACTAGAATTTAAAATTCCATGTTCATCAAGTTTCCCGCGAATTAAAGCGAGGGCAAATGGTGTTGCATAAACTGGAATTTCAGGAATCTTCTTTAAAAGGTAAGGGATTCCGCCAATGTGGTCTTCATGTCCGTGAGTTACAACTAATGCTTTGATTTTTTTCCTATTCTTAATAAGGTAAGAATAGTCTGAGATAACATAATTAATTCCCATCATGTCATCTTCTGGGAATTTGATACCGCAGTCCATGATGATAATCTCATCTTGGTACTCAACGCAGTACATATTACGGCCGATTTCGCCTAGACCCCCTA
>ERZ841116.1566-NODE-1566-length-10864-cov-10.078176_pt1 | contig 10864 bp, 10 predicted proteins | sample MGYA00519875_ERZ841116 | MGnify/ENA primary metagenome ERZ841116 (study PRJEB31850, sample SAMEA3708889) | human gut metagenome | biome: human gut; feature: human-associated habitat; material: faeces | place: China | collected 2014 ... | reverse complement strand
TTAAGCTAGATGGGTTATTCATAGTTGTAACAGCCATGTTATTACCTCCTTATTTACTATTTAATATAAGTATAGGAGGTTTTAATTTTATGTTATATTAAAGTATTTTATAAAAAAAATTTTATACGTACTTTGTAAAATATATTAAATGCTAATAAATGAAATTAAAGAGTGCTATAATAAATAAGAATTTGTAAAAGATTAAATTTAATAATAATTATTATTCATATTATGATATACTTAAGAAAACCACTTTTTTACTAAAAATATGTTGGGAGGTTTAAAAGTGAAACTTGACGATATAACTAATTATATACAAAGTATATGTGAAAATATATGCACTGTTTTAGATGTTGATGTAACTGTAGTTTCTAAAGACTTAATTAGAATTGCTGGAACAGGAGTATTTAAGGATAAGATATATGAAAAAATTTCAGATCATTCAGCTTTTTCAAAAGTTTTAAAGTCACAAAAGCCTTATATTATTAATCGTGATTTAGAAGATAATTGTAAAATTTGTGTTCATAAAGAAGATTGCAAAGAATTAGTAGATATTTGCTCTCCAATAATGCTAGGAAGTAATAACTTAGGGATTTTAGGAATTGCTGCATTTACAGAAGAACAAAAAAATAAAATTCTTTCTAAAGACCAAGAACTATGTGCATTTATAAATAGTATGTCAAACTTAATATCATATAAATTAGATGAATTATATAAAGCAGAAATAAAAACTGTTGAACAACTAGAAAAAGAAGAAATTGAAAAAGCAATAAATAAGTACGGCAGTAATACTCAAGAAATGAAACAAGTAGCTAAAGCTTTAAACATTGGAATTGCTACTTTGTATCGAAAAGTGAAAAAATATAATATAAAAACTGGTGAGTAAACTTTTAATAATATAAAAATAACCATACTAAAATGTTTTCAATAATTTAGTATGGTTATTTTTTATATAAATTATTATTGCATTATCATTTTGATAATAGTATAATAGCAATTATCAAAATGATAATAAAATAAAGGAGATTAATATGGGAAGTACATTTTTATCGGAATTTATGAGGATTTCAAATATCAACACAGTTTTATTTATAGTATTACTAATAGGGTTATTTTTTGTAATCAACAAAATAAAGAAAAGTTTAAATTTCACTAAGTTAATGCTAGTATCAATGGGAATGGGTACAATTTTAGGATTTATAATTCAGTACATAGCTAAGTTTCCTAAAGACCCAACACAAATTAGTTGGCTAAAAGAAGTAACTACTTGGTATGGTCTTGTGGGATATGGATTTATGGATTTATTAAAGATGTTAGTTATACCATTAGTATTAACATCAATAATAAGAGTTATTATGAATATGAATAAAGATGAGAATTTGGGAAAATTAACATCTAGAACCATATTAATGCTATTAGGAACAACGGCTATAGCAGCATCAATAGGACTAATTGTAGGTAATTTATTTAAATTAGGTATTGGTACTAAAGTTGTAACTAGTACTACTGAAATAAGAGAGATTAGTTCAGTAGTAGATACCTTAAGGGGATTATTACCCTCAAATATAGTAGCATCTATGGCAAATGCAAATATAGTTGCAGTAGTTATATTTGCAGCATTTATAGGAAATGCAATAAAAAGACTTAATAAAAAATATAGTGAGCTAATAAGACCATTTGTAGATTTAATTGAAGCTTTTTATAAGATAATAGTAAGTGTTTCTATAACAATAATTAAAATGATGCCATATGCAGTTATTGCATTAATGGCTAATACAATAGCACAAAATGGTATAGAGTCAATATTTGAAGTATTAAACTTTATAATAGCTTTATATGTAAGTGTTATCATAATGTTTGTAGTTCATTTAATAATAGTAACATTTAATGGAGTAAATCCAATAACTTATTTAAAAAATGTATCTAAAGCTTTATTACTGGCATTTACTTCACGTTCAAGTTTAGCTACATTACCAGTTACAATAGAAGTATTAACTGATAATATTGGGGTTGAATCAGGAACTGCAAGTTTTATTGGAAGTTTAGGCTCAAATATGGGGCTTAACGGATGTTCAGGCATATATCCAGCACTTATGATAGTTACTACAGCAAATATGGCAGGTATAAACATGGACTTTAGTTTTTATGCTATGGCATTAATAGTAATAACTATAAGTTCTTTAGGTATAGCAGGTCTTCCAGGAACGGCTACTATGGCTGTATCAGTAGTTTTATCAGGACTAGGGTTAGGTTCATATTTCCAATTAGCAGGAGGAATACTTGCTATAGATCCGATACTAGATATGGGAAGAACTATGCTAAATGTTAATGGAACAATGACTTCAGCTATAACAGTTGCAAATTCACTTGGAAAAGTATGTAAAAATGAATTTGTTGAAGATATAGTATAAAAACGGATTAATTAGACAGTAAGTAGTTGGGAATTTTAATATAATGTCGGTTTAGAAAAATAGGGGGATTTTATGGTTTTAGCATATATAAATTTTATTATGCTATTATCAGTGTACGGGTTTGAATATATGTATTAATACTTATGATAAAAGTATTAAAAATTTATATTAATAAAAATCATAGTTTTAAAATATTTTGAAAAATTTATATTAAATTAGATAAATAACCATACCTTATAATTCAAATTATTGAAAATACTAAGGTATGGTTATTTACAGTTTTAAGGCCATGTTATATTAAAGTATTTTATAAAAATTTTATTAGGTAGTGTATATATGAGTATCTTTAAATCCTTTACAAATAGCTTCATTTTTAAGGTTTACTGCATTATCTTTATTGCTAAATGAGCCTATACATACTCTATAAAATACTTTATCTTCAACAATAGATTTATTTACAAATGAAAGTAGAGTAGATGATATTGTATCGGCTATGTTTTTTAGGTGATTATCATTTCTTAGATTATTTTCTACTTCTTTATTTGATATAAAGTCTATTTCAATTAAAAGAGATGGCATTTTAGTATTTTTAAGTACTGATAAATTTTTAGAGTATTTAACTCCACGATTAGGTGTATCCATTTTAGTTGATAGGTTATTACATAGATTGTTAGCTAAATTTTTAAGTTTGATATTTTCATTATATAGCCATACTTCGCATCCTTTTGCAGATGAGTTAGTTGCTGAATTTAGATGTATGCTTATAAAGTAGTCACAGTTTTCGTTGTTTGCTTTTTTAGTTCTATAGTCTAGTGAGTAGTATTTATCATCTTCACGAGTAGTTATTACTTTTTCAAGTGCATTTTCAAGATTTTCTTTTATTATCATTCCTATTTTTAAAGCTACATCACTTTCTTTTAAATTTGTAGGACCGATTGCTCCAGGATCTTTTCCTCCATGTCCAAAGTCTAGATACCATTTCATAGTTTATTCCTCCTTTAGTTGTTTTCTTAAAGGTTACAATGTTTTTTATTAAGTTTGATATATAAGGATTTTATTATTTTGTAGGAGGTTAATTATTAGGTGTCGAATTTATATATATGATTAAATTTATGAGGAGGGATAGTATGTTGGAGTTTTTAACTGAAAGTGATGTTCCTGATAGTGTTAAGGATGTGGTTGATGTTATAGGTATGGATGCTTTTAAGGATTTGGTTAAGCTAGCTGGTGGAAGTTTGTTGTATATTCCTAATGAAAGTAATTTGGTTAAGCCTATTAGAAATAGGATGATAAGAGATGAATTTAAGGGAAGTTACAAAGATATTTCTATGAAGTATGGAATAAGTGAAATTCAGGTTAGAAATATTATCAATAAATAAAGAAAATAGAACGTATTTAAATTACAATTGTTATACATTAAGAATAATTTATTATATATATCAAATTATATAAATAACCATACCTTATAATTCAAATCATTAAAAATACAAAGGTATGGTTATTTTTATTTTGTACTATTAAGTCTTGTAATCTATATGTTTTTCTAAAAGATGCTAAAAACTTATAGAAAATGTGTAAATTATAATATTAACTAAAATATTTGATATGAGTGTAGTTATTTAAATAATAATACTAATAAAATACAGATATGATATAATAAAATCAAAAATAAAAAGGAGATATTAATATGGAAAGAAGATTATTAAATCCTAAAATAGATTTTGTATTTAAGAAGATATTTGGCTCAGAGAAACATCCAGGGGTGTTAATATCATTTTTAAATGCAGTACTAAAACCTAAAAATAATATAACAGATGTTGAAATAAAAAATACAGATATAGATAAGTCGTACATAGAGGATAAGTTTTCAAGATTGGATGTAAAGGCAGTAACAAGTAAAAATGAAATTATAAATATAGAAATTCAATTAAAAAATGAATACAATATGACACAAAGAAGTTTATACTATTGGAGCAAATTATATGAAGAGCAACTAGAAGAAGGGGATAGATATGATAAGCTGTGTAGAACAGTATGCATAAATATATTAGATTTTAAATATTTAAAAAATGATAGGTTCCATAATGGATATAGATTAAAGGAAATTGAAACTAATGAAGAATTAACAGATTTAGAAGAAATTCATTTTATAGAAATACCGAAACTTAAAAAGATAAACTCAGAAAAAGATATAGTAGATGTATTAGAGGGATGGGTAGAGTTTTTAAGGGATCCTGAAAGTGAAGTAGTAAGAAAGTTAGAAATGACTAATAAAGAAATTAGAGAAGCTAAAGATGAACTTTATAGATTGAGTATGGATGAAAAAGAAAGAGCGTTATATTTTATAAGGGAGAAATCTATAAGGGATGAGATAAGTGCTTTAGCTAATGCAGAGGAAAAGGGGATGGAAAGAGGAATTAAGAAAGGAGAAAGAAATAAAGCTATTGAAATAGCTAAATCACTTTTAGATGTACTTGATATAGAAACTATATCTATAAAGACAGGGCTTAGTATAAAGGAAATAGAAGATATTGCAGTAATGAAAAAGTAGAATAAATATATATAAGATGTAGTGAATAATTTTAATATATTACAAATAATGTATATAAAATTATAAAATAACCATACCTTATAATTCAAATCATTGAAAATACAAAGGTATGGTTATTTTTATTACAACATTATCTCAAAGTCAGCTAAAATATCCTAGCAAAATAATATCATCATAAAAAGGGACTGTAGGTAACATTATATTTCAAAAACTTACTTACAGTCTAATTAACACTATCTATTTAATATAAACTTATCTATAACCTTAGCCACGCCATGCTCATTATTACTACAAGTCACATAATTAGCAATCTCCTTGATACTATCCCTAGCATTACCCATAGCAACACCAAGACCAGCCATTTTTATCATATGTTGGTCATTTTCCTCATCACCAACAGCAATTGACTTACTTAAAGGTATATTTATAGTATTACATAGAGCTTCAAGAGCAGTACCCTTATTAGCATTCTTATTTAAAAACTCTAAGAAAAATGGAGCAGACCTAACTATAGTATACTTATCAAATAAATCTTTAGGTATATTTTCTAAAACCTCTTCTAATTTCTCAGGTTCATCTATAATCATTATCTTACAGAATGTTATATCATCATTTATATCTTCTTCATTCATAGAAACTATATCGATATTATTAAGAGTTGCTTCATGTATTGTATATTTGTTTGGAGTCTCTTCTGGTATTATAAGATTAGTTGGCGTATTTATATGTACATGAGTATTATTCTCTTTAGCTAAATTATTTATTAATACAAAATCATCATGGCACATTTCAATATTAGATAAAATCTTTTTACTCTTAACCTCTTGAACTACAGCACCATTAAAACATATAACATAATCCCCATCATCATTTAAGTTTAATTCATCAAGTAAAGGTGTAACCCCAGGTAATGGTCTACCAGTAGATAAAACTACTTTTGCACCAGATTTTTTTGCTTCTTGAATAGAATTAAAAACTTCATTTGTTATTTTTTTTTCACTATTTAATAACGTACCATCAATATCTAAAGCTATTAATTTATACATATTTCCCTCCAGAGTATATATTTAAAACTTAAAATAATTATATCAATATTTATTAATTTTATAAATAATAAATTAACATTACTTAGTTACAGAAATATAGACTTAATAATCTATTGATTAAACTATTTATTTGATATATAAAAAATTCGCTTCGCTCATTTCGCCAACGATATATCCTTGCTCACGCTACGGATACATCCGTTGCTCAAAAATATCATTTTTTACTTTTATAAAGTTATTGATAGTATTCATATTTATAGGTTATCCACAATTTTTTTCATGATATAATTTACTTATACGTAAAAAACATACAACTTAGGATATAATTAATATGAAGGAGTGATATTATGAAATTTTCAGATTATAAATATGAAAGACCAATATATGAAGAAGTTAAAAAAGAATTTATAAGTATAATTGATAAGATAAATAATTCTTGTACATATGAAGAACAAAAAGAAAACATAAAAAAACTTAATATACTTAGAAATAATGTAGAAACTATGGCTACATTATCATCTATAAGACATAGCATAAATACTTTAGATGAATTTTACGAAAAAGAAAGAGAGTATTGGGATGAGTATTCTCCATTATATGAGGAATTAAATTCATTATTTTATAAGTCAGTTATAAATTCTAAATTCAAAGATAATATAGCAAAAGACTTTGGAAAGCAATTTATAGATATAGCAGATTATTCTTTAAAATCTTTTTCATCAGAGATAATAAAGGATTTACAGGAAGAAAATAAATTATGTTCTAAATACACTAAATTATTAGCATCTGCAAAAATAGATTTTGAAGGAGAAGAAAGAAATCTATCTGGTATGGGAAAATTCATGTCATCAACAGATAGAGATGTTAGAATAAAAGCATCAAACGCATATTATAATTTCTTTAAAGAAAATGAAGAGCAATTTGATGATATTTTTGATCAATTAGTAAAGATAAGAACTACAATTGCTAAGAAATTAAATTTTGATAGCTTCGTTGAATTAGGATATATAAGAATGATGAGAACTGATTACAATGCTGAAATGGTTAAAAATTTCAGATCTCAAGTTTTAAAATATATAGTACCTGTTGCTAGTAAGCTTTATAAAAGACAAGAAGAAAGATTAGGATTAGATAAACTTACATATGTAGATGAAGGGTTTGAATTTTTAAGTGGAAATGCAACTCCAAAGGGAAGCTCTGAATATATAATGGAAAGTGGTAAAAAAATGTATTCAGAACTGTCAAAGGAAACTAAAGAGTTTTTTGATTTTATGATGGAAAATGAGCTTATGGACTTAGTAACTAAAAAAGGAAAAGCAGCAGGAGGGTATTGTACATATATACCAAACTACAAGTCACCATTTATATTTTCAAACTTTAATCAAACTTCAGATGACATAGATGTATTAACTCATGAAGCAGGTCATGCATTTCAATTATATATGTCAACTTGGATTGATATGCCAGAAATAAATTTCCCAACATTTGAAAGTTGTGAAATACACTCTATGAGTATGGAATTTATAACATGGCCTTGGATGGATTTATTCTTTAAAGAAGACACTGAAAAATATAAGTTTATACATTTGGGATCAGCTATTAAATTTATACCTTATGGAATAGTTGTAGATGAATTCCAACACTATATATATGAAAATCCAAATATGACAAAAGAAGAACGAAAAAATACTTGGAGAGAATTAGAAAAAAAATACCTACCTCATAAAAATTATGAAGGATGTGATTTTTTAGAAAAAGGAACATGGTGGTTTAAGCAAGGACATATATTTAAAAATCCATTTTATTATATAGACTATACATTAGCTCAAATATGTTCGCTTCAATTTTGGAAAAAAATAAGAGAAGATAAAGAAAACGGATGGAATGATTACTTAAATATATGCAAAGTCGGAGGAACTAAATCATTCTTAGAGATTGTTAAAATAGGTAACTTAATATCTCCATTTGAAGATGGATGTGTTGAAAGTGTAATAGGAACTATAGAAAATTGGATAGATAATGTTGATGATAAGTCTCTTTAGGCAGTTAAATAATAAACTAACATGAAAAAGTTAATTAACTATGATATATTAAAAGTCTATTAGTTAATAATAGAAAGTAGAGAAATTTAAAAATAGTTAATATAAAACTTATGGAGGCCTTTAATGAGATTTTTTATAGATACAGCAAACATAGAAGAAATAAAAGAAGCTAATGAATTAGGAGTTATATGTGGAGTTACTACAAACCCATCTCTTATAGCTAAAGAAGGAAGAGACTTTATAGAAGTAGTAAAAGAAATAAGTACTATAGTTGATGGTCCTATAAGTGCAGAAGTAATAAGCTTAGACCATAAAGGAATAGTAGAAGAAGCAGATAAATTATCTAAAATACATAAAAACATAGTTATAAAGTTACCTATGACATTAGAAGGATTAAAAGCAACTAAAATATTATCTCAAAAGGGAATAAAAACAAATGTAACATTAATATTCTCAGCAACTCAAGCATTATTAGCTGCTAGAGCAGGAGCTACTTATGTAAGTCCATTTGTAGGAAGACTTGATGATATAGGTCAAGATGGCCTTTCATTAATAGAAGAAATAGTTGATATATTCAATGTTAATGCTATAGAAACAGAAATAATAGTTGCAAGTGTTAGAAACCCAATACATGTAGCACAAGCTGCTAGAATGGGAGCAGATATAGCTACAGTTCCATACAAAGTTATAACTCAAATGACTAAACATCCTTTAACAGATAAAGGAATAGAAAACTTCCTTAAAGACTGGGAAGGTGCATCATTAAAATTATAATATTAAAATACCTTGATTTTTATCAAGGTATTTTTTATGTCCTTTTTCTACAATAAATTGTTACACCGTTGTAACCAAGTTTACGAATTTGTAATCTAAGGTAACAAGTGTGTAACTGTTATTTAATAATATTTAGTGATAATATTAAATCATAGAAGAAATAATAAAAATAAATTACATAAATAATACTTAAGAGGACGTGATTTATATGAAAAAAGCAATTATAACATTATCATTAATATGTGCAGGACTATTAGCAACTAGTAATATAGGAGACCTAGTTTTTGCACAAGATACAACAAAGAATATAAATAAAACTAATAATGTAGAAGTACAAGTTATAAATAAATTAAATAAAGAAGAAGCTGAAGAATTGTTATCAATGTATAATCCTAATGTTAAATACATATACCAAGGAACAGAAAATGATTTTGTAGCATTAAAAGAAAAAGGTTTAGAAGGATATGTGTTTTTAATGGATGCAGATACAGATTTAGGAATGTTTGTAAATAAAGATGATGCTAAAATATACTACTTCCATCCAAGTGGATATCTTGAATTAGCAGAGTAAAAAAGAGAGATTTAATCTCTCTTTTTATTTTTGGGCAATGGATGTATCTGTAGCGTGAGCAAGTATATATCGTTGGCGAAATAAAAAATATCGACCACACGAGGCTTAAAATGTTTCGCCGACACGTCGCTCAAGCGAAGCCAAATTTTTTATAAATACTTTATTATGTTAAACTTTATGTATAATATCTAAAAAAGTGACTAGAATAACTTTAGAAAATAAAAAATTAGATATTGTAATTATGTTAAATTAGCATTATACTATTTAAATATATAATACTTTCTAGTTTTGCTGAGGGAGTAGTTTGCACGATAAGTGTTACTAGATCAACATAATGACTTTAAGTCTGGTCTAGTATTAAAAAACGAGACTCATGCATGTTTATTTAGCATGCATAAGTCTCGTTTTTTGCGTTTATAAAATAAGTTTTAGGAGGAAATGTATGAATTTTATAGCACTTATATTTACAGCATTTGCATTATCTATGGATGCATTTGCAGTGTCTATTACAAAAGGTATGACAATTAAAAATTTAAAAAAATCTACAGCATTAAAGATGGCTTTAGCATTTGGAGTATTTCAAGGGGCGATGCCACTTCTTGGATGGGCTTTAGGTATAAGCTTTGAAAGCTATATAAAATCTATAGACCATTGGATAGCATTTATATTACTTGGATTTATAGGATTTAATATGATAAAAGGCTTTTTTGATGATAGAAAAGAAGAAAATGCATCTGAACTAGAGTTTAGCGCTACAACTGATGTAGATGATTTATCTAACAAAGAGATAATAATGCTTGCAGTAGCTACTAGTATAGATGCTTTAGCAGTAGGGATAAGTTTTGCATTTTTAAATGTAAGTATAATACCAGCAGCTTCAATAATATGTATTATAACATTTTTAGTATGTGTTGTTGGAGTATTTGTAGGAAATAAAGTAGGTGATATATTCAACGGATATGCAGAATTAGTAGGAGGAATCATACTTATATTAATAGGATTTAATATATTTAATGAGCATACTCAAATACTAAGTAAAATATTCAATTCACTATTTTAAATATAAAACCTATGAATCTAGAAATCTATTCTAAATTCATAGGTTTTTATATTATGTATTTTTATTTTTTATAACCAATCTCATTAAGAAAAATACTGGAGGAGTAGAAAATACTGGTGCTATTAAAGGTGCTATTATTTCATTTATACCAAGTATTTTAACTAAAAAAATTATAATTCCCATATTAAGAATATATTCAAAAATATAAACTAAAACTGATAAAGAAAATTTTTTAGTTGAATAGCTTTCACTTTTAAATGTAAACTTTGAATTTAAAAAGTAAGAAGCAATAATGCTAAGTATACTAGTTATGGTATAAGCTAGAATATAGTTTAACTTAAATACCATAAAAAGTATAATATAAAAAACTTGAGAAACTAAAAAGTTACTAGTACCTATAATATTAAAC
>ERZ841116.1561-NODE-1561-length-10897-cov-3.113817_pt1 | contig 10897 bp, 6 predicted proteins | sample MGYA00519875_ERZ841116 | MGnify/ENA primary metagenome ERZ841116 (study PRJEB31850, sample SAMEA3708889) | human gut metagenome | biome: human gut; feature: human-associated habitat; material: faeces | place: China | collected 2014 ... | reverse complement strand
AAAAATATGGCGATTATCTCAGCCAGGAACAGGTTGCCAGAGAATATTTCGTCAGTACCGGAACCGTGACAAGCTGGGTCAAAAAGAAAAAGATCGTGCCGAGTGTAGAATACCGGTTCGGCAACAAATCCATTTACCTGTTCAGTCCGGACGATGTCGAAAAATACCGGAAAGAATTAAACATCAAAGAACATAATGACAGTACGATCAAAGAAGATTTCTTTGAATTTCTGGAAGAAAGAGATTATTCACTTTCCTATAAAATGCCTTTTCTGTTGGCGGTTGTGAAACATATAAATGCTATCGGAGACGCGAAAATAGAAGATGTTCTGGATGATTATATTGCCTTTTATCAGGACAGATTAGCCAGAGGACTCCAGGTAGATCGAAACACCTGCCCATATAATGAAAAAATGCTGAAAGACCGGAAAGCGGTGCAGAGAAATATGCTTACGAATCCATTTGAAAAATTTGAAAGAAAGAGATTTCTGTATTATTCGAAAGATTTGAGTGTGATTTCGATGAATCATGCGCTGTTTGAGAAGATGAAAGAGGAAGATTGGGAAAGAGTGCGGAGACAGATGAGAGAAGATTTGCGGAAGTATTATGACGGAATGGGCGGAGTGTAAATGATTTTTAAGCAAAAATAAGTTCATTACGCATGTTGCCAATGTATGTGATATAGTGGGGGAAAAACAAATGACAAATAGTGAATATCCGGAAAACAGAGAATGGAAACAAAAAGCATTTGGAATGCCAAAACTGCCCAGTGGAGATATGGGGCAGGATAAAGTGTTGTACTATATTCTGAAAATGGTCAAAGACGGTAAATCAGCAAATACAATGCTTAATATTGAAGGAAGCAACAGCACAGCCACCTTAGGTCGAATGTGTGAATGGATCCGTCCGATTGGTCTGGTTAATAAAGAGAAACAGGTGTGGACACTGACAGAATTAGGAGAAATGGTTTTGGAACGACAGGATAGTTGCTTTTCTACCGCTGTTTTCTGTTCAACAATTGTATTTATGGGAGAAATATTATTCTATCTTCAAAAACCAAAAAACTCACAGGAACTCCTGAAAATTGCAGAAGAATATCATTTGAACTGGAAAACAAATTCTGAAATTCATAACCGGATCAAATGGTTTCGGGATGTGGATATGGTTCGGTTTGAAGAATATAAACTGGAGTATAGTCTGACACAAAAGGGGCAGGAATTTTTGCAGCAGATAGAGGTTACTATGCCGTCAGAGACAGAGGAAGAACCGGACGAAACACTTCTGGAAACCCAGCTTCCAATGTCAGAATGGGCAAGTGCCTTAAAGCCTGCACCAACAGAGAAAAAAAGAATGGCGATCGGATACATGCCGGGAAAAACAGCCGATGCATGTATAACAATCAGCGCATATTTGCAATTGATGAATCAGGCGATTTCTATCGAAGAGATCCGTGAGTATTCGAAAGTTAATTATCAGATCGCAGTGTCATCGTCGAATATGTTTCTTTCATTTCTGGAAAAAATAGGATTTGTTGATCGTATCAGTAAGAATATGTATGTAACCTCTGAACTTGGAAATACATGGATTGAAAAACAATCACCGGTTGATCTGATTGCATGTCTGGAAGCAAGATATTTATTTGTTTATGAACTGTTGGCAGAGCTTAGAAAAGAACCGAAAAATGCAAAAACACTTTCTATAATAGCTAAGGTATCTTACGGATTCGACAGGGAAAGTATCGAGGAAACGCGTAAAAGACTGATTCTTTTATCTGCTGCCAAGCTGATTTACAGTGTGACAAACGATAAATATGGACTCACCGCCAGAGGAGAAAAACTTCTGGATACTTTTGGCATTGTGGCGAAAGAGAGTATTAAATCATTCGAAATAAAGAAAGAGGAAAATGCAGACGATTGTTACAATGATTCCTGTGAAAGCCTTATTACAGAATTAAGACTGTCCAGTAAAGATTCCTATAATCCCAACAGATTTGAAAAAGCCATAAGAGCAGCATTTGATTTTATCGGCTATGATGCAACCTGGCTTGGCGGTTCCGGAAAACCGATGTCCTGATCAAAGCAAGAACAGCCCCCAAATTATCTTATGCAGTCGCGGTAGATGCAAAATCTACGCAATCTGGAAATGTTACGGAGGATCAGATTGACTTTGACACTTTGAAAGACCACCGAAAACTTCATCATGCGGATTATTCTGCAATTGTTGGATGCTCTTTTCGAGGGGAACGACTTTTAAACCGATGCAAAGAACATAAAGTTGCATTGATTGATGTGGACACACTGGAACAGTTGATTCGCAACCAGGTAGAGATTCCATTAACCGGAGAAGATTACAAAAAGATCTTTGAACAGACAGGAATCGTAGATATCAGTGTCCTGGACGAAGCAAGAAATCGAACCGAACGCTACGGCTTATTGGTAGATGCAATTGTGGGATGCCTTGTAAACGAAAGCAAAGACGAAGTGACAGAAGGGATCCTTACTTCCCGTGAGATTTATCGGACAGTGAGGGATGACGAGAGATTTTCGATAAATCCTAATCTGGATGAAATTGAAGACATCCTTAAATTCCTGGCATCTCCGTTGATAGGGTGTGTGGGGAAAAATAAGGATGGGTATTATGCGATTGGATCGTTGAATGAAGTGGCGAAGAAGTTTCAGTTTTATGCGAAAAGTTGTAAGAGGACGAGTTAAAAAGAGAGTTTTTATCTGATGGAATGAAGTATTTTCCTGTTAGAAATAAAATATGGGTAACAGAATCAAATTTTTCTAGCATTTTATATTGTAAATTAATTGGTTTAGAATGATAAAATATAGTAAAAAATAAGAGGTGAATATTATATATGTTAAAAATTGAGCAAAAAATATATGATATTGATAAAGTGATATGTAGCAATTTAGACCTTATGGATTTGCAGACAGTTACTAGGGATCTTATATCACAAAACTTGTTAAGTCAATCCAGAAATTTGGTAGAGCATATTGCTGTAAGAGCTTATGGTAAGGGAAAAGAAATTCCTCTGAACAGAGAGACAGTACCGAATGCACTGACATATCTCAAAGAAAATAACAAATATCTTTTTCTAAGAAAATTTCATTCTTTTTTGCAAGAATCAAAATCACACTATACACCAGATAATGAGGGTGCAGAGAGACTAATGCTAAAATATTATCAGTATTTTGTAATGATTAGAAATTTTGCAAAGAAAGAATATGGAATGGATTTATTAGCTAATCTGGAAAAATTTCCGATTAACACCGATAGAACTGTAGCAGAATTTCATGAAAAGATTGCTGAAAGATTAAGAGTAAATAGACCTTCGCTTGAATATAATCGGAATGAAAGAATGTATGTACAAAAAATAAATCCGTTTATTGTTAATGGAGTTTCATATTATGAAATGGTCCTTACACTAGCATATGATGTTACTAGTAAATTTGACAGATTTATTGTTTATTCAAAAAATATGATACCGGATCATTATGCGATAAAAGCGGCGATATTCTATGATGATATTGAGGTGGAAGGTAAAAGAATGCCCATAAATATTATGACTGAATATTCTGTTTCTATTAGACCATGTGAATTTAATAATTTTGCAGCATTGTTTGGTATAAAAATAAAAATGCAAGTCAGTAGTGCTGAGTACATTGGAATGATGTACTATTTATCTAATTCTGGTTCGAGTTTACTTGATGTCGTTTTATCATCTGATGTGGATTATTTTAGATACAAGCAAATTATGTTTGAACGTAGTAAAGTGAAACATTTCGAGCCGGTTTTGGATAAAGCGCGTCAAATGATTTTATTAGGTATGCCAGGAAGTAATACCATTAGATATTTGCTTCATACTATGAATAATAAAGTGCTTAAGTCACAAAAGTGTGATGAAGAGAATAAATTTTTGTCAGAACTTAAAATACAATGGGGATGTATTCCCTTTGATACAATGCCATTTGCAACATCATTACTTCAACATAATCCGGAGGCTGTAGATTTATTTGAAAGTATTGATTCATCAGGAAGAGAACATGAATTGATGGCTAGGTATATTCATAACAATATGAGCAATAATGCAAGACTTTATACTCCTGTAAAAGAACTGGAAGAGTTTACAAGCAACGTGGATTCGAATATAGTTGCATTCAACGATAATATTTATTATAAGCATGAAGGGAGAAAATTAGTAAAATTTGGCCAAAGTATTTATGTAAAAGAAGCTTTTGATAATACCAAGTATATTGTGGATGCATTGATTAAAGAAGCTAAATTGGGTATACAAGGATATACGGATGCCATTTCCATATGGATGAATGAAAATCAGAATATCGATAGTATAGAAAAAAGAGAAATCCTGCAAAGATTATTTGAAAAAACGCATGTTGCGATGATTTACGGAGCTGCCGGAACTGGAAAAACATATTTAATAAATCATGTGTCACAGTTTTTTGATACACATTCAAAATTATTTCTGGCTAATACAAATCCAGCGGTTGAAAATCTTCGTCGTAAAGTATTCGCACAAAATTGCGACTTTATGACTATTCGTAAATACATTATGAGTAAAAATGTGCCTACTGATATTGATATTTTGATAATGGATGAGTGCAGTATGGTAAGTAACGCTGACATGGCAGCAGTATTACGAAAACTAAATTGTAAAATCATGCTTTTAGTAGGGGATACATATCAGATTGAATCTATTACTTTTGGTAATTGGTTTTCAATGGCAAAGTACTTTATTCCACAATATGCATGGTATGAACTGAAGGTTCCGTATAGGACTAAGGATGAAGATTTGTTAACGCTCTGGAAAAAAGTAAGGGAACTGGATGAAGACTTGACCGAACATATTGTTTCCAATAGATATGCATCAAATCTAGGGCCATCGGTTTTTGATAGAAAATCTGCTGATGAAATCATACTTTGTTTGAATTATGATGGACTGTATGGAATAAATAACATAAATAAATTTCTTCAAGAAAATAATGATAACCCACCAGTAAGATGGGGATTATGGACATACAAAGTTGGGGATCCGATTCTTTTTAATGAATCTGAAAGATTTATTCCACTACTTTACAATAACTTAAAAGGAACTATCGTAGGGATAGAAAAAGAATCGGAAGAAAAAATCTGGTTTACTTTAGAAGTTGATAAGGTACTTACCGAGCTTGATACCATAAATTTTGATATCGAATTATTAGATTCAATAACACCAGGAAAATCCGTAATTAGATTTTACGCATTGAAGAAAAAAGATTCGGATAATGATGAAACAGGGTTTGCTGATGAGACAGATATTCCATTTCAAATTGCATATGCAGTATCTATTCATAAAGCCCAGGGTTTGGAATATGATTCTGTAAAGGTTATTATTACTGAGGAAGTTGATCGTATGATTACTCATAATATTTTTTATACTGCAATTACTCGTTCGAAAAAAGATTTAACAATTTATTGGAGTCCAGAGACACAACAGAAGGTTATTAGTAATTTTAAAATTGCAGATGCAAAAGGAGATGCGACAATATTTGCAGCACAGTCTCACCTGAAAATGCTAAAACTCAAAAGATGACGTAATATTAGAAGAATAGTAATCTAATTGCATGAATTGTTAAGTGTGATTGGAATTACGTTCTTTCATAAATTTTGAAAGGATTCATGAGTGAAACGAAATAATAAAAAATCACAGGATAAGATTATAGAAGAAATTTTTAAAAAAATGCAAAAGTATTTAGAAAAAAAGAAAATTGCATCCTCCCAGATTGAATTGGAACGGAATACAAGGATTGAAATTGTTGGAATGGCTGAAAATGGAAAAGAGCGATTAATTGTTCCTGAATTAAGAGAAAAATATGGAAGTGATAATCTCGAATTGTCTGATGGATTTCAAATCTTGATGCCGTTTATTTCAAAGGGAACAATTGTTATAGAGGAATCAAAATCGCTAAAACATTATGAAGAGTATGAAGTATACAATGTATCAGATACAAAATTCTCAGTTAAAATTAATGACTACATCAAACGAGGTAAAATTTATGTCCTTATGGTACAAATTGATGTTAAAGATATAACTAGAATTACGCCAATTTCTACTTATTCGTATAAATTTAAGAATGTAAATGACTTTTTTTTAAAGCCATATAAAGAAAGCATTGATATTAATTATACAAGATTTGAAAAAGATGTCATTAAAACATTAATACCAAATGAATCTGAAGATTATATCATTTCAACGATTTGTAATGTGATTGCTATTTTTAGAGCAATGAATTATTTAAAGGATATGTATACTATATCTAATAGTCCTTCTAAATTATATGCTAACGAATATTTTAAAATAACTAATTGGAATGGACAAATAGAAAAATCAAATCCTTCCGATATAAAAGAGATACAAAGGGAAGAATTATTAGAAAAATTAATGAGCGATAAAGAATATTCGACAATCATTCCCAAAAATCAAATGGTTTTTATTATAAAAGAGTTAATTAAAAGGTGTAATATTGATGTTTTTCTTATAGCAGTAGGATTTGTTTATGAGAGCGGAATAAAAATAATAGAAGATGAATTGAAAATGATCGCTGAGAGAGAGAATTCTGATATTGAAATGATAATAGGATCTTTACAATATTTTGATTGTAATACTACAGGAACAAAAATAGATAAATCAACAGTTATAAAAATAAATGAGCTAATAGAAAAATTGGATGTTAGCGTTTATACATATCAACAATCTTTCTATCATGGAAAATATTATTATTTACAAAATAAAAACAAAGCATATGTAATCATAGGATCAAGTAATATAAGCAGTTCGGCTTTTAATAATAATTATGAAGTGGATATAATTTATACATTTAACGCTAAACCTAACAATAGATTTATTAATTGGTTTTTTCAATTGCGTAATGAGTCAAAAATAATAACAAAAATTGACGAACAAAAATTCATGGAAAGTCGTTGGGAAAGTGAACAAGATGCATTTAGTAATATGAATAAAAGTAGTATTTCTTTAGAAAGTATAAAAAATCAAATATATCATCTTACAGATGAAGATATAAAATTCAGATTAAATTTATGGATGAATCATATGCCAACACGTATTTATAATGCAATAGGAATACCTGCTTTAAAAAATTACATTATATTTATATTTGAATTTAAGCATTTGGCTGTTTGTGAATCATTTGTTCCAGGAAATGCCTATTATGTTTTTAGATATGATGAAGTGAATCAATTATTTGAAGATCTATCTACAATGACTAAAAGTCAAATGAGATTAGCTGAATATTCTGTGCAAAGAGGTAATCATATTCAGAATAGAGATAATTTGAAAAGAAAAATTGATAAATTATTAGATTAACAACTATATATTACACATTAAAGATAATACAATAATATGGCTGCTAAAGATGAGAATTATCGAAATACAATGAAAAAAGAACTTGAAAAAAAATATAATAAATTTGAACCATTGGAGAATTTATTTAGTTACTATCTGGCCATCAATGGAAAAGAGATTTAAAATATTAAGGGGCACAAAGTAACTGAATAATGATATAAACGGAAATTAAGTTATATATAAATTCAATAACAAGAGAGAAACCAGAAAATGAATCAAACAATAATAACAGACATAACGCAAGGCTTAACCACCGCCTTCATCGACCACACCATCTCCTCCAACCTGGCTTACCGACCGCAGTTTGTATCCAACAATTACAAAGAGGGACGTAAGGTAATCTCATCCATTGAGGATGAATTATTATCCTGTGAGCAGTTTGCCATCAGTGTAGCATTTATCACGATGAGTGGAATTACACCTTTACTTCAGACCTTAAAAGAACTGGAGACGCGTGGGATTCCGGGGCGGATTTTGACAACGGATTATTTGACATTCAGTGATCCGAAGGCGTTGCGGAAATTAGAAGAATTTTCCAATTTGCATGTAAAGATGTATGTAACAGATCAGACAGAAGAAGGATTTCACACAAAAGGGTATATTTTCAAAAAAGAAGAGATGTACCGGATTATTGTGGGAAGTTCCAATATGACACTCAGTGCGCTTACTGTGAATCGGGAATGGAATACGAGGATTGTTTCTACGGAACAAGGGGAATATGCGCAAAGTGTACTGACAGAATTTGAGGATTTGTGGAATTCTCCGCAGGCGATCGAATTTGAACAGTTTATTGACAGTTATACGGAAAACTATACAAGAAATAAAATCATCCGCAAACAGAAGGAACTGGCGCGCCAGGAACAGATTCCGTCGTTGGAGGCGTATCGGTTACAACCGAACTCCATGCAGACCGGATTTATCAATAATCTGCAGAAAATATACGATGCCGGGGAAGATAAAGCGTTACTGATCAGTGCGACAGGTACGGGAAAGACGTATGCTTCTGCCTTTGCCATGAGAGAGCTTGGCTTTCGGAAGGTATTATTTTTAGTACATAGAAATCAGATTGCAAAGCAGGCAAAGAAATCTTACCGTAAAGTATTTGACAGCAGTGTTTCGATGGGAATGGTTACCGGTCAGTATCAGGAAATGGACAAAGATTATATATTTGCAACCATTCAGACTATCAGTAAAGAACAGACATTGCATGCTTTTGAACGGACAGCATTTGACGCGATTATTATTGATGAAGCACATCATAGTTCTGCCAACAGTTATAAAAAAGTGATGGAGTATTTTACACCAAAACTGTGGCTTGGTATGACTGCGACACCGGATAAGCGAGATGATAATCTGGAAGGCAGAAATATTTATGAGATTTTTAATCATCAGATTGCTTATGAGATTCGATTGCAGGATGCGATGGAAGAAGATTTGCTCTGCCCATTTCATTATTTTGGAATTACAGATCTGGAAGTGATTGCGGATGAGGCGAAGGGAGCAGAGGAAAAACTGGAGAATTTTCGGTATCTGACTTCGGACGAGCGTGTGGCAAATGTTATGAAACAGGCGGAGTTTTTCAGCTATAGTGGTGATCGGGTAAAGGGCTTGATTTTCTGCAGCCGGATTGATGAAGCAAAAGAATTATCAAAGAAATTCAATAAGCGTGGTTGGAGAACATAGGTATTAAGCGGAAATGATTCGGAATCAGCAAGGGCAGATGCGATTGAACGGCTGGCAGCAGATGATGGAGAAAATATACTGGATTATATTATTTCTGTGGATATTTTCTCAGAAGGCGTGGATGTGCCGGAGATTAATCAGGTTATCATGTTGCGTCCTACGGAGTCACCGATTGTATTTATTCAGCAGTTAGGTCGTGGACTGCGTAAAGCAGAGAATAAGGAATACGTGGTGGTTCTGGATTTTATTGGAAACTATCGGAATAATTTTATGATTCCAATTGCTTTATCCGGAGACCGAAGTTATAACAAAGATAATATTCGTCGGTATGTAACCGAAGGTGGACGGGTGATTCCGGGAGCGAGTACCATTCACTTTGATGAGATTTCCAGAAAACGGATTTTCCAGGCGATTGATACGGCGAATTTTAATGATATTAAGCTAATCCGAGAGAATTATACAAATCTTAAAAATAAACTGGGTCATATCCCGAAGCTATCGGATTTTGACCGATATGGCGAGATGGATGTGTTGCGGATTTTTGAGAATAACAGTCTGGGTTCGTATTATAAGTTTCTGGTGAAATACGAGAAAGAATATACGGTGCGGCTTTCCGAAGAGGAAGAAAAGGTTATTGAATTCATATGTAAAAAATTAGCCAGTGGGAAAAGAATTCATGAGTTAGAACTTCTGAATCGTATGCTAAAGTATCATCATGGACTGTTGAATATTTTGCAGCAAGCGCTGGAGAAAAAATATCATCGTGCTATGACAGAAAACTGCGCGGAAAATGTAGTAAATATCATGACGAATGAATTTCCAACCAGTGCGGCAAAGAAAACGTATGCTTCCTGTGTTTTTCTTGAAAAAGAGGGGAAAGATTATCGGGTTTCCGAAAATTTTGAAAAGATGTTGGGAAATCGGGAGTTTTATGAGATACTGGAAGAAGTTGTGGAGTTTGGTATCGCCCGGTATCAGATGAACTATAGTAAGACATATCAGGATACGGATCTGGTATTATATCAGAAATATACGTATGAGGATGCCTGTCGGTTGTTAAACTGGGAGCGTAATGAAGTTCCGTTGAATATCGGTGGGTATAAATATGATAAGAAGACAAAAACATTTCCTGTATTTATCAATTATGATAAACAGGAGGATATCAGCGATACAACAAAATACGAAGATCATTTTCTCACAGCGGATCGTCTGATTGCTATTTCGAAAAGTGGGCGAAGCAGGGATTCAGAGGATGTGCAAAATTTCCTGAAAGCAAAGGAACGGGGGATTGATGTACAGCTTTTTGTGAGAAAGAATAAGGATGATAAGATTTCCAAAGAATTTTATTATCTTGGACGCATGAATGCGACCGGGCAGGTGAAGGAATTCATTATGCCGAATACGGATAAGACAGCAGTGGAGATCGAATGGATTCTGGATACACCGGTGAGAGAAGATATTTATGAATATATTGTAAATGGGTAAAAAGAAAACACTTTAACACTATAACACAACAGGAGACAACTACCATGAAAACAATCAGAGTCGTTGCATCAATCATTCTTGCTGACAATAAAATATTTGCAACCCAGCGAGGTTATGGAGAATTTAAAGACGGCTGGGAATTCCCCGGTGGAAAGATCGAACCAGATGAAACGCCAGAACATGCCATCATAAGGGAAATTAAAGAGGAATTAGATACGGAAATCGAAGTCATTCAGTTACTTGACACCGTAGAATATGACTATCCAAAATTCCACCTATCAATGGATTGTTTTATCTGTAATG
>ERZ841116.1560-NODE-1560-length-10897-cov-10.048607_pt1 | contig 10897 bp, 10 predicted proteins | sample MGYA00519875_ERZ841116 | MGnify/ENA primary metagenome ERZ841116 (study PRJEB31850, sample SAMEA3708889) | human gut metagenome | biome: human gut; feature: human-associated habitat; material: faeces | place: China | collected 2014 ... | reverse complement strand
TTACTGGTGCTTCTGACGTTAAGATGGAAGAAGGTTCAATGCGTGTTGATACCAATATTTCTATTCGTCCTGCAGGTCAAGAAAAGCTTGGTACCAAGGTTGAAATGAAGAACTTGAACTCATTTGACCACGTACGTCGTTCTCTTGCTTATGAAGAAAAACGTCAACAACAAGTATTACTTTCTGGTGGTAGAGTTCAACTTTCTACTCGTCGTTTTGATGAAGCTACTGGTACGACTGTCCTAGAACGTGTTAAGGAAGGTGACGCAGACTATCGTTACTTCCCAGAACCAGATATTGCTCCTTACCATATTAAGCAAAGCTGGATTGACAAAATTGAAGAAAGTTTACCTGAATCACCATTTGAACGTCGTAAGCGTTACGTTGAAGAATATGGTATTAAGGAATACGACGCAGACGTTATTTTACAAACTAAGGAATCAAGTGATTTCTACGACGCTGCAGTTGCTGCTGGTGCAGATCCAACCTTAGCTGCTAACTGGTTAAACACTCAAGTTAATGGTTACTTGAATGAAAACCAAGTTGGCATTGCAGATATTAAGTTGACTCCAGAACACTTAGCCGAAATGATCAAGATGATCAAAGATGGTACTATTTCATCTAAGATTGCAAAGAAAGTATTTAAGGAATCTATTGAAAATGGTACTGATCCTAAGAAATACGTTGAAGATAAGGGTATGGTTCAATTATCTGACGTTTCTGTTCTTGGGCCAATGGTTACTAAAGTTGTTGATGATAACCCACAATCTGTTGAAGACTTTAAGAATGGTAAAGATCGTGCAATTGGATTCTTAGTTGGTCAAATCATGAAACAAACTCGTGGTAAAGCTAACCCTAAAGTTGTTAACCAATTGCTTAACAAGGAACTTCAAAGTCGTTAATCATTTTAGGGAGGCGATAGGCGATGACGAAAAAAGCAAGATTGATTTATAATCCTGTCTCAGGTCACGAGCAAATGCTTCAAAATGTAGCAGATATTTTAAATGTATTAGAACAGGCTGGTTTTGAAGCCAGTGCTTTTAGAACTACGCCAGACCCTTTGTCTGCTCAAAATGAGGCAAAAAGATGTGCCTTAGCAGGTTTTGATTTACTAGTTGGTGCTGGTGGAGACGGTACTATTAACGAAGTAGTTAATGGAGTAGCTCCATTAGAAAAAAGGCCAAAACTCGCTGTCATTCCGGCAGGAACTACCAATGATTTTGCTCGCGCATTAAAGATTCCCAGAGATGATTTAGTTGAGGCAGCTAAAGTAATTCTGAGAGGTAAAACACAAAAGATGGATATTGGGCGTGCGGGTAAGCAATACTTTATGAACATTGCTGCTAGCGGTTCATTAACTGAGCTCACTTATGGTGTGCCATCAGAAGTAAAATCCGTCCTTGGTTATAGTGCATATTTACTTAAGGGTGCAGAAATGCTGCCAAAAATCAGTAGCAATAAGATGCGTTTAACCTATGATGAAGGAGTCTATGAGGGAGATTTATCAATGTTTCTTTTAGGGATGACCAATTCAATTGGAGGTTTTGAACGTATCATGCCAGATGCTCAATTATCTGATGGACTATTTCAGTTAATTGTAGTTAAAACTGCAAATCCAGTAGATGTTTTACGTTTAATGGCCATGGCTTTGAATGGAAATCATGTTAATGATCCACAGATTATCTATACTAAGACTAAAAATTTAAAGGTAGAATTATTAGGTGATAGTAAAGATAAGGATCCTATTCCTGTGAATTTAGATGGTGAGATTGGTGGTCATTTACCAATTGATTTTGAAAATCTAAAACAGCATATTGAATTTTATGTTGGTTAATATAAAATAGAGACTAATAATTTATTAGTCTCTATTTTTGTTGTAGAAGAAATGAAAAAATTCATTCATAATTTAAGTACAGATGTTAATGGAATTGCTGAATGGGCAATTATTTTTTACACTGTTTTTCCCTTAGTGGGCTTTATTGCAAGCCTTGTCTATTTAATAAAAAAAGAAAAAATTAAAGCTAATGCAGTGTTCTTTTATGCACTAATGGGATTATTAATAAATGTAATTTTCTATATGATTTTTGGAAGATAGGGGTAATTTATGGCAGTAAAACTAATTGCGGTAGATTTAGATGGAACTTTACTAACTAGTGGAAATACAATTTCACCTGAAACTCTGAGAACTTTACAGGTAGCACATGGGATGGGAATTAAGGTAGTTCTTGCTTCTGGTCGTCCTCTCTCTGGAGTGATGCCTTTTGAAACTCAATTAGGGCTTGAAGGACCAGAAGAATATGCAGTTGTCTTTAACGGCGCAGTTGTACAAGACTTGTCTGGGAAAGTTCTGATGAGTCAAGAGATGAACTATCGCGATTTTGAAGTAATGCTTCGCTTGCAGAGACTTGCTCACGTAAACTTACACTTTGAAACGACTGAACGTTTTTGGACTTTAGATCGGGATCTTTCAGTACAAATGCAAATTAATGCCGCTTTAACTGATAATGAAATTAGAGTTCGTGAACGTAAAGAAATTCCACAAGATTTTACTTTTAACAAGGTAGGATTTACTTGTGCCAAAGATAGTGATCAAATTGAAAAACTATGGAATTCAATTCCATACTGGGCCTTTGAATCATATGATATAGTTCGTAGTTTAGATAACTGTATTGAGCTAAATGGAATTGGGGCTTCAAAAGGAAATGCTTTAATGGATTTGGCGCAACGTTTAAAGATTAGCCCCGAAGATGTCATGGTCTTTGGCGATCAAGGTAATGATGTTTCTATGTTTGAAAATCCAAGCTTTAAGAAAATTGCTATGGGAAATGCAATTGAAGATATCAAAGAAAAGGCTGATTTTGTAACCGATGATAATAATCATAATGGGATTGCCAAAGCCCTTAAAAAGTTTGTGATTTAATCAATTAAGGTTATTTTATAAAAATTAATAATTAAAATACACGATTCTATAAGAGGAGAGTTTTATAGAATCGTGTATTTTTTGTACTTTAATACTAGGATTTTAGGTAACCTTATTGTGATTTATTATTATATAATACTTATTATTTTTGACTACAGAATTAAGCCGATAAATAACTGCTTTATCTGATCTTAGAAGCGATTATCCTTAATATCAAGTACTTGTGCTTTAATTTAATTACAAAAGATATATTATAGATGTGTATAGTAGTGCGTTATTTATATGCTCAATTAATATTTTTTATATTTTGTAATTTATGATATGGATTGGGAAAAAGCATGGAAGAGAAAAATTTTAAAAATAAAAGAAAAGATAGTCAAAAGAAAAAATATGTAGACCCCAATAGATTAAAGGATCAGAGTGATAATTAAAAGTCCTATATTAAAGAACTTGCTGCATTAGCAGCAATTTTAGGTACCGGAACAACTGGTATTGCGATTTTACCCAATGATCGTGTATATGCAGCACAAACTTCTGTAGATGCTAAATCTCAAATTGTAGGATCAGTATCAGAAAGTACCCAAACTGGGGTTTCAAATCAAGTAAATAGTAAATCTACTGAAAAAGAAAATAGTATTAGTAATTCGGAAGTACAAAGTCTATCTACTTCTAAGAGCCTCAAAATGTCAGAAGGTGTTTCTGATTCTATAAGTCAGTCTGAAAGTATTTCCGGTATCGTATCTCAATCTCAGCGTTTCTCGCATTCACTGAGTCAATCTGAAAGTAATACTTAATTCTCTAAGTTTGGCCAAAAATAAATCAACAGAAAAAAAGTCTAATACTCAAAAGATAAATACCTCCTATCTATCTTCTAAGGAACATAAGACAGTATTAAAAAGTAATAAAAATGTTGAAGAAAATTCTACAGCTACTAATAGATCAGCTAATACCTCACATGTAAGTCAGTCTGCAATTACTTCTGCATATCACTCAACTTCGAACAGTGTTCCAACTACACTACAGGCTAGTTTAGAATTAAATAAAAATATTTCTTCTCTTAACAATTTGCCTCTCGCTACAAATAATACAATTCAACGAAATAATTCGACTACGCATTCACAATTACCAGTTGCCTTAGGTGCTAATTTTGTAACTTTAGCGACAACAAATGATGCAGTTATTAAACCTACTTTTTCTGGTACAGTAATGATTAAAAATGCTGACGGTAGTAACGTTAATGGAACTGACTTTAAAGATGGGGCTGTACCTACCTATACGTTTCGTTTATCAACATATGGAGATTCGAACGTTACGAATCCTCAATTTATAATCATGATTCCCAAAGGCTTTACTGCTACTACGGCTGATTTTTCTACTTTAACTAATACTCAAGGTACTGATATCTTTAGTGATGGGGGATTTGCAGGCCCTTATAATGGAACATCGACAATAAAGGAACTAGGAAATTACGGTCCAAATGGTGAGCAACTATTTAAAATACAGCTAAACTTTAATCCTGGATGGGATGCGGCAAAAAACTTTGGTGGACAATTTAAGTTAACACTAGATCCAATCAAGTAGGGAAAGAAGAACTACCTACTACTGCCTATACCATAAGTAACATCAAAGTAATACCAGTTGCTGGAGAAACAAGTAGCGATCCTGGGTATGAACAACTTGCCTTTTCAATTACTCCAAAACAAACTTTGGAAGATGGTCAATATATTGACGTCCATTTAGGACTACCGGATAGTAATGGAAATATTGAAGCTTATGGTAGTAAATTAGCGGCTAATCTCCCCTTAATGACTCCTAACGGAGTTCAAATAGCCACGGCCTATAATATGGGTACATATTATAGAATAGTTTTTAATTCAGAAGAAGCAGCCTATACTAGTGGTAATAATAAGTTAACTCTTAATCCGATATTAAGATGGGAAAATCCACAGTCTCAACAACCATCCATTAGCACTAATCAAAGTAATACTAATACTACCAATTTAGGAAAAATTTATGTTTATCAATATACTGATGATGAATCTAAATTTGATACCTTCTGAAATTCCTGCAAATTCACTAAACAGTGAAACAGGACAAGCAAACTCAGTTACACCTATTGCTAGTGAAAAGCGTCTATCTTCAAGTAGAAGAAATTCAGAATCAATTGAAATAACTAGAGTAAATAAGACTAGCAGAATGGCAAAGCATGCTCGTAACCAGAAGCTTCCACAAACGGGTACTAAAAATAATTCCGGTTTGTTAGGAATAATTGCAGCTAGCTTGGGAGCATTATTAGGATTGAGATCCAGAAAAAATAATAAAAAATAGGTACTTAAAATGAAGAAAACACTGATAATCATCGTTAAATAGACGTTGATATATCAGTGTTTTTGCTTTTATACGGTAGAAAAGATAGGTGAAATATTTTCAAGTGTAGATTATATAATTCTATTGATATGGGATAAATTCTTTATTAAAATAACATCAACTCAGAGGTAGTTGATAAAAAAATAGACTTAAATCGTTTTAATGACTTACCAGAATTAAAAGATACTACTAGGTCAAAAATAGAGTATGGCAAATTTTTAATTCCCGAGCTAGTAGATGAAGATAAAGTGCTTTACTTAGGTAACAATACAAATTTATGTAGTATCAATTGGTAAAAATAAACATATGGCAGAATCTATGGATGAAAATCTGAATGAAGAGGATAATCCTCAGTATCAAAAAGAAATAAAGGCCATTAATGAGGAATCAAGTAGGTATAAGTTATCTATTTGATTCCTTTTCTTTTATCATTATTTTCAATTCTACATTTAACTAGAGATATATAATGATTGTAGTGCGTTCAATTTGTTTATCGATAATATTAGAACACGTTTTAAATTGAGTGAGATGATTATAGAAAAAATATAAGTGTTATATAATGTATTTTTAGTAGATAATATTATTCAATTCGTAAAAGTTAGATGTTTAAATATGGTGGAAGAGTGATAAGTTTGAAAACAATTGTATTAAACGGTGATTATGGATATTTGGATGAAATTGAAACAACTATTAAGTCAATTATCTTCAATAATAAAGAAGTTAAAATATACGTTATCAATCCTGATATTCCCCACGAATGGTTTATTAATTTGAATCAATATCTTAATCAAATAGGTTCACAAATGGTAGATAAAAAAATTAATCAAGAATATTTAAATGACGTGAATTCCACTTTTAGAGGAATTAAAAATATTGCTTTTGCTAGAATCCTAATTCCTAAATTAATTAACGAAGATAAAGTACTATATTTAGATTGTGACATAGTTGTGGATGCTAATTTAGATGAATTATTTAATATTGATTTAGAAAATAAATGGGTTTGTGGTGTGCGGGACTATCAAGTTCCTTCAGAATTTAATTCAGGAGTGTTATTGATTAATAATAAAAAGTGGAAAGAAAGTAACATAGTTTCAAGTCTTTTAGAGAGAGCAAAAGCCCCTAATCTTCGAAATGGTGATCAGACTGTTATTAATGAAGTCTTTAAAGATAAAATCGAAGAATTAGATCTGTCTTATAATTATCAAATTGGTTTTGAAAAAGCAGCTTTTTGGGGAAATCTCCAAAAAACTACACAATTTCTTGATAAAGTTAAAAAACCAAAAATAATTCACTTTATTACTGAAGACAAGCCATTTAACTTAGTATCAACAGTTAGTTTACGAAATAAATGGTGGCATTATCGGAGACTAGAATGGTCAGAAATTATTTCTAAATATAGCGGTTTTGATAAAAGTAGAGTTAAAGATCTATCTTTTGATGGAGAAGCTTTTATTCTTACTAATGTAGCGGAAACGCAGAATATTGAACAGTTGATTCAAAAATTGCCAAATATAAGATTCAATATTGCTGCGTATACGCCTATGGCTTTTCTTTTATTGAAATTAACACAATATGACAATGTTAGACTTTTTCCACAAATTATAGGAAAAACTTTGGATAGAGAAATAAATGAAGCAGATATTTATTTAGATATTACCTATGAGCCTAAAGCTAATGAAGTAATTGAAAGAATTATGAAGAGAAATGTTCCTATCTTTTCTTTTGATCAGACTCAGTCTCAAAATTTGGATTATGATAATTATCATGTCTTTCGTGATAATCAAATTGATGAAATGGCAGAAGCCATTAAAGAGACAGTAAAAAGTAATGCTCCAAAATATAATATTAGGGTAAAAGATATGGATGAATCATTAGACTTTATTTTGCGAGATAATAAATCTGTGATTCGCTTTGGGGATGGTGAATTTGATTTAATTAGAGGAGCCTCAATTCCCTATCAAACATATGATTCAGAACTTGCCAATCGACTAAAAGATATTATTTTGCGGGGTCAATTTAATAATACATTGGTTTGTTTACCTGATGTGTTTACCAAACCGGAGCGTTATCAAGATTTTACTCAATCATTCTACGAAACATCTTTCTTTCCAAATAATGAAAGTTTCTTAAAAGAAATTGGACAAACTGGTAATTGGTATGGTTCAACTTTTATTTCAAGACCATATATTGATCTAGTTGATAAAAGTAAAAGTGCTGCATACTTTGATAAATTAAAACAACTTTGGAGTGGTCGTGATCTGCTAATCGTAGAGGGAGCACTAACGCGTTCAGGAGTAGGAAATGATTTATTTACTAATACTAAATCAATTAAAAGAATTATTGCTCCATCAAAGAATGCATACCAAAAAATTGATAGAATAGAACAAATGATTCGAGAAAATGCAGAAGATAGGCTGATTTTGTTGATGCTTGGGCCAACAGCGAAAGTAGTTGTGGATGATTTGCAAGATTTAGAGAATCAAATCATTGATTTAGGTCATATTGATTCAGAATATGAATGGTTCAAGATGGGAGCTACTCATAAAGTTAAGCTTGAAAATAAGCATACTGCAGAGTTTAATTTTGATGAAAATATTAATGCTGTTCATGATAAAGCTTATGAAAATGAAATTATTGGGAAGATTGAATAATGAAGACAATTGCCTTAAGTGTAGACTATGGCTGGATTGATAAAGCAGAGACCACTTTAAAGTCCATTTATGCGCATAATCAAGATGTAAAAACTTATATTATTAATCCTGATATTCCACATGAATGGTTTATGAATATTAATCGATACTTGAAAGAGCTGAGATCGGAAGTTATTGATTTAAAAATTGATCTCAGTCGTTTTAAAGAGATGCCAAATCCCGAATATCGCATTTCTAAGATGGTATATGGAAAATTTTTGATCCCAGAATTAATTAAAGAAGATAAAGTTCTTTATTTAGATAGCGATATAATTGTGGATCAAAATTTAGATCAGCTTTTTGAAACTAATATTGAAAATAGGCCTTTGTATACTGTAGTGGACTACTTTAATCCTGATCAATTTAATTCAGGGGTCTTATTAATCAATAATAGATTTTGGCATAACAACAATATTGGAAATCAATTATTGGATTTAGGGAAGAGATATAATCTAAATAATACGCAGGTTATGATGAATGAAGGATTTGCGCAGAATTATGGAAAGCTAAATCCAAAATATAATTATCAAATTGGCTATGAGAGAAAAAGTTATTGGAATGATAAAAGTAGTTTCTATGCATTCTTTGATCAAGTAAAAATCCCTCAAATTATTCATTTTACTGAGCAAGATAAGCCATTTAATATTACCAATACGACTGCTTTAAGAGAGAAATGGTGGGAGTATCATAATCTAGAATGGTCAAAAATTATTTCTAAAGATATTAATTTTAATACAAAAAAGTATCCTCAATTTGAGGGAGAAGCATACATGCTTACCAATGTTGCAGAAGTTCAAAATTTAGAAGAACTAGTAAAAAAATTACCTAATATTCACTTTAGTATTGCAGCATTTACTCCAGTTGCCTTTTTATTAAGTCATTTATCTCAATATGATAATGTGACTATATATCCAAGTATCATCCCACACAAACAAATTGAGTTGATTAATAATTGTGATGTTTACCTAGATATTAATTATGGACGAAAAGAAGAACTAGTAATTGATCGAATTAAGGCTAAAAATATTCCGATTTTTTCGTTTAGGGCTTCAAAATCTATAAATTTAAATTATAAAAATTATCATATCTTTGAGGATGGTGAGATTGATGAAATGGCTCATTCTATAGAAGATACAGTAAAAAAATCTTCAAAAACAACTGAAAAAAGGTATGATATTCGTGTTAGAAGTATAGATGAAACTTTGGATCGTATTCTCAATAAAAATAAGTCAATTGTTCGTTTTGGGGATGGAGAACTCTATTTAATTAATAAAAAAGAAATAGGGTATCAAACTTATGATGAAAATCTTTCAAAACGTCTCAAACATATTCTCTTACAAGGTAGTAATGATAAATATGATGTAGCTCTTCCAGACGTGTTTGATGGCTTAGAGGCCTATGGGATGTATGCCAAAGTTTACTATATGAATGATTTCTTTCCGAGAAACCGAAAAGATTTAGCAGAAATAGAGAGTACTAATAATATTTACAGTAACGCTTTTATTTCAAGACCGTATATGGATCGAATTGATAAATCTAAAAGTGCAATTTGGTTTGATAAGCTTAAGCAGATTTGGAAGAATAAAGATATCTTAATTGTTGAAGGTACTCTTACGCGTTCTGGGGTAGGAAATGATCTATTCACTAATACTAAATCAATTAAAAGAATTCTTGCTCCATCAAAGAATGCATACCAAAAAATTGATCAAATAGAACAAATGATTCGAGAAAATGCAGAAGATAGATTGATTTTGTTGATGCTTGGGCCAACAGCAAAAGTAGTTGTGGATGATTTGCGAGATTTAAATAATCAGCTTATAGACCTAGGTCATATTGATTCAGAATATGAATGGTTCAAGATGGGAGCTACTTATAAAGTGAGGTTGAAAAATAAGCATACTGCAGAGTTTAATTTTGATGATAATATTGGGGCAATCCATGACCAAACTTATGAGAATGAAATTATTGGGAAGATTGAATAAATGAAGACAATTGCATTAAGTGTAGATTATAGCTGGATTGATAAAGCAGAGACCACTTTAAAATCTGTTTATGCTCATAATCAGGATGTAAAAACTTATATTATCAATCCTGATATTCCACATGAATGGTTTATGAATATCAATCGATATTTGAAAGAGCTGAGATCGGAAGTTATTGATTTAAAAATTGATCTCAGTCGTTTTAAAGAGATGCCAAATCCCGAATATCGCATTTCTAAGATGGTATATGGAAAATTTTTGATCCCAGAATTAATTAAAGAAGATAAAGTTCTTTATTTAGATAGCGATATAATTGTGGATCAAAATTTAGATCAGCTTTTTGAAACTAATATTGAAAATAGGCCTTTGTATACTGTAGTGGACTACTTTAATCCTGATCAATTTAATTCAGGGGTCTTATTAATCAATAATAGATTTTGGCATAACAACAATATTGGAAATCAATTATTGGATTTAGGGAAGAGATATAATCTAAATAATACGCAGGTTATGATGAATGAAGGATTTGCGCAGAATTATGGAAAGCTAAATCCAAAATATAATTATCAAATTGGCTATGAGAGAAAAAGTTATTGGAATGATAAAAGTAGTTTCTATGCATTCTTTGATCAAGTAAAAATCCCTCAAATTATTCATTTTACTGAGCAAGATAAGCCATTTAATATTACCAATACGACTGCTTTAAGAGAGAAATGGTGGGAGTATCATAATCTAGAATGGTCAAAAATTATTTCTAAAGATATTAATTTTAATACAAAAAAGTATCCTCAATTTGAGGGAGAAGCATACATGCTTACCAATGTTGCAGAAGTTCAAAATTTAGAAGAACTAGTAAAAAAATTACCTAATATTCACTTTAGTATTGCAGCATTTACTCCAGTTGCCTTTTTATTAAGTCATTTATCTCAATATGATAA
>ERZ841116.1554-NODE-1554-length-10925-cov-12.409200_pt1 | contig 10925 bp, 7 predicted proteins | sample MGYA00519875_ERZ841116 | MGnify/ENA primary metagenome ERZ841116 (study PRJEB31850, sample SAMEA3708889) | human gut metagenome | biome: human gut; feature: human-associated habitat; material: faeces | place: China | collected 2014 ... | reverse complement strand
AGCTAGATAATCTATTTACTAAATTTGAGAAATCAAAGGTAGAAGATAAAAGTAGCAAGCCAAAGACGTACAAACATGGGAACCCACATATCAATCGAGCGGGCCTAGCTAACAGCGCTGGTAGCTTAGCGGCACGACGAAATATAAAGTAGTGCTATACTACATTGTATGTGAGTGGAACATGTTTATTTGAACAACTGAATTAGAGCAATTAAAAAGCACCATCTATTTTAGGGGAAGCGACACATAAGTCGGACCTAGGTAGATGGTGCTTTTCTATTGCCCTAGTGCAAATGCCAGTGCTAGAGCTCTGGCAATCTTTGTTAAGGCTAACTATAAAATTAAATAAAAGATAACAATATTAAAATATCCGTTGGTGATATAAGTTGGTTTAATATATAATTGAAATATAGAAGTAGATTAAATATTAACCAATAGAAATAAAAGTGCAATATAGATTAGAGGTTTCGTTATGAAAAAGATATCTTATTACTTTAATATGCTTCCTTTATCTTTTAAGATAGTTTTGGGATTTGCACTTATATGTATGATTATTATTTCTTTAATGACAGCAGCTGCTATTATTAATAGACCAAAACAAATTCAACATTTAGAAGCATATGAGCAAAAGTTAACAAGTATATCTACACATAAAGTGAGCGAAGATCATTATGCTACAGGTAGAAATGGGCAGGTTTATAATTTTAAGATTACATATGTAAGTATTACTTTAGAAGAAGTAAAGAGCATGCTTTCCGAAGAAAAGATAAAATGGCGTGAAGTAAATAAGGCACACCTTATAGGATATGATGTAGATGATAATATTGGGGTTGAAATTATACGTGATATAAACACAAATTCTATAATCGTTAAATTAGAGAAAGATAGGTAAAATGAATTTTGGAATAGTTTTGTTAGTAATAGGAGTAATTCTTTATATTATAGGTAATATTGCAGATGCGGGTATCTTATATGTTGTTGCTAGTTTTGTTTTAGCTTTTTCTTTAATCTTTAAATGACTAAGACAAATAAAACATAGTAGAGGGAATCTCAATATCGAAAATAAGATTCGTGGTGGAATATGAATAAAAGTTGTTTTAAATTGAGTAGTTTGCCATTTACAGTTAAGTTTTATGTCGGTTTTGTCTTATTTGGATTCCTGCTAATTGGACTTGTTTCTTTACATGCGTATATTAAAAGGCCGGAGCAAATGCAAAGCCTTCAATTATACGAGCAAAAATTAGAGGATATATCTTTTAAAAAAGTAAGTGAAGAATACTATGCGTCTGGTCGAGCCTATCAAAACAATAATCTTGAAATTACGTATGATTCTATTACATTTGATGATATTAAAGGAATCCTTTCAAAAGAAAACGTAGAATGGAACGAAATTAATAAAAATCGTATTGTTGGTCATGATTATGATACTAATATTTATCTCGAACTGTTTAAAGAACGAGGTTCTGATAAAGTAACTTTAATATTACAAAAAAGAAATTAATTATGGGCAACAAGATTGTACTATCGCAACAACTAATGCATAAATAGAACTCCAAATGAAAGTAGGGGTTCATTAGTATATAGGCAATGTAGAGGTTTTTAGGGATGAAATTTAAAACAATTTATTCTGTTTTTTGGTACTTATTTTTAGGCTGCTCTTTTGTATGGCTAATTTGTGGATTATGCTACAATTTCTTCTATAATGATAAAGTTGAGCAGTCTAGAGTAGAATTGATACAAGCTTTAAATGCATATTTTCCTCGAGAACAATATTTGAATGCTAGCGAAGTATATGAGTCGAACAGAAGAACTCTTTTCTCAAAAGGTATGGCAAGAAATATAAGGAAAGATTCATTACATAAAGATATAGAATCAATAAAACCTATAAGTGGGAATTGGGAGTTAATTGACCAAGCTAAAACTCGTTATGTATATGAAAATGAATCGTATAGAGTATATGTATTAGAGGATCCAAGGAATGATGGATATATTGTAGTTTTAGCACGTAATAATTGGTTAGAAAGATTGCATTTATAATTTTATTTTAAATGGAGCTATATATGAAGATTGGTCTTTCATTATTTTTATTATGTATATATTGTATATATTGTCTATATTTGTTTAGTTGTTCAATTTCATTCTACAATTAATCATTATAAATAAGTTCTAACTGAATATAACTAAAATTAAGTATATTTTGATTGATTAGTGAAAGAGAGTTATATGAAGTAACTCTCTGTTTGTGATATAAAACATATATATACATAAAATGTTGATTTTATGTTTCCTGAGAGATATAATCAGACTAATAAGTTAATAATTATTTGAAAGTAATATATAGGAGAGAGAATTATGAAAGTAGTATCAATCGCTGCCGGTTGTGTGGGCTTAGTTGGCGTTATGTGTGCAACGACAACTTTGGCAGCGGATGTACCTGCCTCATTTATTCAACAAGAAGCGGCTCGAGCCGATGCTTCTTTGCGTCAACGCGCGGAGGCACCGATGGCAAGGGCCGCTTTGTCGCGTTCAGAATCACAGTATGACATTTTAAATAGCGCACCTATGGAGGCATTACCACAAGAAGTAGTCTCATTTCCAATTGACCAGATTGTAATTACGTCATCAGAACCGGTCTTTAAGAAGTATAGGAATCGACTGAAAATATATAATCATAACAATATTGGGGCAGAGGGGATTGCTGTTTTACAAAAGCAACTACAAGAGCAAATTCTTGCCGATGGATATGTAACGAGTCAAGTGGTAGTACCAAATCAAGATTTGCAATTAGGTACACTGACTTTTGAGATTTTACCAGGTTATGTAGAGGATATTGTTCTTACGAATCCGAAAGCTCGCACTAATTGGCGAAGTGCTTTTCCAGTACGTCCCGGATATGTACTGCGAAGACAGGCATTAGAGCAAGGTATAGACCAGATGCGAAATGTACCGGGACAAGATGTAAAGCTTAGCATCGAGCCAGGTACAAAGCCACTTCACTCTATTGTGAAACTAACGGTAGAACAAAAAGGTTTTGTACATGGATCTTTGTTGTTGGATAATGCTGGCTATGAATCCACAGGGAAGTATCAAGGTACTATGTATGTGTCATTTAGTCAATTGGCAGGTCTTAATGATACCTTGTCGACTAGTATTACTAAAGATATTGGGCATCATGGTGATGGTCATGGATCGAAGCAGTATGCCGTAAATTATGCAGTGCCTGATGGAAATCGGATGTATCGTTTATCTACATATCAATATAGTTATCATCAATTAGTATTTATGCCAGAAGCGTTCCGTTCTTCAGGGAATACTCGAGGAGTTGAGTTTTCTGTAGAGCAAGTGTTGAATCGGACGAGTCGTTCTAAGACAGCCGCTGTCGCTAAAGTGATTCATAAGACACGCCATAGTTATATTGATGATATAGAAATCGGTGTACAGGAGCAACATACCACTGCATTGGAGCTAGGATTATCTCATCGTCAATATAGTGGGAATACTATGTCCGATATATACCTCTTTTATCGTCAAGGTATACGAGGTCTAGGTGCTACGGTACGCAGTTGGGAAGGTTTGGCAGATAATCCAACTACGTTATATAAAATGGCGGGACTAGAAGGTGAAATTCAAAGCGGTGTACGCATCGGTCATAAACAAGGTGTTTATACGATGAGATTTAGAAGTCAGTTTACAAATCAACGATTGTTTGGAACTGATCAATTTAGTATCGGTGGACGCTATTCCGTACGTGGCTTCAGTGGGGAAGAAACATTACGTGGTGACTCCGGTTACTACATTCAAAATGAATGGGCCTTACCATTTAGACGACAACGAATAACTCCGTATATAGGTATAGATATAGGTCATGTATGGGGGCCGTCCACAGCGACACAAATTGGTAATACCTTAGTAGGTGGGGTTATCGGTGTTCGTGGGAATATCGGTGATGCATTTCGCTATGATGTGTCATTAGGCACTCCACTTAAAAAGCCGGACGGTTTTACTACTGATACAAGTGTATGGGCTTTCAGATCCAGTTATCAGTTTTAATTAAAAATGTGTGTGTTATTAAATGAGAGAGTATAAGGAAAGAATAATGAAAATTAAACAGTATACAGCAACCGCATTGTGTGCAGCCTTATTAGTTACAAATTCTGGACCGTGGATTCCGCTAGCAGTGGCACAATCTATTGTACCGAATCAAGGGAAAATGGGTCCAACTATGGATGAAGCCCCTAATGGAACGCCCATTGTCAATATTAATAAACCGAATGCTAATGGTTTATCTCACAATCAATATGATATGTTTAATGTAGATGACAAAGGGGTTATTCTAAATAACTCAAGGAGACCTGTATCTACAGAACTAGCTGGCTATGTGATGGGGAATCCTAACTTGAGAGGTGCTGCAGCTAAGACGATTTTAAATGAAGTAACTGGAACGGGTGCGACTGCTATGAATGGTGCCTTAGAGGTAGCAGGTCGTAAGGCACATGTTATCATTGCTAACCCAAATGGGATTGCTGTTAATAATGGGACATTTATTAATACTAGTGCGGCTACTCTGACAACAGGAAACCCTATTATTACAGACGGAACTATTGCTGGATATGATGTAAAGCAAGGTACTGTGAAGGTATCTGGACAAGGTCTCGATGTATCGCGTACATCTCGTACAGATATTTTGGCTGAAGCGGTACAGCTCAACGGTAAGGTATGGTCTGATGAAAGCCATGTGGTAACCGGTAAAAATACAGTATCTGTCGATGGTAGTGGTAAGGTAACTAATGTTACGAAGACCAGTAACTCAGAACAGGTAGGTCTTGATGTTTCTCAAATCGGTGGTATGTATGCGAATAGCATGTACTTAGTAGGAACCAATGATGGTTTTGGCGTGAATAATAAAGGGATTCTTTCTGCACAAAATCATATTTCTGTAGACAGTACCGGCAAGGTACAAAATAGTGGCACTGTGGTGGCGCCGGATATAAGCATTAGTGCAAAAGGCTTTACACAAGTCGGTAAGGCTAAATTCTATGCTGATTCGGCACGCATTTCAGCAGATGCTTTCACACAAACCGGTAATGCTGTTACGAAAGATGCACCGGTACTCATCGCGCGTAATAATTTAGCGGTGGCTACTAATACAATAAAAAATACGAATGGTAGTGTGCTGAAGTCTGAAGGCGTACTACAACTTGGAAAGACGATGGATTATAACGGCGTTATATCTGGCAAAATGGATACATTAACTAATGTGGATGCTACTATTGAGGCTGGTCAGCAGGGAGTGATTCTTGCCAAATCCATTGCTAATAAAAATGGTGGCGTTACGTTGAAACGGGCTACTACAGGAACTACGGAGCATGTAAAAAATGAAGTGGCACCGGCAGGTAGTATCAAGCGGTACCAGCTTTCTGAGGAACGCATTTATGGGCACGATGATCCGATTCCACAAGATAAGGTTGTAGTTCACTCTTCTGAAAATTTACAATTGTCTATTAATGGAGAGCATCATGATAGCTGGACTAAATATGAATATGACCGTACGCGAGTAAAAGAAGCAGTAGATACCTCTAAACCAGGACGCATTATTTCTGGCGGTAACTTACAGATCGAAGCGGACCTTGTGACTAATGATGCTAGCCAAATCAGTGCAGCGGGTACTTTGGCTGGTAAAATCGGCCATTATGAAGCGCTTAATCCGAAAGGAAATGAATATATTAGTGAGAATGGGACTGCTACAGGTTATAGTCGCCATAAACATCATGGATGGGATTCCACAAATATTCGTGAGGCGGAGTATCATAATGATGTAGTGCAACCGATAGATATACCGTTAACTGTTTATGGCAGTCATGTAGCTAATAGTACAACAGGTGCTACGGTAGATACGTCGGTATTGACGTCTATGAGTCAGTTATCTACAAATCCAAATACATCCTATGCGATGGAAACGGATCCGAATTTTACCAATCGAAGAAGCTTCTTATCCTCTGATTATGTCATCAATCGGTTACAACTCAATCCTATGCGTACACAAAAACGATTAGGAGATGGTTACTATGAACAACAATTGGTGATGCAGGCTATTTTACGTCAAACAGGTAAAAGTAGACTACAGGCAGGGCTTACAGAAGAAGAGCAGTACCGTAAATTAATGGATGCAGGTCTTACCGTGATGAAGGCTAAATCGATGACACTCGGACAAGGATTAACTGAGTCGGAGCAACAGCAATTGACGGAAGATGTGGTAATGCTTGTTAGTCAACCGGTAGTATTGCCGAACGGTAAGACTGAAACCTTACTCGTACCAACATTATATTTGGCGCCAACCACACAACGTGTTGCGGGGGCTGCGAATATGCAGGCTCAATCGATTGATTTGCAAGTAGGTACGATGCATAACAGCGGTAGCATAGTGGCGGATGATGCGATAACTGTACATGGTAATACGATACACAATGATAACGGACTGATTAAAGGCCGTACAACGACTGTTGTAGCAGATACCGATGTTCGTAATACACAAGGTACGGTAGAAGGACGTGACCGTACGACTGTATATGCTAAGAATGATGTGATGAATGAGGGCGGCACGATTAAGCAAACCGATGAAAAAGGAAAGCTTGTTGTGGCGGCGGATCGTGATGTTATCAATAACGGAGTTAAGTATGAAGCCAGCAATAGTAAGGTTGTATGGAACAGTGCCAATGGCCGCCGTGAGACTGTAACCGCTGTAGATCAAGGTCAAATTACGGCGAAAGGTGATGCTGTAGTTACAGCAGGTCGTGATGTTGCTATGCAGGGTGGTAAAGTGACTTCCGATAAAGATGTTACTCTAGTAGCTGGACGTCAGGTAAATATGCAGTCTATGACAGCGAATCATGAATTAGAGGAACATCGCTATGACAAAGGAAAATCCGGTGGTGGTCATTCTCAGACTACAGAAACACATGATTTAGTGAATGAAGTAACCACTGTAGGCAGCAGCGTGGAAGGTAACAATGTGACTGTGGTTGCGAATGCTGATGTAGTACTTAGTGGTAGTGAAATCCTGGCGGCTGATAAGGTACAGGTGGAAGGTAAGAATGTAAAACTTGATACTGCAGCGGCTACAAGTACTGCCAATCATGTGTATAAGGACAAGAAGAAAAGTTTAGTTAAACGGGAACGTACAGATGCAACTAGTGTGGCACAAGTGACGGCTGTAACAGGTTCTGTTGTGAGTGGTAAAGAGGTTGCGATTAAATCTGGTCATGATGTGACGGGACAATCCGTTAAACTGATGGGTAAACAAGGCGTTCAAGTGTCAGCAGCTGGCAAGGTTGAACTCGGTGCGGATAAGAATGTAACGAAAGAAGTGAGTACATATCGTCATAAGACTTCAGGTTTAATGGGAAGTGGTATCGGATTTACTATTGGTACAGAAAAACGCAATATAGATGACACCAATCGTGAAGAGGAGACCGTACGTAATACTATTGCTAGTACGAAGGGCCATGTAAACATTACGGCAAATGATACGGTACATCTTACTAGTGCCGATGTAGTAAGTAAAACCGGTACTACAATTGAGGGCGCTGCAGTGACCCTTGATGGTAATACTGATATGCAACATATGACACATGATGATCGCTATAAAAAGTCCGGCTTAACGGTGGCATTAGGTGGTGCATTAGCTGATAGTATAACGAATGCAACGCGAACTATTAAACAAGCTGGAGGCCGTGATGATAAACGTTTGACAGCACTTGAACTTAATGAAGCTCGTAAACAGTTACAAGACGGATATGAAGCTGTAGATAGTGCTTTACATGGAGCTAAAATACGAGATGCAGTGACTGGTAAAGTTGAAAAAGTAAATGGTAAAGCTAAACGAGGTCCTAAAAATATTGATGATGCTGTTAATTTATCTGTATCAATTGGTAGTACATCACAGAAACAAGGTCAAACAGTAGATACTGCAACTTATAAAGGTGGTACTATTATTAGTGACGGTGATGTTCATCTAACGGCTCGTGATGCTAAGAAAAATGGTATTACTCTTACTGGTGAAAGCGTATCTGCTGAATCTATTAGTCTGGCTAGCGCTAGCGATATTAATATAGAGGCTGGTAAGAATACAGTAGATGTTAAAAATGATTATAAGAGTTCTGGCTGGAGTGCAGGTGCGAGTATTAGTTTAACTGGTGGTGGACTCCTTGATATTAATGCAAGTGGTTATATGGCACGCCAAAATGGAGATACTCATCAAGAAAGTTATGTACCAACAAAAATTAAAGCTGCTGAATTAGCACAACTTAAGGCTAAACGAGATACGAATATTATTGGCTCTACTGTATCTGGTAAAAAGGTAGAAGTAGATACAGGTCGTGATTTACATATTCAAAGTTTGCAAGATGTAGATAACTTTAAAGAACATAGTAAGTCCGCTGGATTCTCTGTATCCTCGAAACCTAATTTCAAAGATCCAACTGGCAGTATAAATGCTAGCGTAGGACGAATTGATAGCAAATGGAAAAGCGTAACAGAACAAGCTGGCATTTATGCTGGAGAAGACGGCTATGACATTAATGTAGGTAATAGCACTACATTAGAAGGTGCTCTAATTAAAAGTAACGCTCCAAAAACTAAGAATAAACTGACTACAAAATCTCTAGAGATGAAAGATATCAAGAACGAAGCCGAATATACATATAGCAACAACGGTATTGGCTATAACTACTATGGCAGTAAAAAGAAACTCGAAGAGATGAAGACTAACGATAAAAAAGGCTATGATAAGATTTATAATAATATTGGTCTAGTTCCAAACTTAGGCGTAGGCTCTAAAGGTAAAGCAAGCTCTACTACTCAATCTGCTATTTCTGATGGTATACTAACTGTAGATGGTAAAGAAATTGATACTAAAACCATTAACACAAACACAGAAAATACATTACATCAACTAGATAAGATTTTCGATAAAAAGAAAATTGAAGAACGACAAGAATTAGCTCGCTTATTTGCTAAAAATGCTTTTGAAGAAGTACATCGATTAAGTGATAAATATCATTGGAAAGAGGGCGGTCCTGAGAAAGTGGCTTTGCATGCTGCTATAGGTGAAATTACTGCACAATTGGCGGGTAATCCTAATGGATCGGGTGCATTGGCTTCTGGCGTTAATGAATTAGCAATTAAAAAGATAATTGATAAAGTTGGAGAAGATTATCCTGATCAAGCACAAATACTAAGTGCTATTCTAGGCGCGACAGCTAATAAAGTAATTGGTAAATCAGGTACAACTGGTGCTTCAATCTCTTACTTAGGTACAAAATGGAATTATGAAGGTATAAGGAATCCACGTGAATATCCAATTGCCGCATATTTAAATGCAGACGGATCATATAAATATGTTGATGAATATGGAAATGAAATCAATCGTGATGATATAAAACTTCGTAATTTAGTTATTTGGGTGGAGAAGGAATATAATACTGGTATTGGATATACAATGATGATAAATCGGGATGGTAAGCCTGATGCTTATTATAATGGTTCAATTAAGGAGCAAGGAAAGGGAGAAAGCTTTAGTTGGGTTGTTTATGGTAAAACAATCTTAGATTTAGAAGAGTATAGAAATCTAAAGGGAAGTGCTAATCCAACTAATGAAAAGGTTAGACCTATGGATCCAATGATATCAAATTTTACAGAAAGAAAAAAAGGAGTATTTGAGTCACTAGGATTTACTATGGAAAATCATTTAAAAGAGGCTTTGAATCCCTTAAGTGTAAGTTGGACAGGAGTAACTACTGCATTGGATTACAAAGCTAGTAAAATTGCTGATAAATACTTACCTATTGGTACAATTACTAACTATATAGGTATGGTTGCTGCTGATTCCGATGTTGAAAAATATGGTATTACAGGTGCTGAAGCACGAGTAAGAATGGATGTTGCGTATATAGGTGGTATGCTATTTGTAGGGAAAAAAGTGAAGCCTGTTGTAAATGCGATAGGTGTACACTTTAGTGATTATGAATTTAATAATGCAAAAAATAAGATAGCACCACCTTTATCTAAAGAGGCTGTACAGAAAGATAAGGATAAAAGGTTTGAGGAGGCATTGCATACAACTACTATGTAATGTAGGATTAGGGGTTAATTATTTTAAATATTAAATGGAGCTATATATGAAGATTGGTCTTTCATTATTTTTATTATGTATATATTGTCTATATTTTATTAAGAACCCTTATTTTGTATTAGAAAAGGAACAAGTTAAACGTTCTAAATCCATGTTATATACGGAAATAGGAATAGGCTGTCTAGTTTTTATACTCATTAATATTCCTTATGATGGTGATAATTTAATTCACCTTTTAGCTGTTATAGGTATATTGAGTTGGGTATTTGAATTGTGGTTGAGAATTTTGGCCATTAAGTCTGACTCTTCACTTACTTTAGAGAAAATGCCTATTCTATTGAAAAAAGCAAAAAGAGATTTTTATTCTGTAATACCTATAATAGTTATTTTTATGCTTATGATTATTTTTAATGTGATAACTGATAATTTTAAATAATATTTAGAGGTAAATATTATAAGTTTTATTTTAATGACACCTATACCACCCACAAGGGTTTGGTATAGGTGTCATTTTTATATTACAAAATAATAAAAAATCATTATTACTTAAAATCTAAGCAATTCTATTAAAATCACCAGATTTCTACGTTTTTATGAGTGTTTTATGATAAAATAAAAGGTATGAATACTTCAACAACTAGGTCTATTACCTATAATGGCGACAGAATTGAATATGAGTTAACCATCAAGCGTGTGAAGAATATGAACATGCGCATTACAAAGGATGGTGTGATCCATGTATCGGCGAATGCCTATGTGCCGGATTATAGGGTGGACAAGTTTGTTATCGAGAATA
>ERZ841116.1553-NODE-1553-length-10929-cov-46.391208_pt1 | contig 10929 bp, 6 predicted proteins | sample MGYA00519875_ERZ841116 | MGnify/ENA primary metagenome ERZ841116 (study PRJEB31850, sample SAMEA3708889) | human gut metagenome | biome: human gut; feature: human-associated habitat; material: faeces | place: China | collected 2014 ... | reverse complement strand
GCCGACTACGAACGCGCATGGGCGGATTACAAGCAGTGCATCATAGACAAAGGCTATGCCGAGCCGACGTTCGACAAGTACGACAACGGCATTTACGCTCTGCCCTCGTACAACACCGATGACGCCAGCAAAGAGGCGATCCGCAAACTCAATGACGATCTGACATCCTGCAGTATGCTGCATGTCACGGATATCAACACCGTGTACAGGCTTCAGCTGGGCAATCCGAAGCTGCTGCTCGACGACAAGGAGGTTGCGGCCGACTGCCTGCGCAAGGAAGGCATAAAGCCCAAAGACTACACCGCCGATAAGCTGGAGAAGGATTTAGAATCCGGAGAAAGCGCAGGACTGCGCGATAACAGGAAGGCGCTGACCTGCTTGGTGACGGCCGGAGTGAACGTGACCGCCTCGGATGAGACGGTCTGGTATCCGCTGAAGTAGTCTGATGCGCGAAGGGGCTCATATGCGAGTGGTTGTGGAAGGGCTGGCCCACCGGTTCCCGGGGACAGACCTGCTGTTCGAGCATCTTGATTTCGTGGCGGAACCTGGCTCCACCATCGCGGTATGCGGACCATCCGGTTGTGGTAAATCGACATTGCTGTCGATTCTCGCCGGTTGGGAGAAACCATATGCCGGAACCGTAACCCGTGAAGGCGTGAACCGTGTGGGATGGGTGTTTCAAAACCCGTACGGCGTGGCGGAACGCACCGCGCTCGACCACGTGGTGTTCCCGCTGCTCGCCAAAGGCATGCGGCGCAAGGAAGCGGAGCTCAAAGCCTTGGAAGCCATGGGGCTGTTCGACCTCGAATACGCGGCCGACCGCCGGTTCTCCGACCTCTCCGGCGGCGAGGCGCAACGTCTCATGCTGGCACGCGCCGTCTGCTCCAAACCCGACATGCTGCTCGTGGACGAGCCTACCGCCCAATTGGACACGCGCACCGCGCATTCCGTCAGCCATGTGCTGAACAACCTTTCCGGCCAAGGCATGATCGTGCTCGTGGCCACACACGATCCCGACACCCGCGACGCCTGCGACCGTGTGCTCGACCTCGCCGACTACGCGCCAGGCGGCAGCAAATCGCAAGACCCGGAATTGGAAAAATAGACGAATAGAAAGGCATCGACTCATGGGAAAGAAACATAACGCCACAGCCGTGACGAACGGTGCCGGACGCGGACGACTCGCATGGGCTTGGAGCCTGCTCGCCGTGGCAACCGCCATATGCGTGTCCGTGGGAGCATGCGCGCTGCTCCTGCCAGACCGCGCGCCGGCATTGCTCGGCTCGGCAGGGGAGACGACCACCGCGCCAGCCAGCGTGCAGGAATACTCCGGTAGCCAGCAAGTGACGGTTGTGCCCACCATCTCCACCGAACGTAATCTTCTCGGCAACGCCAACGGCATCGTCACCGCCGACTGGTCCGCAGACGGACTCGCCTCCGGCAAAGGCGCATACAAAGTCAACGACCGCGTGGTCGTGGCCTTGAACACCGCCACACCCCTATACCGTGACCTCAAAACTGGAGACAAGGGCGACGACGTGCTCGCACTGAACAACGAGCTGAGCCGACTCGGATACAACAGCGTGGCCGGTTCCGACACCTACTGGTGGGCAACATCCGACGGCTGGCGGCAACTCATGAACGACAACGGCAACCCCTCCGACGGCACGCTTGCGCTTGCCGACACCATGTGGATTCCTGAAAACGCAGTCGCGGTCGACGAGTGGACGGCCACCACCGGTTCCATGGTGACGGGCGGTACGGCAATCGGAAAAATACCGGGAGTGTTGACGAAACTCACCGTGAAAAACGGCGCGGCGGTAGGACAGGATCGCACCATAAGCATGTATGGCGTCAATGGAATATTGCCGGCCGATAGCACGGAAATCACCGACGCCGAATTCCTGCGTAATGTGTCGGCAAACGAAACGTTCCAGTCCATGGACATGCAGACCAAAAAGGCCGGTCTCGATGCCACCGTGGCATTGAAGGAACCATTACAGGTGCTGCGTGTGCCGGCGGGAGCGGTGTTTGGCATCGACGGTAGTAGCGGCTGCATCGTATCAAAATCCCACAATGCGTCCAATACGCCGGTGAAGGTGACCATCGTGGGCAGCGAGCTAGGCGTGAGTCTGGTGCAGACGCAGGATGCCGACGTGTCCGCGATCGCCAACGTCGAAATCGGCAGCGGGCTCAACGGGCTGGTTTGCAAATAGTCGGCGGACGAATCGCAAGAAACCGTTGAACTTCGCCAAACAGTGTGAAAACCGCATGAAACCGCCAATAAGGAAGCGTATATGAGACTTGGATCGGTGCTCTCCGAAGCGCTGCGCAACATCGGTTCGGGCGTGAGCCGCGCGTTCGCCATGTTCCTCGCAGTGCTGCTCTCCGGAACGCTGCTGGGCGGATATGAGGCGATGACCGTGATTGACTTGGAATCGCAGGCCGTGCAGCGCATCAACGCGTACGCTGACGTCAACGCCATCGTCGGTGGAACGGTGGATGGCACCGCATGCGACCGGTTGTCCGACGCCGGCGATGGAATGACGGGCACCTTGGCTGGTGCGATGCGTGCCGGCGAACAGGTCGTGCCACTCGCGACACCCGGCAAGGACATCTCATCGTATGACGTGACGCCTGGTATGATCCGGCTGATCGCCGGCAATGCCAAGGCCGACGTGTCCGGCGTATGGGTGCCGCGCGACGTGGCCAAGGACTTCGGGCTTGCCGTGGGCAGCGCATTGCGGACACGCGAAGGCACCATGCGTGTGGCGGGTGTGTTCGACTGGCCGAACGATGGGCGTGACACGCGTTTCGCCTACGCGTTCATCGTGCCGGTGTCGGCGAGCGCTTCGACGTTTGACGAATGCTGGGTCAAGCAGTGGCCGGCTGATGGGCAGATGGAAAATCTGCTGTATGCCACGTTGGTGGCGGGTTCCGGCTCGTCGAATGCGGGTGTGACGCAGGTGAATAAGGGGTTTGATGCGCATTATGACGCGCGTGCGTCGTATGTGAATCGTTCGACGCGGTGGATGCCGTGGGTGGGGTTGGCGATTGGCGTGTTGGTTGGTGTGTTTGGTGTGCGCCGGCGTAGGTTGGAGTATGCGGGTGCATTGCATTCGGGGCAGTCGAAGGGTGCGCAGTTGCTGGGTATTGGTGTGGAGACCGGTGTTTGGGCCGGGTTGGCTACGGTTGCTTCGTGTGCGTTGTTGTTGGCGTATGCGGTGCGGATGAGCCGGTCCGATTGGGTGGCGGTGTTGGCGGCTGCGGTGCGTACGCCGTTGGCTGTGTTCGCCGGTGTGATGGTGGCGAGCCTGTTTGCGGGGTTGTTGATTCGGGAATCGCAGTTGTTCCGTTTCTTCAAGAAGCGTTGACTGGTTTGAGGAAACGGAACAATTCGTTGGGGTTGTTTTGGCTGGTGGCTAGGCGATGGCCTTTTTGATGCGTTGCAGGCTGATCGGTTTCGGTGTGCCGAGTTCCTGCGCCCAAAGGGATACGTAGAATTCCTCGAGCATCCAGCGTACGGTTTCGGCTTGTTTCATGAGTGTTTCATGGCGTGGGCCGGCTGGTTCGCGTTGTGCTTTCGCCATGGTGTTGTCGGTGAGTTGTTTGGCTTCGTCGGCTTCCCATGCCCAGCGTACGTCGCGGTTCTTGTCGTTTTTCGCTTTGGTGAGGCGCAGCAGGTCGGCGTGCAGGTATCGTTCGATGGACGGTAATGCGTCCGGTGGCGTCTTGCCGATGAATCCGGGGAAGACGAGCGTGGCGATGTGCTCGCGGATCGACTGCAGTACGCTCAGCAGGGGTAGGTCGGCTTTGCCGGACACGGCTTTGTCGACTTCCGCATACCGTTTCAGTATGGCGATCACGTCGTGCGCCACCGCGTACACGGTGTCCTCGTACACTTCGCGCACGTCGAGCACTGCGTTGGCGAGCGCTTCGTCGTCGGGCAGCTGGTCGACGTTCGGCAGGAGTCGTTTGACGGCGGCCAATTGCAGGTCTTCGGTGAGTTCCTTCGTGGATTTGTAGGGGGCGGAGGCGAGCATGAGCGCTTCCGTGCCGAGCCAGCGTGAGGAGATGCGTTCACCGGGCAGGCGCAGTGTGTCGAGCGCACCTTGCCAGAGCATGGTGGCGCGTGCTTCGGTGGTCGCTCCCGCTTTGTTGAGCAGGTTGGCTTTTTCGACGATTTTGCCTTGGTCTCCGGCGTTTCGGGCTTGTTTCTCGACCATGTGGCGTGCGGAGGCTTTGGCTTGTTCTGCGAATTTGCGTTGCAGGTCGACGAGTGATTTGCCGGTGCCGAGTGTTTTGACGGGGCCTCGCGCGTGCCGTCTGCCGTGCTGGTTCTTGCGGTTGGGTGGCAGCTGCTGTTCCACGGCGAAGGTCATGCGCAGGTATGGTGCGAGCTTGTTCCATAGTTCTCCGGTGAGGACTTCCGGGTGGATTTGCGCGCCGACGATGCTGATGGCCGCTTGGGTGAACGCGTGTGGCAGGTCGGGCCATGTGGCGACGCCATCCTCGTTTTCGGGGGCCAGGTTTGGTTTTTGCTGGCTTCCGGAGCCGGGTAGGTCGGGGTATCGTTCGTCGATCCAGGCGCGGATCCTGCGTGCCGTGTCCGGGGCGGGTACGAACTGTACGCGCAGGGTTTTCGGCAATGATTTGATCATGCCGACGATGAGCTCGTCCAGCAGTCCCGGCACGTTCCATGTGAACTGTTCCGGGGTCAGCCGCGACAGCGCCTTCAACGGCACGTGCACGGTGACGCCGTCGTTCGGGTCGTGCGGATCGTAGATGTAGCTCAACCTTAGGTCGATGGGGGAGCCGTCGGTGCCGAGCGTATGCCAATGGTCGGGATAGTCGTCCAAGGACACCGAATCGGAGTCGGCGAGGCGTTCCACCTTGTCCGGGTCGAAATCCAGCAGGTCGGGCTGCTCGTCGTGCCTTGTCTTCCACCATTTTGCCAGGTCGGCCACGCTGGTGACGGTGTTGGGGATGATGGCGTTGTAGAAGTCGAACAGGTCCTCGTCGCCGACGGTCTGCGCCACCTGGCGGGTGCGGCTCGCGTCGTCGGCCGCGTCTTCGAGGATGTCGCGGTTCCGCATGACGAAATCGTCGTAGGGGAACCGTTGCTGGATGTCGCCTTCCACCAGGCCTTGGCGGATGAGGAAATCGCGCGCCTCAAGCGGATTGATGCGCCCCCACTGCACGGTGCGGTCCTGCACGATCGGCAGGCCGTACAGGAGCACCTTCGCGCTCGCCACGGCCGAGCCGCGCGAACCGGACCAGTGCGGATCCGCGTACGTGGTACGGGTGAGTGCTCCGGCGAGCGGCTCCGCCCATGCGGGATCAATCTGCGCGGAATACCGCGCCCACAGTCGGCTTGTCTCCACCAGTTCGGTGCTCATCACCCATTGCGGTGTCGATTTGGCTACGGCGGAGGCGGGGAACAGGGCGAAATGCGTGCCGCGCGCGCCCTGATAGTCGTTCTTCGCCATCTTCTGCGCGCGTTTCATCGCACGAGCGCGTGCCGCACCCTTCAAACCAGCGAAATCGGATGCCTTCGGCTCGCGCGTGACCTGCATGCCCATCATGGACAGCAGGCCGGAAAGCATGGACGTGTGGATGCCCTGCGCGTCCCATGAGCAGCACAGCGAATGCGCTGCCTGCTGGTTAAGCGGCAGCTGGCGGATCTCCAACGGTGGACGGGACACGGGAATCGGCTCGCCAAGCTTGAATTTGAACTCCTGGCACATTTCGCGCAGCTGGGCGACCAAATCCTTCCATTGGCGCATGCGCAGCCAACTCAAGTACTCGGTCTTGCAGATGCGGCGCAGCGCGGAATTGCTCGGCTCGCCATCCGCTTGGAACACGCGGTCCCACAGGTTCAACGCGGTCAGAAAGTCACTGGTCGGGTCCGCATACCGGTTGTGGATCCGGTCCGCCTCCTCACGGTTCTCGTCGGGACGTTCGCGCGGATCCTGCAGGCTCAGGAACGCGACTACTACCAGCACCGCCGCCAGAGTGTTCGGCGTGGTCGACTTCGCGGCTTCGATGACCATGCGTCCCAGACGCACGTCGATCGGTATACGCGCCAGCAGGCGGCCGGTATGTGTCAACACCACCTCGCCGTGCCTGCGCGCCACCGCCTTCAATTCGGTCAGCTCGTTGAAACCATCGGACACAGCCTTCATATCCGGCGGGTCGATGAAACCGAAATCCGTCACATCCCGCGCGGTGCGCGCCACGCCCACCGACAGCATGTGCAGGACGACCGCGCCCAAGGACGTGCGTAGGATCTCCGGCTCCGTGAATTCGGGACGCGTCTCGAAATCCTCACGTGAGTACAGGCGGATCGCGATGCCGTCGGCGATACGGCCGCAGCGGCCCGAACGTTGGTTCGCGCTCGCCTGGCTGATTGGTTCGATCGGCAGCCGCTGCACCTTCGCCGTCTTCGAATAACGGGAGATGCGCGCCGTGCCCGGATCGACCACATAGCGGATGCCCGGCACCGTCAACGACGTTTCGGCCACGTTCGTGGCGATCACGATGCGCTGATGCTCGTGCGGCTCGAACACCTTATGCTGCTCCTTCGAGGAGAGCCTGGCGAACAGGGGCACGATCTCGATCGCGTCGGGGCGGCGCATGTCCACCGCGCGCGGTCCGTAATGGCGGCGCAGCGCGTTTTCGAATTCGTGGATGTCGCGCTCGCCGGAGGCGAACACGAGGATGTCGCGTGGCCCGCGGTCGTGGCTTGAATGGATGACCAGTTCGGCGCAGGCGCGTGCCACGGCGGTGGGCATGTCCACGTTCGTATCGCGTGAATCGCGGCCATCCCTACCATCCGGCGCTGCGGACAGGCTCTCGTAGTCAGCGTCTCCCGGCATCGCGCCGGTTTCGAAGCCCGGCACGGAGCGCATCAGCGCCGGCGCGGTACCCAACGGCTCGTACACGATCTGCACGGGGTAGGTGCGTCCCGACACTTCGATCACCGGCACTTCCGTATGCAGCGCGTGCTCGAAATGCTCCTGGAACTTCACCGAATCGATGGTGGCGGACGTGATGACGAGCTTCAGATCGCGTCGTTTCGGCAGCAACGCGGTCAGATAGCCGAGCAGGAAATCGATGTTCAGGCTGCGCTCATGCGCCTCGTCGATGACGATCGTGTCGTACTGCATGAGCTTGGGATCGCGTTGGATCTGCGCCAGCAGGATACCGTCGGTCACGACGCGCAGCCGTGTCTTCGGCGAGCTTTCGTCGGTGAACCGCACCTGATAGCCGACTTCCTCGCCCAGCTTCACGCCCATTTCGCTGGCGATTCGCTCGGCGACGGTACGTGCGGCGAGCCTGCGCGGCTGCGTGTGCACGATCTGCCTGCCATGCGAGCCGCGGCCCAGCTCAAGCAGGATCTTCGGTAGCTGCGTGGTCTTACCGGAACCCGTCTGTCCGGAAATGATCACCACCTGGCTTGCTCTGACCGCTTCGGCGATGTCGTCGCGCGCCGTGGAAACCGGCAGTTGGGAGGGATATTCGAATTTCATGCCTTCATAACCTCGATGACGCGGAAGCCTTTCGAACTCGCGTACTTGCTTACCTCATATCCGTCGCCGAGCTGCGTGGCGAGCCACGGGATCAGCGAATCGGAACCCAGATTCTTCTGCACCACCAGATATGCTGCGCCTCCCGCGTTCAGCCGCGGAAGCCATGTCATGAGCAGCGTGTGCAGGACTTCCTTGCCGACGCGAATCGGCGGATTCGACCAGATCAGGTCGAACGTCGTCTCCGCGGGAATGCCGTCGGCCGTTGCCGCGTGGATGTTGCCCATGCCGTTGAGCTCGGCGTTGCGCCGGGTCAGTTCGAGCGCGCGCTCATTGACGTCCAACGCCCAGATGTCCGCCTTCGGCGAAGCGAAGCCCAACGCCAACGCGATTGGCCCCCAACCGCAGCCCAGGTCGAGGAACGTGCCCTCCTCGGGAGGTTCCGGCGTCTGACGCAGCAGCACCGACGTGCCCAAATCCACGCGGTTGCCGGAGAACACGCCGTTTGACACCTCCACGTCCGCCTCGTTGCCGCGCAACGTGACGTGCAGTGTTTTGCGCACGTCCTTCGACTGCGGCTCCGCCGCGAAATACTGTTCGGCCTGTGCCATGTCCGATCTCCTTGCAAACGCTCGTCTGCGGCAATCCATGGTGTTTTCGCCGCGCCCGTCCACGTGGCGAAAGCATGGATGCCCATGTCTCTAGAGAATGATGATAATAAAGACACCATAGTTCAACCGTGAGAGGTGCCATTGAGCCAAGACAACGATATCGAGCAGAGTATGACCGCCAACGACGTCACGGGCGTGCTCGCCGACCAATCCGAGGTGCTGCTTGATACCGCAGGCGGTGAGCGCCTCCATGAAACCCATGACGAGCAGTGGAGGGAACGCGAGTCACGCAACGCGTTGAAGCATGTCGCCGGTCTCGGCGAGATGCAGGACGTCACCGAAGTCGAATACCGCAAAGTGCGACTCGAGCGTGTCGTGTTGGTCGGCGTATGGTCCAGTCGGGAGACCACGCAAGGCGCCGCCGAGGAATCGCTCAGGGAACTCGCCGCGCTTGCCGAGACCGCGGGCGCCGTGGTGTGCGACGGTCTGCTGCAGCATCGTGTCAAGCCGGACGCGGCCACGTACGTCGGTTCCGGCAAGGCCCGCGAATTGGCTGGCATCGTGGCGCAGGACGAGGCGGATACCATCATCGTTGACGATGACCTGCCGCCGAGCCAACGCCGCGCGTTGGAGGATGCCACCAAGGTGAAAGTGGTGGATCGTACCGCTGTCATCCTCGACATTTTCGCCCAGCATGCGACGTCGCGCGAAGGCAAGGCGCAGGTCGAGCTGGCGCAGCTCGAATACATGCTGCCGCGACTGCGCGGCTGGGGTGGATCGCTGTCGCGGCAGGCGGGCGGCCGCGCGGCGGGCGACGCCGGCATTGGCTCCCGTGGTCCGGGCGAGACGAAAATCGAGATGGACCGCCGCGTGATTCGTAGCAGGATTGCCAAATTGCGCCGGCAGATCGCGGACATGGCGCCCGCCCGTGACGTCAAACGTGGTGCCCGCCGGCGGTTCGGGCTGCCGACGGTGGCCGTGGTCGGTTATACGAATGCGGGCAAATCGTCGTTGACCAACCGGCTGACCGGTTCCGCTGAATTGGTGGAGAACGCGCTATTCGCGACCTTGGACACCGCCGTGCGCCGCGCGAAGGCCAAGGATGGGCGACTGTATGCGTATGTGGACACCGTCGGTTTCGTGCGTCGCCTGCCCACGCAGCTGATTGAGGCGTTCAAATCCACGTTGGAGGAGGTCGCCGACGCGGATTTGATCGTGCACGTGGTCGATGGATCGCATCCTGATCCGTTCTCACAGATCGACGCGGTCAATGACGTGCTTTCCGACATCGATGGTGTGGAAACGATTCCCACGATTGTGGCATTCAACAAGGCCGATCGTATGGATGAGGCCGCGCGTGAGCGGGTCGAGGCGTTGATGCCGGACGCGTATATTGTCTCCGCGTTCTCGGGAGAAGGTGTCGAGGCGCTGCGCGAGAAGGTGGAATCGATGCTGCCGACGCCAAACGTGCATGTCGAGGCGTTGCTGCCGTACGCCGCCGGCTCGCTCATGTCCCGTGTGCGCGAGTACGGCAGGGTGGTCAACGTCGAATACCGCGACGACGGCATGATGCTCGAAGCGGAGGTCGACGACCAGCTGGCCGCGCAGATCGTGGAGCAGGCCATCGACTGAGCTTCCGCGCAAGCCGTTCCCGATGACGTTTGCCGGAGCGGCCGTGCAAACGCTGCAACGGATTGCAACAGCTGCATTTCAACGGGCGCAGTGTATGTGAGCGCTCACAAAAGCTGTGACGAAAATCACTTTTCAGTGGTTGCAAATCATGCGGATTCACGGCGAAACGTCATGCTGTATGGATAAAGTAGGGTTGAAATCGAAAGAAAATACCCTGCCACAACGCGGGACGTTCTTCTTGCTCAAAGAGAGGTAAAGCACATGGTGGATTCACCAATCAAGCCCACAAAGCTCGCTATCATCGGTGCCGGCGCAGTCGGCTCCACTCTCGCTTTCGCTGCTGCTCAGCGTGGCGTCGCACGTGAGATCGTGCTCGAAGACATCGCCAAGGAACGCGTCGAGGCCGAAGTGCTCGACATGCAGCACGGCTCCAGCTTCTATCCGACCGTGACCATCGACGGCTCCGACGATCCGGAGATCTGCCGTGACGCCGACATGATCGTCATCACCGCAGGCCCGCGCCAGAAGCCGGGCCAGTCCCGCCTCGAGCTGGTCGGTGCCACCATCAACATCCTCAAGGCCATCATTCCGGGCCTCGTGAAGGTCGCTCCGAACGCCATCTACATGCTCATCACCAACCCGGTCGACATCGCCACCCACGTGGCCCAGAAGATCTCCGGCCTGCCGGCCAACCAGGTCTTCGGCTCCGGCACCAACCTCGACTCCGCCCGTCTGCGCTTCCTGATCGCGCAGCAGACCGGCGTCAACGTCAAGAACGTGCACGCCTACATCGCCGGCGAACACGGCGATTCCGAAGTCCCGCTGTGGGCCTCCGCCACCATCGGCGGCGTCCCGATGTGCGACTGGACCCCGCTGCCGGGCCACGATCCGCTGGACGCCGAAGTGCGTGAGCAGATCCACCAGGAAGTCAAGAACGCCGCCTACAAGATCATCAACGGCAAGGGCGCTACCAACTACGCCATCGGCATGTCCGGCGTGGACATCATCGAAGCCGTCATGCGCGACTCCAACCGCATCCTGCCGGTCAGCTCCATGCTGCACGACTTCCACGGCATCTCCGACGTGTGCATGTCCGTGCCGACCCTGCTCAACCGTTCCGGCGTCAATACCGCCATCAACACCCCGGTGTCCGACCG
>ERZ841116.1552-NODE-1552-length-10938-cov-57.935771_pt1 | contig 10938 bp, 8 predicted proteins | sample MGYA00519875_ERZ841116 | MGnify/ENA primary metagenome ERZ841116 (study PRJEB31850, sample SAMEA3708889) | human gut metagenome | biome: human gut; feature: human-associated habitat; material: faeces | place: China | collected 2014 ... | reverse complement strand
CTAAAATATAGATAGCCACATCATAGAAGAATGGGAACATTGGTACTAATGGGAAGAATGCTAAAGACTCAGAAACTTCCATAGTAATGAAATGGTAGAATTCACCTACACAAAGAACGGCAATAATAGCTCCAACTAAACCTAATAACATACCTTCTATCAAGAATGGCCAACGGATAAAGCCATTTGTTGCACCTACATATTTCATGATGGCAATTTCTTTACGACGAGCAAACACAGTCAAACGAATTGTATTAGAAATGATGAATAATGTAGCTGCTGCTAAGAATGCAATTAATACGATACCACCAATTCTGATAACTTGAGTTATACGGAAGAGTTCTTCCACAATATCTTGACCATAATGTGTACTTTCAACACCTTGGAATGTAGTAGCTAATTTAGCTGTAGCCTTAACATCACTAGGATTATCAAAGGTTAATACATAAGAATTTGGCAATGGATTTACATCACCTAAGGCATTTACTAATTGTTGTTGATCACCAAGACGAGCTTTGAATTCCTTCATAGCTTGCTCTTTATTAACAAACTCCAAATGCTTAAGATTTGGTATAGCTTTAATTTGCTTACCTACCGCCATGATTTGGTCAGTTGTTAAGCCGTCTTTTAAGTAAATGCTCAGCTGTACTTGGTTTTCCAAGCTAGATGCCATGTTATTCAAATTGATAACACCACAAAGGAATACACCAAGCATAAATAGAGATAAAGCCACTGTAGAAATAGATGCTAACGTCATAAGACCGTTACGCTTCATAGATTTGAGGGCTTCTTTAAAAAAGTATTTCAATGTTCTAGGCTTCATTAATTTCAGCACCTCTCATATTATCACTTTGAACGCGACCATCTTTAAGACGAATAACACGTTTATTTAAATACGAAACAAGATCCATATTATGGGTAACCATAATAACAGTTGTACCAAAATTATTGATATGCTTAAACAAATCTACAATACCTTTACTTGTATCAGGATCGAGATTACCAGTCGGTTCATCAGCAATGAGCACAGATGGTCGATTTACAATGGCACGGGCAATAGCAACACGTTGTTGTTCACCACCAGATAGATCCTCTGGTAAATCATTTGCCTTGTCAGTTAACCCAACAAGCTCTAGTACATGACTTACCTTTTCTTTAATTACTTTTGGTTTCTCTTCAATTACTTCAAGTGCAAAAGCAATATTTTCTGATACCGTTTTATTCGGTAATAACCGGAAATCTTGGAATACAACACCAAGTTTTCTACGTAATTTTGGAATTTTACTACGCTTCATACGCGTAACATCAAAATCATCAACTATAACCGTACCCGTGTCAGGTACTACTTCATGAGTTAATAATTTAAATAGAGTTGATTTCCCTGCACCGCTGTGACCACAAATGAGGACAAATTCGCCGTCATTTATAGTTAAACACACATCGTCTACTGCAACAGAACCATTATCATAGACTTTACTAACATTCTTAAATTCAATCATGGGATCCCCTTTGATTATTTACGAGTGATTACACGTTTTACTGCTTCTACAATGTCTTTTGCTGTTAAGCCATATTTAGCCATTAATTCTTTTGGTGTACCACTCTCCCCAAATGTATCTTGAACACCAACGAATTCCATAGGAACAGGCTTATTAGCCACTACAACTTCAGACACAGCAGATCCGAGCCCGCCAATGATATTATGTTCTTCAGCAGTAACAATAGCACCTGTTTCAACAGCTGCTTTTACAATCGCTTCAGCATCAATAGGTTTAATGGATGCCATATTAATAACGCGAGCAGATACATTACTTTCGCTCAATACTTTAGCAGCTTCTACAGCAGGACCTACTAATGCGCCACAAGCGATAATTGTTACATCAGAACCTTCAACTAAAGTAGTAGATTTACCCGGTACAAAAGTATAACCTTCAGCTGTTACATCATCTACACCAGCACGGCCTAAACGAACATATACAGGACCCTCATAAGATGCAGCCCATTCAACTACAGCTTCTGTTTCACGTTCATCCGCAGGTACTACTACTGTCATATTAGGTAGTGTACGCATACAAGAAATATCTTCCAAGCTTTGATGTGTAGCACCATCTTCACCTACTGTAATACCTGCATGTGTAGCACAAACTTTTACATTCAATTTTGGATAACATACAGCATTGCGAATTTGTTCAAATGCACGACCTGTTGCAAACATTGCAAAGGAAGAAACAAATGGGATTTTACCAGCTGCTGCAAGACCAGCACCAACAGAAATCAAATTTTGTTCTGCAATACCTACATTAAAGAAACGATCAGGGCAAACATTTTTAAATGTATCAGTTTTAGTAGATTTTGATAAATCTGCATCTAATACGATAATATTTGTGTTTTCTTTACCAATGCGAGCTAACGCATTACCATATGCTTCACGTGTTGCTTTACCCATTATTGTACCCCCATAATTTCATTAACAAAGGCTATACCTTGCTCAGCGCTTGGTGCTTTACCATGCCAACCTGCTTGGCCTTCCATTTCTTCAACGCCCTTACCTTTTACAGTATGCATTACGATGCAAGTTGGGCCTTCTGTGAAAGCTTTAGCTGCTTCAATAGCATTATGAAGTTCATCAAGATCATGACCATTTACTTCAATAACATTCCAGTTAAAAGCTTTAAATTTCTCAGGAATAGGCAATGGAGAAAGAACTTTAGTAATATCTCCATCAATTTGAAGACCATTGAAGTCGACAAAAGCAGTTAAGTTATTGAGTTTGTAATGGCCAGCAAACATAGCAGCTTCCCATACTTGACCTTCTTCAAGTTCACCATCACCAAGAATGGAATAAACACGGTAATCTGCATTGTCGATTTTACCAGCCAATGCCATGCCACATGCTGCAGAGATACCTTGGCCCAAGGAACCTGTGGACATATCAACACCTGGAATATGTTTCATATCAGGGTGACCTTGTAACATATGGTCAATTTTACGTAAATTCAAAAGTTCATCTTTAGAAAAGTAACCTTTTTCAGCCAATGTAGCATATAATGCAGGCGCTGCATGACCTTTAGAAAGGACAAAGCGATCTCTATTAGGAGCTTTTGGATTTGCTGGATCTACATTCATTTCTACATAGTACAACAAGGCCATCACATCGGCGATGGATAGAGAACCACCGGGGTGACCAGATTTCGCTGCCGTTACAGACTGAACAATACTCACGCGAATAGCTTTTGCCTTCTCTTGAACTAGTTGTTTAACATCTTGTGTTAATGTAGCCATAGAGACCTCACTTTCTGGATTAGATCCAATATATTAATAATTTTTAAGTAATGAAATAGCGATTTCTGCATTGCGTTGAGAGTTAACACGTAATGCTTCAATACGATCATAAGATGCTTGGTACTCTTCTCTTGAATCTAAGAGCTTATGACATCTCTGATATAAAGCCTCTTCTCTAAGATGTGTCATTGTACCGATTGGTTCTTGACCAATCATATGTAAGAAACTAGTGATTTTAGGATCGTAGGAAATGCCAATTACAGGTTTCTTCATTAAAGAACTAAATACTAATGCATGAAGACGTATGCCAATCATAAGGTCTACATTACCAGATAAGGATACTTGTTCCTCTGTAGAGAATGGTCCTTCAAGAACAATAGCTCCTTTTGGCATATAACTAGCAATAATTTTAGCTTCTTTTGTATCCTCTGGATGAGACATAGGTATAAATATAATCTCTGCATTATCCTGTTCTTGCAGTCGACTTAACACATTGGCTAGTGATTCACGGTATTCTGTATCATCTTTCCAACTACGAACAGCTACTCCGATTCGTTTTGGAGCTTCTGTAGATATAGGTAGCTTTGATGTATAGCCGTCTAGAATGCGTTTTCCAATATACAAATCAGCTGGTTGCATAGCTAGTACAGCATCAGCCGTAACCTCAACATCTTCAATTCCTAAGGAATCTAATTCAGATTTAGAAATAGAATCACGAACCGTTATAGTATCCACAAAACGTAAAACAAAGCTAACAGCTTTCCTTGTGGAAGGGCGATTTAAAGGTCCAATACCTTGTGAGTATAGCATCACCTTTTTACCCATCATTTTTGCTAAAGCCATAATACTTAAGTAGTAATATGTATTACGAATACTAGTAGCATCTTGTAACAGGCTGCCTCCACCACTGATAACTAAATCAGAATTTGAAATTGCCTTTAGAATACCGAATGCAGAAAAGGTTCCCACCGCATGAATATTGTGCTTTTTGCTCGTCTCTGAAGGATTACCAGAAATAACAGTAATATGCGCATCTGCTTCCTCTTTGCGAATGGCATCGATAATAGCACAAAGCATTGCTTCATCACCAGCATTACCAAAACCATAGTAGCCAGAGATAACAATATTACTCATGGTCAACCTCCCGAGCTTGGAACCATTGTGTTACGTACATCATGAAACGTACAGCAATGATAAGAAGCAAACCTAAGAGAGCACCAATTAATAAACCATCATATCCACGCATAATAGACATGAATACAGGAGTTCTAATATGACAGAATGTTTCAACCATAGACGCTATGCCAATAACACCCGCTATAGTTAATAAGAAATGAATCACTGTAGGCCATTTGCGTAAGAATGCAAAAGTAGCCAACATTAATGCAGGGTGACCAATAATAAACTCTTTTTCTCTAGGTCTTGCATACAGTGTATTTTCAAGGAAACGACGAAGCATGAGCTCAAAGCCTGGTACAGGAACACCTGCTGTATGACCACTGCGGCCAACAAACACCCATGCCACGCCACCAAGAGCAGCCATTACAAAGAATACGTAGAATTTAACATCCATTGTTAAGAATTCAACTACAAATTTCTTTGCTTCTTCTTTAGAGTTAATCATACGACCTTTCCACAATGGGAAACGTTGTAAATAAGCGATAATCACCAATAGAACTGGAAGTACAAATGTTAATTTAACACCTCTAAAGATAGCAAATTCCATGAAGAATTTTGTATTACCTAGTAAAGATGCAATATACATTCCTCCAATAGCTGCAAAGAGTGCAGCAATAACGAGATAGAATACTGCTAATACTGTTGATTTAATAGCACCTAATGGACGAGACCCATCATAACGACGCCATTCTTCCATCAAACGGATCATAGCACCTACAGGAGCCATAATAGCACTAGATAATGCCCAAATTTGAGTAATCAGTGTGCCACTTGTAATGATAAACAATACAATAGATAGTAATGAAATACCGAAAAATGCTACCAATTGTTTATGTTTACTCATTGGTATTAGCATTTGACCAACGTAAACGAAAAGTGCAATAGCACCTATCATAGTAATAACTACTAACAATGGATTAGGTGTATATGCTGGATAAATATCAGCAGGACCAAATTCATAACCTTTTGTAGATAATTTTTCAGTAGTCATACCAATATAGTTAATGGTAGTTTGTAATACTGTTTCATTATTTACACCAGTTTCATACATAGGGAATAAATTGAAACGAATATTTCGTTCAATATCACTAATATAGAAACGTTGTGCGGCTTCTTCAGGAGTAATTTTCTTTAATTCGTCCTTAGCAATTGTATATACACGACCAACGCTATAATTCTCTTTAGCAGCCATTTCTAAGAAACCTTGTTGTGGCTCATATTGAAGTTGGTTAACAGCTTCGATACCAACTAAAGGAATGTGATTTTTATGTAATAATTCTAAGGTTTCATCAGTTAAGTTAGGCGCACCAAGAGCTTCTTTGCCAGCAAAAATCATACCAGTAACATGTGGAATTCCTTCAAGACGTTTAAATAGATATTGAAGATCTTCAGACGTTACATTTCTGTAATTTGTAGGTCGAACAATAACATTAAATCCACGATTAGCAACTTCTTGTGCTTGTAACTTGGAAATACCAAGGTTCATTTGTAAATAACTATCTGCAGTGGCACCATATAATTCAAGGACTGGACCAATACTAGTATTAAGTTCTTTTACCTTATCTTTACCTATACGATGATATAAATCCTCGCGAATTTCTTTATAATAGCCTTCTTTACCAGAAACTAAGGCTACATAAAGTGCACCGTGTTTAACGGACGCACCATTGACCCGGACAGAGTCCATTTCTTCGGAGGTTAACACCTTAACTTGACCAGCATCTTTTGCTTTTTCTAAAGTACGATCATAAATAGCAAATGCTGTTACACCAGCATTGCGAAGTGCATCAAAAGCTTCTTGTTGGCTTCGCTTTTCAAAGGCATTAGCCCGTAGAACAGCATCATAATCTACGATATTTTCTATATGGTTTTGAGATTTTTCTATCTGATGGCGTTCAAATACTAAGTATAAAGAGGATATAAGGCCTACAATAATACATAATATAAGAATCCAAGAGTACTTACTTTTCTGGGTGTTCCGATGATTCACGACAAATCCTTTCTAGTTGAGCACTGGTTTAACTTTAATGTGAATTTCACCATTATCGATAGTTAAGCTTTCTGCTTTTACAGGAATAGGGAAGTTATTGAAGTTATAGATTTCAGTAGCTTCTAGTACATTAGATGTTAAACCTGGGATAGTAGCACCATTAATGGTGAATTTCTTAGGTGCAAATAATAAAGTATTATCCTTTAATTCTAAATTGCCATCTAATTTAACAGCGCCTTTAAATACCATACCTACATTCATCTTGCCAGTTAAACTAATGTTATCTTTACTAATATTTACTTGTACATCTTGAATTTCACTGCCTGCTTGAGTGCTTAAAAATGTTGCTAAATCTTCATTAGTAACTATACCGTCAATACTTGAGTTTCCTACTCTAACAACATCTATTTCTTGGCTAGCCAATAATGAAATTGGATTAACTAGAATTTGTGTTGCATCATATTTGAAGTTTGCAAAATTTAATTTACCAAGTTTTACATCATCTAAAGAACCGTATACATGATCAGCTTCACCATAAAGTAATTTGAATCCTGGTTGAGACTCAACATTTACAGTTTGAGCAGATGGTTTTAGGGAATCATTTAATTGTTTTTCAATACGAGAACTAATATAAGAAGGTAATAAAAATTGTGTTGCTGCTGCCAAGGCAATAATCAGCACTAGTAGGAATAGTAAAAACTTTTTCATAAGAACTCCTAAACTGTTAAATTTGCTTCTTTTTTCAAGAAGCCTTCCATAAATTGATCTAAATTACCATCCATAACGGATTGTACATTCCCTGTTTCAACCCCTGTACGATGATCCTTAACGAGATTATATGGGTGGAATACGTAGGAGCGAATTTGACTGCCCCATTCAATGGCTTGGTATGTACCACCTATTTGCTCTTTAAGTTCTGCTTGTTTTTCTAATTCTAATTCAAATAATTTTGCTCGTAATAAACGTAATGCTTGTTCCCTATTTTGCATTTGGGAACGCTGTGTTTGACATTGAACTACAATACCAGTGGGTCTATGCGTCATACGTACAGCCGAATCTGTTTTATTAATATGCTGACCACCAGCACCACTAGCTCGATATGTATCTACTTGTACATCCTTCATGTCTATATTAATTTCTACTGTATCATCAATTTCTGGCATTACATCAACAGCAGCAAAGGATGTATGACGACGTGCCGCAGCATCAAATGGTGAGATACGAACAAGACGGTGTACGCCTTTTTCAGATTTCAAATACCCAAAAGCATTTTCACCTTTAATTAAAAATGTAGCAGATTTAGTGCCCGCCTCATCACCGGGCTGTTCGTCCATCAATTCAATAGAAAATCCAGCTTTTTCAGCCCAACGTAAGTACATGCGAATGAGCATAGAACACCAATCTTGTGCTTCTGTACCACCTGCACCAGCATGGAATGTTAAGATCGCATTATTAGCATCATACTCACCACTAAGCAATAAAAGAACCTCTTGTTTTTCTACAGTTTCTTCTATTTGTTGAACATAATCCTTAATCTCTCCTTCTAAAGAACGATCATCTTCCTCTATAGCCATCTCTAGCATTACATTAGCATCTTCGATGTCACTAACAAGTTGTTTATAGCCTTCCACAGCATTCTTTAATTGTGTAGCCTCTTGAGAAATCTCACGAGCCTTATCAGGATCGTCCCAAAATGTAGGGTCGCTCATTTGTACATCTAGTGTAAAGATTCGATCCTCTTTCTGAGCGATGTTAAAGTGAATCCCTCATTCCATAAATACGTTCTTCAAGATTAGAAATAATCGGTTTTAAATCTTCTAACAATTTATGTTCACCACCTTTTACTTATTAGCTTATTACATCGATAAATTATCACCTTAATAAAATAGAAAAATGGCCGTTGCCCAGAAGGAAATCCCATTGAGCAACGTGCCATTCACAAATCTTAATCTATGTTTTGTGGCTCCAACACATCTTCATGATGGGGTTGTGCACCTTCTAAGTGATCAACTGGTTCTTCAATTTCTTGAATCAATTGTGCACGAATTTTGTATAACGCCATGATTGTTTCATCTTGAATTGCAGCAATCATGTTTTGGAACATATCAAAGGCTTCAAATTTATATTCCACCAATGGATTTTTTTGGCCATATGCACGAAGTCCAATACCTTCACGCAACATATCCATATTATCCAAATGTTCCATCCATTTGTTATCAACAACGCGCAACATAATAGCCTTTTCAAGTTGGCCAAACATGGCATCACCAAGCATATCAACGCGATCTTGATACTCAGCATGAGCAATTTCAAGTAAACGTTCTAACAATTCTTGACGGCTATACTCTTCCATATCTTGAGAGGACATAATCTCTTCTGTTAAGAAATATTGACTTAAATGCTTATAAAGACCTTCATAATCCCATTCTTCTGGATACAATTTTTCATCTGCATAAGCATCTACAGATTCAGTAACAAGTTTATCAATCATTTCATTGATTGTGTCACGTAAGGATTCGTTACGTAAAATACGACGACGTTGTTCGTATAATACTTCACGTTGTTGATTCATAACATCATCATACTCAAGAACATATTTACGAATATTATAGTTATGATCTTCTACTTTCTTTTGAGCACGTTCAATAGATTTAGTAATCAAAGAATGCTCAATAGGCTCATCCTCTTCCATGCCTAGTTTATCCATGATACCTGTAATATTATCAGCACCAAAGATACGCATTAAATCATCTTCTAAGGATAAGAAGAATTGAGAGGAACCTGGGTCACCTTGACGACCAGCACGACCACGCAACTGATTATCAATACGGCGACTTTCATGACGTTCAGTACCTAAGATAGCCAAACCGCCTAATTCAGGAACACCTTCACCAAGTGTGATATCAGTACCACGACCAGCCATGTTTGTAGCAATTGTTACCATACCCATTTGACCAGCATTTGCAACAATTTCCGCTTCTTTTTCATGGTGTTTAGCATTCAATACATTATGAGGAACCCCTGCACGTAATAACATATCTGAAAGTTCTTCAGATTGTGTAATAGATGTAGTACCAATCAAAATTGGTTGACCAGTTTGATGGCGTTCTACAGCATTACGTACTACGGCACGATATTTAGCTGCCTTTGATTTAAAGATTTGATCAGGCAAATCTACACGAGCCAATGGTTTATTTGGAGGAATAGGTAATACTTCCAAACCGTAAATATCGATAAATTCTTTTTCCTCTGTTTTGGCTGTACCAGTCATACCAGCAAGCTTTTTATACATACGGAAATAGTTTTGGAATGTAACAGAAGCTAATGTTTGGCTTTCACGTTCTACCTTCAAGCCTTCTTTAGCTTCGATTGCTTGGTGTAAACCATCGGAATAACGACGACCAAACATCAAACGACCTGTGAATTCATCGACGATAACAACTTCACCATCTTTAACTACATAGTCAGTATCGCGATGCATCATAGCATATGCACGAAGAGATGCACCAAGTAGATGATTTAACTCAATGTTTTCTGCATCATACAAGTTTTCAACACCAAGCATTTTTTCGACTTTAGCAATACCAGAATCTGTAGGTGCAATAGTTTTTTGTTTTTCATCAATTGTATAATCTTCATCTTTCACAAGATGAGGAACAATTTTAGCTAACTTATAGTAATTATCTGTGGAACGTTGACCAGGACCAGAAATAATTAGTGGAGTTCTCGCTTCATCGATAAGGATGGAGTCAACTTCATCGACAATTGCATAATTCAATGGACGTTGTACCATTTGTGATACATCAGATACCATGTTATCGCGCAAATAGTCAAAACCAAACTCATTATTTGTACCATATGTAATGTCGCATGCATATGCTTCTTTACGTTGGTTAAAATCGAGATTCGCTACAATAAGACCTGTAGAAAGACCTAAGAAGTTATATAAACGCCCCATTTGTTCGCTATCGCGAGTCGCTAAATAATCATTTACTGTAACAACATGCACCCCATTGCCTGTCAAAGCATTTAGATATACTGGTAATGTAGCAACTAATGTTTTACCTTCACCAGTACGCATTTCTGCAATATTACCTCTATGAAGGCAAATACCACCAATCAACTGTACATCAAAATGACGCATGCCTAACACGCGTTTAGACGCTTCACGAACTACGGCAAATGCTTCTGGTAAAATGTCGTCTAACGTTTCCCCTTTTTGCAAACGACGTTTAAACTCATCGGTTTTTGCTACTAAGTTAGCATCACTTAATTTAACATAATTCGGTTCAATTTCATTAATATGATCAGCAATAGCACGCATTTTCTTGATTTCTTTTGCGTTATTATTACCTAATAGCCTTTGTAAAAAGCTTAACAAACAAATCACTCCTCTATAGGACATCTTACATTATTTTATCTAATTTATTATAACGAAAATGCCTTGAATAGTCAAAGAATTCAAGGCATTTCACGATTATTTATAG
>ERZ841116.1547-NODE-1547-length-10972-cov-4.996886_pt1 | contig 10972 bp, 14 predicted proteins | sample MGYA00519875_ERZ841116 | MGnify/ENA primary metagenome ERZ841116 (study PRJEB31850, sample SAMEA3708889) | human gut metagenome | biome: human gut; feature: human-associated habitat; material: faeces | place: China | collected 2014 ... | reverse complement strand
GCGCCGTGCTTAAATTTTGTATCAGAAGTTGCTACCGCAACAACTTAACTAACCGCCCGTTGGTTGGTAGAAACACAAAAAGGTTTAGTGAATAATCACTAAACCTTTTTGTGTTAATTAAGGTGTATTGATGAGTAGAGATATACTCTATGGTTACAACTAATCTATCATGGGCTGGTTAAAGCGAACTTAATTAGACCCTAATAGATTAGTTGAGTTAATTATAAAGCAGCTGGTAAATAAAAAGCTAGTTATCAATCCAAATTTGGGTAATAACTAGCTTTTTATTGTTGTTGATATAGAGACTTGCTAAGAATATTTTGTTAGGACAAGGTAATTGTACCGCCAAATATCCAAATAGATAGTGTCATTTTTGACCTGTTTGCGAGTAATTGGTCTAAATTGTGAAAAAGCCCGAAACTGACGTTTGTGAAACGCCGTTTCGGGCTTTTTTGAAGTTTGTGAATGGGGGTTGCTGCACAAAGGGCTGGAAACCGCGCCATGACAGGCACTTTGTATAACCTGTGTTATGTCTACTTGTTTAGGTATATTAGTATATACCTAATGGAATTTAGGTGGAAAGGAAGAATATATTTATGGAATTAACAGATTTTCAGCGTATTGAATTAGCTAATTCATACAGGCTACTTGGACATAGTGAGGTCAATAGGTCTACTAAACGACTTTATCAAAATATTGCTACAGCTTTAATTCAAGGTTACTCAGAAATTTATAACAGCCTATTAACTGACGATGGTTTTGTGGAAGAAAGTAAAGTAATACCTGCCGAATAACAAGCAGAGGTGCTTGAAGACTTTGAAATGTATCAATTCCTAATTAATCACGGGAAGAAATCCGATATTTCATTTGTCGGGTATGATGCTAATAATTCTACAAAATATGGTTTTGCAATGTATGTTTTAGATGAGTTAGGCATGTATCCGGATATTAAAAAGCTATTCTTAAATAAGATTAATAGCCATGGTATGGATGCTTTTACTGATAAAAAGAGGTCTATGATTCTTAAGTATAGGGAACTGCAAAGACAGGGAGTCCTTTATAGCAACGAAGATTCTGCCACGAAGATTTTGGAAGAGTAGTGTAGATTTATTTGTCATTTATACTTGCAAATTGATGAAATGCTAGTTAAAGTTAGCAGAACGACCCTCGTTGTACAAGTCAACAATTGATGATTTAAATTCAGTTGAGTATCTCTTAGCTTTCATAATAAAAATCCCCTATACTTGGTTATCTCAGATTATGCCCTAGAAAGAAATCCGGATTTTCAGTATACGAGCAAAATTTTTTATAGGTTAACCAAAATCAATTTGATCTAACATCGTTTTGCGACTATCTTGGTTTAATCCAAGATAAGTCAATGTCATGTATTCACTTAAGTGATTCAATAAATGCATGACTAAGCTAATGTCGTAGTTTGACTGTGTATAGACACTATAAGCGCCTGTTTTACGCATGGGGTGCGTGCCTAAATAGTTGATACCTAGTAAATCACCAACACGCTCCATCACTTTATAAAACTGTTTCTCGGTGATATGGCGATCATAATGATCTATCGAGGGGAATAACCACTCAGAATTGATATTTTCTTGGACCAGCCAATCATGATATTGCAACAAGTCTTGCTGAACAGGCTTTAAATATAACATGTTTGCTTTACCGGTATTTTTGACAGAGACGTCTGGATTATAGACATCTGATTTTTTTAATGTCATGACATCACTCACACGTAGTAGCGTGGCCTTACCAACTTGAAAAACGGTGTAATTTCGGCGACCAGCACGGACACTATCAAGAAGTGTATCTTGTACCATTTTTAAGATGTTGGTGTCTTTGATGGGTAGGACAATTTGTTGCACCATGATTCATATATACCTTTCTGAAAATAATTAATTAAATTGTTTAATAATCTAAGGCAATGCGTATAATATGCCCCTATAATCCACATATAACTACGTTGATTTCTGGACAACATAGTTATATACACAAAAAAGCTAGTCACAATCCAACAAAGGGGCGTGACTAGCTTTTTTGTACATGTACTTAAAATTTTATGTTAAAAATTATACTATAGATTAGGTTAACTGGATACTTACGGGTTCTTTTTTATCATTCTAACTTGTGAAAAAGTCAAAAAAGACGTAAACCATAGTGTTTCTTGATGAGCTATGTTGTATTATTTAGCAATCATATTAGTCACACTTGCATTATTTTGTTATTAAGTTAGCACTAATTTAGTGCTATTATAAAAACAACCCTATTAATATTTAATTATAAAAATTTTAATAGAAATTTTATCTTGTGAGTTTATTTTGTTACACTTATTAAGTATCAAGTATACAGTATCAGGTAATCAGGGAGGCCACTATGACTAAAGATAGTACGAAAAAAGATAAGAATGAAGAAGAAGATATTTCATTCAGCCCTCAGAAAGAAGTTAAGGGTAAGCCAGAACCGGCAGATTATAAAAAAGCAGATTGATTTTGATTAATCGGCAAGCAACCCTTAAATGTTACGCTAATCTTAACTAAGATAAAAGCAGCTAAATTTTTACAAATTTAGCTGCTTTTTTTGTCAATTTATTGGTTGACAATTAAGAATGATCAACGTTGGATATTAAAATATCTATCGATAGATAATAAACTAGGCGACTCTTACTTTATTTTCCCTTTTTAATGGTCTTAATGACTTGGTATAAACTTATTAAGAGTTGGAATAAAGTTAATAGGTTTAACACTTTATTTCTCGAAATTTTTTGCTTATTTATACTCATTCTTTAGCACCCTCTATACTTTGGATAAAATTAGAATTCTCGCGTAGATATAAGAAAGAAATTTAATTAAATTAGCCCCCCCGTAACATTGATAGATGTAGCTGTTATATAACTAGCCTCATCTGAAGCCAGAAAAACATATGCTCCGGCTACTTCAGAAGGTTGCCCGGCTCTACCTAGGGGAGTATCCTTACCAAACGTAGGTATATTTTCTGCTAATTGTCCCCCTGCCACTTGCAACGGTGTCCAAATAGGACCTGGAGCAACACTATTGACACGAATGCCTCGCTGAGCTAATTGTTTTGCTAACCCAAACGTTGTATTTTTAATTGCAGCCTTAGTCCCTGCATAATCAATTAAATATGCTGAAGGATCTTCTGCTTGAATAGAGTTAGTCGTTATGATGCTACTGCCGTTTGGCATATATTCCAATGCCTCCCTGACTAACCAAATTAAGCTGAAAACATTTGTAGTATAGGTATCTATCATCTGACCTGTAGATATAGTAGTGATATCTGTATTAGCTTGTTGCTTACCGGCTACTAATACTAAAGTATCTATCTTACCTAACGATAGTACAGTTTGTTTCACTAATTCTTTGTTAAATGCTTCGTCTTTCAAATCTCCGGGAACTAGTTCTACTTTACGACCCAAAGATTCAATAATTCGTCTAACATCTTGTGCATCACTTTCCTCTTCTGGAAGATAATTTAATACAAGATCAGCGCCTTCATTCGCATATGCTATAGCTACCGCCCTACCAATGCCTGAATCAGCACCAGTTATTAAGACTTTCTTTCCCCTAAGTCGATTACATCCGGCATAAGTTGTGGATCCGTCATCTGGTTGTGGCGACATTTTACTTTGTAAACCTGGCTCAGGCTGATGCTGTGTAGGAAATTTAAAATCATCATCATGTTGCATTTTAGTCATTATTAACTATCCTCCATGATCGAATACGTGCATTCACCTGTTACTTGAATGTAGACTATTAATTCAAAAGATTCTATCAACTAGCTATATAGGTAGTTGATAGTAATTAAATTATAACACTTATAGAATATAAGCTTACACAAATGCCCAACATGGCCCATTTAATTCTAATTATGAAATATGAAGAGATGTCATGAGTTGTCAAATTAAATTGAAATTTTCGTATAGAGTGAGATGAAAAATAACTGGATGTAATGGTATATATGTCAGTGTCAACAAGCTAAAATAAAAAAGGCGATAATTTAATATCCCTGAACTAAACCCCGTAAGTTGGAGTAAATTTAACTTACGGGGTTTTGTTATGTTTTCAAAAGAAGTACAACTTGAAGAAATAAGCATGTATCTAAAGGGCGTGCGACCTAATCAGATCTGGAGGAAGTTTGGAATCAAAGGTGCCCCACCAGTCTTAACCGGCTAACCAACATTAAGATGCTTGGATTTTAAGGTTTGAATAATTCAAATCCAAGCAAGACAAACCATGCTTACTCCTGTGAAATCAAGGTTATAAGATGGCGATCAGAACGCCGCGCTTCTCTACCAGTAACGGAAAATAAATTCCATTTGAGGAATGCTTCTCTAATATGGCAGTGAGAATGTGCTTTAGAGTCTGGTCGCCTAAAACCTGATAAACGAAGGCGGAAATGAACAATGAACAAGCAAGAACAAGACAAATTCAAGAAGCTAGAAGAGAATGAGCTACTTCGCATTAAGGTCTCCTATCTGGAAAAACTCGAGGCCTTAGTGCCAGAAAAGAAGAAATTACAAACCAAGACAAAGCGGTAGTAACCACTGTGCTAAGGCATAATTGAAGGGCAAGTTGAGGTTACTTCTTCAAGTGGCTGAGTTGTCTAGCAGTAGTTATCACGATGTGTCCAAGCGTGCGTACAAGGAGTATCCACGTGAGTTAATCGACGTGATTACATCAATTCGTGGTGATAACTTGAGTATGGTTATCGTCGTGTCACACAAGAACTCCGTCATCGTGGCTTCAATACCAACCATAAGGTTGTACTGAAAATCATGGAGATGAATGGACATATCTGTACTGCCTTCAAACATTTAACGCGGAAGTACAATTCTTACGTGCACTGTTGGTCACATATCACCAAATCGTGTTAGCCGTCGGTTCACGACGGAACGTCCATATCAAAAGGTTTTCACTGACGTCACGGAAGTCTGCTGGGGATCAGGCACAATGGCAGAACGCGCTTAGATAACGCAATGGCCGAAAGCATCTTGAAGGTGGTCACTGGTACACAACAAGCGGTTAAAAACAAAAATCGCCGGAAAAGCTCCAGTTCAATACCGAAATCTTTCCGATCAGTTAATTGTTTGAACGTCACTCCATTTTTTGGTTTATTTCAATCGCCTTTGTTACTCTAAATTAGGTAAATTCAGAAAAAGAGAGTAGTTCAACATGCATACAGTATATATTTTTCAGTAGTTCGTTTACTCAAATTAATTGACGAATTAACAGAATTTGAATTTCAATAATAATTAAAGGGTTATAATTACAAATTAGATAATACATTAGAAGCTGGAGACAAGATTGTCTAGATAATGTGTGAGATAAAATTTTTGGCATTTTATCATACGTAAGACAAAATGTTTTTAAAACTGATAACGTATTTATTTCACAACAATTACGCATTTATTTTTGAGAAAAATATAAAGCTGGAGGATTACAATGCTGAAAACTTATTCTTTAACAAAAGATACATTATCAGTTTCGTCAGAATCAAATATCAAAAATTCTTCTGTTGTTTATGTTTATGGTGACGAACGAGAATATATCGAATCTTTTGAACATAAATATGACTTTAAAATAGGCAATATACTAACGCTTGATGATCGAGTTGCATATGACACGATGATAGATCAGAACGATGAAAAAAGTTTGCTCGTAAGTTTTTTGTTTCCCGAGGTACATGAAGGTGGGCATCTAGATAATCTGACGACATCTGTTGTTTTCTTGGTATTTAAAAATAAGTTGATAATTTTTACAAAACAAAAATTAAAATTCATTCCCGAACTCTTATCCAATATGGTTTTACGTGATGCCAATAATTTCATGCAGGAAGTACTCTTAAAGATCATGCAAAAAGATTTCCATGTGATGCTTAACGACCTTCGTGGAGTCAAGGAAAAAATTGATGATTTAGACGCAGAAATATCAACGTCAGGTCCACTCAGACCAACGTTTGGTAACTTATTAACTCTTCAAAAATACATGATATCTTTGTCAACAACCTATGACGCTAATCACAAAGCGCTGGATTTCATTAAAAAAAATTTCACAACTATTAATGATATTGATTTTACCACCAAGAAAATAATTGATGAGATATACGATACAAACGACACAATGGATAGAATTATTTCAGGTTACAGCCAATATTTGGATGATTTGGAAGATATGATAAACAATATGATTTCGTATCAGCTGAACATGATTATGAAAACTCTAACAGAGATATCAATCGTTTTGACTATTCCAGCGATTATTTTTGGTTTTTGGGGAATCAATGTCGATGTTCCGTTTGAAAAATCTTCTTATGGTGTTTTTGCTGTGCTGATTATCTCTGTTATACTAAGCCTAATTTGCTGGTTTTTGTTGCGACGCAAAACATATTTGTAAAGTATTTGTGATACCCTAATATGATTTAATCCGGATTATTCATCAAGACAAACAAAATGCTCCTATGCTATTAGTTTACAAGGCAGAAGAAAATCTGTCCGTAAATCTAGCATAAGAGCAATCTGTTCTTGATGTTTTTTATTGTCCCAAATTTGTAATAAAAGTGGCTAACTTGATTTTAAAACGCGCGGTTTGAACATAATAAGATTTTTGTCGATTATTCCAAAGCTTATTTTCCCAGAAAAAAGCCCGGCGACAAGCGCCGAGCTAGCTTCACAGTCAGTTTTTTTAGGATTTGACCACATCGACATTAGCATACAGGTTTGCAATGATCTCCAGCATGTCTTTTTCAGTTCGATCCCAGCCGATCGTTTTAAGAAAGGCTTGACCATTTTGGACTTGGTTGCTGATCGTGTCGGGGTTGGCACAAGCATTTGCAAGCGTTTTGGCCAGATCTCGTTCATCAATATGACTCGCAAAATAGGTCCCGTCTTTTAAGAAGTAGCTTCCTGTGCCTTCCTTAAAATCAATGAGTGGCAGGCCAGTGCTCATCATTTCATAAGGGACAAGCGAAAAATTGGTCATAGATGGCGCAATCCCGAAATCAGCACTTTGGTAAAGTCGATTTAATTCCGGGGGAGTCAGCTTACCAAGGTTTTCACCATTGATGAAGCGTTTGCTGCTGTCGGTACCGAAGTATTGAATTTTGAGATCGATTCCTTTGGCGCGCAGTAACTGGCGGCAATTTTCGAGGACAATCTGAATGTTGATGGGTGCGCGCCGCGGGCTGCTCCACTTGGTATAGACAGCAAGCTTGATTTGTTTTTTTTGTTCATAAGGTCCCATGTCGCGTTCCTTGAATGGATATCGTGCGACATCGACAGGAAAGTTAATCACATCAATAGGGCTGTGAACCTTGCAATGCGTGGTGATCATGTGGGCACACCATGGACCAAGCGATACCATGTGCAGACCTAGACTGTAAGTTCGTCGCGCCATCTGATAGCGATCGCCATATGGATAGAAATACGGTTCGTAATCTTGAACAAAATACATTTTGTACCCTGGTTTGTTCTTGATCACATAAACGGATTCCCATAACGTGGCCGCCCAAATATCGGAACGATGGGACTCAAGTTCGCCCATTGGCAGACAGGTTCCTTTGTAACCGGGATAATTAAATTCAGCATTCTGAACCATTTCGTCTTGGCTTTGTGGGACATAGCTTAAATAGTAGACATCGTAACCGGCGTTGGCCAGCAGCGTACCTAGATGCAGCATCGTTGTTTGACCGCCATCAAAACCGATAATGCCAGTTGTGACAAATGTGATCCGATTACCACGCGGTTTCGTTTGATCGGCTGGTTGATTATTAAAATATTTCAAAATCTGATCATATTGATGAATACTACCATCAGGGACATCACTAAACTTAGTTTTTGCAGGTTTCAAAACGAGTCCTCCTTGTATGATTAATGGTACTTTGTGTCGCTTTAGGCGTTGCTTAAATTTGAGTAGAAAAAGAAGAGCGGACTAATGTCATCTCGCGTTTGGTGTGACGATCCGTGTAGGCTCAAGCAGCGTACAAAAGCGGCTACTTTATTTTAGTTTACATAATAACCGTAGACTTCTTTTTCTAAAATTGCAAGAACAAGTTAGCCGGGGGTGTTGAGACACTCCCAAGAACAGCCTGTTAGCTTATGAGTGGTTCATTGTTTAGCTTACGTGTTGTGCTGAACGCCGAGTCCAGCGCACTTCGGTCCCAAAATACTCTTGGGGGGCCTCGTTGGAGCCGCGATCGCATGAGGTGTATGAATGCGCGTAGAAGATGTCTGTATCTGTGTCCTCAAAGTCCTTATTCAGAGTCGAGAACTCCGGGCCAGTGTCTGCGGTAATTGTGCGCAGACAGTCACCCCACTCAAGCTTGATTTCTCGTAACGCAAACTCCACAGAGTCGGAGTCTCGGCCGTCGATCAGTATATGAACGGCCTTGATTGTGCATCTCAACAAGAGACTGCTTAAATTCTTTTTTTTTTATCGAATCATATTAAAAAATGCTCCTATGCTATTAGTTTACAGGGCAGAAGAAAATCTGTCCGTAAATCTAGCATAAGAGCAGCCATAAACGATGATAATTTCCCAACCAACTAAATGAACGTTCAATGAGCCACCGTTGGGGGATAACCGAAAATTGGTGTAACTCATTTCTTTTAACGACGATTACCTTGGCTGAGGTTAAACTGCTAATCTCATTGGCAAAATTTTGGCCGGTATAACCACTATCAACCATCATGGTTCGAACCAATTTAAACTGCTCTAAATTGGGTGACGAGTGTAATCGCCCCGTTTCGATCAGAGACGTTCACTCGTGTCATGTGAACGTTCTTGGCAACCGCTTTCAAGGCACAGGATCGCACAAAAGACCTCTTAAAGGTCATATTTTCGAGGCTGGGTTCGCTTACGAAAATTTTCTAATGCTGGTCAAATTAATTCAAATTGTTGCCGAATAATATTGCTGGGGTAATTTTTCATAGCTTAAACTCGCTTTTTGGTAGATTGTAAAAAAAAGATATAACTTGTGCCAGGCCGATAAGATACAAAAACACATAGGACATTGAGAAGCTAGCATAGAAAACTATGTGTTGCATTTTAGGGGCTATAATTACAATATTAGAACAACAATTAACTGTTAAAGACAAACAATTAGAAAATAAAGATTTACAGATAGCTCAGATGCAAAACTTATTAGATCAGCAACAAAGGTTAGCATTACAAGATAAAAAACTATTGGAGGAATATAAGGAAGAAATAAAGGACTTAAAATCGGTAAATACACCAACAAAAGATGGTGAAAAAAACGACTTTAATCAAAAAGAAACTTCATTAGAAAATATAAAAGAAGCACCTCACAAGAAAAATAAAAAGTGGTTTAATTTTGGTAAATAGTTTCAATCGGTTTCTGACGTGTTTTAACCTTATTGACTTAAAAGTAAGGAATTTCTATTGGGCAGAAGATATAAGAGAAATTAGAACGATATATGTGGTTGATACAATCGATATGATTCTGAATTATACCTTGAAAAAATTTAAAAGTCCTAAATACTTAGGGATTCCTCTGCTCAAATTAAACTGATTGCCCTTGTTGATTAAATTTTTAATTACTATAGTAAATATTGTTGCTATGATAAACGTTTACTATATATTTTTTTATGTTATATTTTATATCTATTATTTTTTGGGGAGAAGAAAATTTATCTATGTTTAGTTCAAATTTGTTTAAAAAGACAATTATTATGACGATAATTGTAACCTTAGGTTCCTATTTTTTACCTGCTGTAATTAAGCCATCAGTTAGTGGTTATTCAGTATTGTCAGGAACTGTTAGTGCTGATACTACTAGTGTTTCAGATATAACAGATGGTTTATCAAATCAAGAAAAAACGGATGTGTCTACAACATTAACAGAGAGTAAAGATATTGACATTAATACTATGGATGTTTCTACACAACAAGCATTTAAAAAAATAGTTCGAAATGCTGCTGAAAGTCTTGATTTACCTTCTGAAGCTGATACTAATGACGCATATATTTAGTTATTAGGTATTTTCGATTCTACATCAGAGAATTATAATAATTTAAGTGAAGCAACTTCTAATCTTATTGACGATATTGACAGTAATCATCAATCTTCTTTTGATTTTATTTCAGGAAGCGATGTTTTGGCAGCGCAACATGGTACAGTGTCTGTAAGGCTTTTAGGTAGTACGTTTAACATCTTAATTGCTGGAATTACTGGAGGTCCTCTTTCAAGTTATGTAAGACGTCGCGGATTTTCTGCACTAGCTGCTGCTCTTGAAAGTAGATTGGCTGCAACTATACATTCTAATCAATTTGGATATCTTATAAAGGGTTCCGTTGGTGCTATGGTTAAATTTGCTGATCCTGGATTGTACTTAGCGCAAGTAATTGATCAACATGATAAAATTAGAAATAATGGTTGGATAGAAGCATGGTAGAAATAATAGGAGCACTAATTTTATTTGCAGATGATTTATTTACTGTAGATGAGGAAAAACCATTTGGTTATAAATTTTGGTTGTCCATATTAGTGTATATTGTTTCTGTATTTTTCGATTGCGTTGCTATTTTTATATTCGTGATGTTATAAAATATGTTAAATACTGATATATGGTGGGTTATTGGGCTAACTGAAATTCTCATTGGAATATTTATATTTTTAACTAGTAAACGTTTGTTTTTTTGGACAAATCAATTAATTAGGCATATTAACTATAGATAGAATTGTTATACAACTTAGAGCTTAACATAATCCATCTTATTCAGATATGAACTTATTCAGGGACTATAATTATAAAGGAGAGAACGTCAAAGCAAATTAGATACATTGAATTAATATTTTTAGAACATTAAACGTTGCTTTTATTCTTGTAAATGAAGGGTTGATATGAATAAACAAAATAAATTAAACTTATTGACAAAAATATCGGTTTTAAGCGTTTCCCTTATGATCACAACAGGACCGGCAATTT
>ERZ841116.1541-NODE-1541-length-11031-cov-2.959548_pt1 | contig 11031 bp, 7 predicted proteins | sample MGYA00519875_ERZ841116 | MGnify/ENA primary metagenome ERZ841116 (study PRJEB31850, sample SAMEA3708889) | human gut metagenome | biome: human gut; feature: human-associated habitat; material: faeces | place: China | collected 2014 ... | reverse complement strand
TATCAAAGCTGTTTTTGTTTGTCAAGAACTTTTTTAACTTTTTTCAAAGTTTTTTGTCATTTTCGAACTTTTTATTTCTTTATTGCTTTTGTTTCAGCAACTCGTTTATATTATCATCTTTTCAGTTATTTGTCAACAACTTTTTTTATTTACTGATAATATAGTCAAAGTTCTGTATTTTCTCTGTCACTTATCAGCGACAACTCTGATACTATATCACAGTTGCACACCATCTGTCAACATATTTTTTATATTTTTTCACACAAAAAGAAACTCTTAAAAACGGAAACGCATTTTTAAGAGTTTCTTCTATTATTATAGTATATTAGTTTTTGCTTATTAGCCTTTAATACCAGACTGAGCAACACCCTCAATAAACTGTTTCTGGAACAGGAAGAAGATTACAACTAACGGCACTACCGCTAGTACTGCTCCGGCCATCTGCATTGGATACTCGGTGGTATACTGTCCCTGTAAGGTTGACAGTGCCGGTCCAAGTGTCATTTTTTCCATTGAGGTGTTTACAATCAACGGCCACATAAAGTCATTCCATGCGAACTTGATTGTAAAGATTGCAAGCGCTACGATACCTGGTTTTACCAGTGGAAGCATAATCTGTCCAAAGACACGGAATCGTCCGCATCCGTCTACAATTGCTGCTTCTTCCAGTTCTTTTGGTAATGACATGAAGAACTGTCTTAAAAGGAAGGTACCAAATGCACTAAATAAGTTTGGCATAAACAATGCAGGAATCGTATCCAGTAATCCCATTTTCTGAATAATCTGATACTGCGGAATCAAGAAAATCTGTCCCGGTACCATAAGTACCGATAAGATTAATACAAACAGTGCATTTTTGAACGGAAAGTCAATACGTGCAAACGCATAGCCTGCCATCGAACAAAATGCAATCTGTACAAGTGTCGTAACCGCTGTAGAAATAATCGTATTCATATAAACTGTTCCAAATGGAATCGCAGAGGATACAATTGTATGATATGCAGTCGTTACAAAGTTTTCCGGGAAAATTGTCGGCGGAATCTTCATCGCTTCTCCGGATGTTTTAAACGAAGTTAAAATCATCCATAAGAATGGAAATACTACAACAGCAACTCCAGCAAGAAGAATCAGATGGACAATCAAATGATTTAAGTTTGATTTTTTGGTTTTCATTCTCATTCTCCTCCTTCTTAATCATAATTTACCCATTTTTTCTGTCCAATCATCTGGATTACAGTAACCAGCATGATTGCCAGGAAAATAAGGATTGAAATTGCGGCTGCGTATCCCTTATGACCATAGTCAAACGCCTGTCGATAGAACAGCATAACAACCGTTTGCGTTGATTCATAAGCTGGATTTGCTTTTCCGACCATCATATATACCGTATCAAATACCTGGAATCCACTAATGATAGAGGTAATCATTACAAAGAAGACTGTCGGTGTCAGCATCGGTATCGTAATTTTGAAAAATTGCGTAACCGCACCTGCTCCATCAATTGCTGCCGCCTCGTAATAAGATTTACTGATTCCCTGCATACCTGCAAGCAAAATAATCATGTTATATCCCACTGTCATCCAGAGTCCGACAACCATAATTCCAAACAATGCGGTATGCGGGTCTGTCATCCAGTTATGACCTTTTCCGCCTACTGCTTTAAGCGCACTGTTTAAGATACCCATCTGTTCATTATACATCCATTTCCATACCATAGCTACCGCAGCTGACATTGTTACAGAAGGCAGGAAATATAAGGTACGATAAATTGATTTTCCTTTGATTTTTGCATTCAGCAGAGCTGCTAATAAGATTGATAAAAACAATCCTAACGGTACAGTTATAACAACATATTTTAAGGTATTACCAAATGTTCTCCATACTTCTTTGTCACCCAGCATCTCTTTATAATTTGCCAGTCCTACAAATGTAGACATGTTAAACTTGTTTACATCATTAAAACTAAACCAGAAGTTCTGGATAAACGGCCAGATATAGAACACCAGCAAACCAATTGTGACCGGTGCGATCAAGACATATCCTGCAAACCAGTCTTTTTTCTGTCTTTTCGACGCTTTTTTTCTTGGTACTTTTGCTTTCACTTCAGCCATTCTTTCACCTACTTTATTACTTTGCTAAAAGTGCATCTGCTTCTTTTTTCAGTCCGCTACAAGCATCTGCAAGTGACATTTCTCCATTGTAAGCTTTTGTCAGCCATGTAGATTCTTTGTCATACAGTTCTGCTGCCTGTGCACAAACCGGAAGTGGATAAGCTTCATCTGCATGGTTTGTATAAGCTGCTAAGTTGTACTGGCTGTTTGCTTCTGCGAAGTATTTCTGAGCATCTGTTCTGGCGGAGATAACTACACCTGTCTCACCCTGAATCTGCTGTGCCTCAGCACTTCCAAGCCAGATAGCAAATTTTTCAGCCTCTTCTTTGTTTTTAGAACCTTCATATACTGCATATCCAAGACCGTTGATACAGTTATCTTCTACACCATTGAATGTAGGAATTTCAACACAGTTAATTTTATCTTTGATTGTATCATTAGATGCATATTCCGGAACCATGTAAGAACCTGCAAAGTTCATTGCAAGCTGTCCGCCTTCAAACATTGCATCTGCAGATGTTTCTGCAAGTGTAGCTGCACTTGGTGAAAGTCCTGCATCAATCATATCAATCCAGCACTGGATACCTTCCTGTGTTTTTGCATCACCGTATCCTGTTTCGGTAGCGTCATCGTTCAGAATCCAACCGCCGTTTGCGTATACAGTCTGATAATACCATGTCTGGAAGTCAACCGGGCAGGCGAACGGATATACACCATCCGGCAGTTTGTCTTTCAGTTCAGTTGCCAGAGCAACCAGATCATCGTATGTCATATCATCAGTCGGATATTCCACACCAGCCTGATCGAACAGGTCTTTGTTGTACCACAGAGCGTTGGTATCGAAGTCTTTCGGTACTGCGTAGTTTTTACCGTCACGAACATAGTTGTTTACCAGAGTCTCAGCGAAGTTATCTTTGATGTCGGAAGATGCGATTGCATCAGACAGATCATCCAGGATACCACCTTCCACGTAAGAATCCAGATGCAGAACATTCAGCCAGAATACGTCAGGAGCTGTTCCGCCGCCTGCTGCTGCTTCTAATTTTGTCCAGTATTCTCCACCTTTGTATGGTGTCAGCTGGATGCTGATGGATACGTTATCATTTTCTGCTTCATATGCATCGATCATTTTCTGCATGGCATCTCTCTGATTTTCATCCCAGATACCGAATGTTAATTCTGTTTTACCTTTTGATGAACCGCTTTTTTCATCAGAAGAACTGTCACTGCTTGAACCGCATCCTGCAAGCATGCTTGCACCAAGGATTGCAGTCATTCCGAATGCTACCATTTTTTTCATGTTTTTCATAATACTTCTCTCCTTTTCTTATTATGATTGTTCTGTTTTTACAGCTATCTATGAAAACGGTTTTCCGTTTTACATACTTCCTTTTTGCCGGATATCATCCAGCTCTATTACGGCTCCGCCGTGTAATCTTGATTCCTCCGCTGCAAGAGCACAGTAATGACTCTCTACAGATTTTTCCAGTGAAGTAATAGAAGGACTCTCTTCTCTGTTTCCAAGTAAGATATCTACAAATTCTTCTACCATTACAATGTCTCCACCGCCATGTCCTGAAAAATCATCGGATAATTCAGAAGCCGGAATCAATTCTGTTTTTAATTTTGCCCCAAAAAGTGTAGTTTCAATGAAATCATCTTCCACATCCCAGGAACCCATTGTTACATTCATTTCACCTTTCGTTCCACAAAACTGTGCATGTCTTGCAAAATCAGCAGTGTGACCATTCATGGAAAAACTCATTGTTGAACCGTCTGTCATATTTAAATTTACAACCTGATGGTCTACTACATCGTTATCACAATGATAAACGCATCTTCCATAAGGTCCGGTTTTCAATGCTTCTTCTACAGATTCCGGTGTCGGAATTTCTGTAACAACATCTAACGGCCAGCGGGTATTTCCATTTCTTGCTCCAATTCTCTCACTGTCCAGATAAATGCTTTCTGCATCATAAGGACAGGTAGCTTTTACTTTGCAACCATCAAGACACCTCTTCGTACATCCCTCCGGTGCATTTTCTTCTTTAAATAAATACGTGCTTCCAAAAGAAGATAAAGATTTACATTTTTTATCTGCCAGCCACAGATATAAATCCATATCATGACAGCATTTCTGCAAAATCATTGGACTTGACAGTTCTTTATTTCTCCAGTTTCCTCTTACAAAACTGTGCGCCATATGAAACCATCCTACATTTTCGGATGCATTGATAGAAACAATATCTCCAATCACACCAGAATCCAGGATTTCTTTTACTTTACGGAAAACCGGTGTATAACGTAAGACATGACAGACAACAACTTTGCGGTCACATTCTTTTGCTACTTCTACAATTTCACGGCACTCATCAAGATCCGGCGAAATCGGTTTTTCCAGTAACAGATGGTATCCCTTTCTTAATGCCGGGATTGCCTGCGCTACATGCTGTCTGTCCTGTGTCGTAATAAACATCACATCTGCAAGCTTCTCTTCTTTTAACATTTCTTCTGCACTTGTATAACATCTTTCTTTTGGAACGTGATATTCCTCCGCTACCATTTCCACTTTTTTCGGATTGACATCTGCAATCGCAACAATCTCAATCTTATCCGGATGGATTTTTGCAGCTTTGGCATAAGTATCTTTTCCCCGGCTTCCAAGTCCGGCAAGTGCGACTGTAATTTTATTTGCCATTTCTTCCTCCTCTTTTCTTCTGATGTAGCCTTAAAATCTTTCTGTATTCATATCAAGCTGTTTCAACCCACAATTGAATGAAATTGCTTGTGAATCAAAGAAAAGCGGGTAGAAACAGCTATCCACAATAATAACTGTTTCTTATGCCCGCTTTGGCTCCGCTCATTTTTTTTGATTTATCTGCTTTCGGAAACAATTTCATAACTCTGTTTTCTGAAATCAACTCTTACTTTTGTACCATCAGAAAAACTTGTTTCCTGTACCATGTAATCCCCATTCACCATCTCATGACGCAGCATTTCACATTTTGCAACTTTTTCATGTAAATCAGATACGATTTTACTGCGCTCGATATTTTCTTTCAGACTGAGTTTTACTTTATCATCAAATGCACCATCAAAATTCGGATATGCAGCATCACGAATCAGATACGGTGCTCCGCCGTTTAACAGGGCATAAAGCATATAATCATCTTCATCGCTGACCTTATCCATCATCCATGGTTCAATCACACAATCATGATAAACCAGATTGTATAACGGAACCGGAACGCCCTCTTTTGGAGTTCCGGGCTGTCTCATCATAAAGTCATAAGGTGCATAATGGCAGAAAACCAAACTCGGAACCGCCCAGTCACTCACTTCTTCAGAACTTGGCAGAATTCCGCAAGAGAGCAAATACTCAAAGCATTTTCCTCTGAATTCATAGCAGTCTCTTCTGGTCATGCGATGTTCCGGATTATCACATTCATCACCTTCATTACAGGTGAATACGTCCAGATACGCCCCATCTAATTCTATACCATTTCGTTTTATTTCTCCAAAATTTCGTTTTACATAATAACTTGCCTGTGTCGCACACAGATAAGACTGTGGACCGCCTGCCCATCTTTGATGCTTCGGAATTGTTCCATCCGGCAGCCTGCATGCATAATTTTCATCAAAACTTGGCGCCGCCAAATAATAATCACGGTACTGATCATGGATTCCAAACATATAGCCACACTCATGCATGGTATCTGCAAGCTTTTTCATGCCGTCCCAGCCACCGGCTTCTTTACATGCCGGAAGGTAATCCGGATGTTTATTATCATATCCCGGTTCAGCCCAGCCGTCTAAGTGAAGATAAAGTTTTTTCACTCCGGCCTCATGGATTTCTTTTATCTCCTGCACACGTGTCTCAAACGTTGTCAGGTGATTATTTTTATCCGGATTTTCCGGATCAAAGAAATCAGAATTTTCCTGTACCTGAGTTTTGATTCCTTTATGTACAAATGCACATCCGATTAAATCATTAATGGATGGATTTCTCATTGCTTTTTCAGACAAAGTACGAAGCCTTCCCTGCTCATTTACATACCCTCTGTAAATTTTACAAAGAGTATTATAATCGCAGTCCGATGCAAATGTATAACGCATAATTCTGCGATAATCCATTTTGCCAAGACTTGGTTCAAAATAAACCCCTACGTGTGTATATGGTCCATTCGCCGGATGATTGGCATAATAACCTCCGTTCCATGGTGTCTCACAAATTGCAATATAACCTTCCCGCTCTTTTACCTGACCAAACCACGGCATATAACCGCCCGCAGTTTCAAAAAATCCATTAAACGGAATTGCTCCCAGCTCCGTTTCCCAGTCATTTGGAATGAGCACACCCTGTTCATGTGTCAGCAGTGTATACCATTCTTTGCTTGGATTTGTAAATTCCATTGCTCCAGGCCAGAACAGCTTTTTAATATGAAGTCCTTCTTCTTTTAAAGGAATCCATTCAAAATACACATGTCCGGTTGCACCTTCAATCCAGATTAATGTTTCAAAGCTGTATGGATATTTTTTTCCTTCTTTTTCAAAATCAGAAAATATACTTCTGATTCCGACTCCGATTCCCGTCTGATACGTTTCATGAGAAATTGAAGCTGCCTCGTCAAAGAAAAGCTCTCCTTCCTCACATTCCATATATGGACGGAATCCTTCTTTCCAAGACCACTTTGTCTTTTCTTGTTCCAGTGTCACCATCAGACTTTTTTCGTCCAGACTGACAGCTACTGTCCCCTGTTCAATTTTTCTCATAGCGTAATCCTCAATTTCTACTTTTTTCTACTCTTTTCATCACCTTTAAATATAATTAACAGTATATACAGTTTTTCGGTCAATATGTTGCCTTATTAAATACTTTTCTTGTCTTATTGCATACTTTTTGTTAAAATATCCGCAGGAGGAATACAGATGACCTACATTAAAACCACATTGAAGCGGGAAATCGCAATCGATTCGATTATCACAATCCACTATTTTGAATACATGAAAGACTTTGTCTTTCACGGGGAATCTCATGATTTTTGGGAGTTTCTTTACGTTGATCAGGGAAGCGTCATTGTACAGGCCGGAGAAAATCATTTCCGGATGGAAGCCGGCGATATTATTTTTCATGAACCAAATGAATTTCATGCCATACGTTCCGTCGGAAATTCTTCGCCCAACCTTGTTGTTATGTCCTTTATAACAAACTCTCCTGCCATGAATTTCTTTCGGAAGAAAAATTTCACCCTGAATAAGTCGGAGCGCACTCTTGTCTCCTGCATTTTAAATGCTGCACGTGAAGCCCTTGCCACACCCCTGCATCTGCCCTCGATTGAGCAGGTGAAACTCAAACTCAATGCACCATTTGGCTCACAGCAGATGATTCTGCTCTATCTCGAACTATTTTTAATTACACTCGAACAAAATTATCTTCAGCTTGATGCAAAACCACCAGAACGAAAACGACATTTTCCACTTGCCACTCCAATCGAATTGTCTGATACAAAAGCGCAGAGAATCGAAGAAATCATTCAATATATGCAATTTTGTATCTGTGAACAGCTCAATACGAACCAGATTTGCCAGCATTTTTCCATGAGCCGTTCCTCTTTGCAAAAACTCTTTCAAAAAGAAAAAGGCTGTGGACCGATGGAATATTTTAATCGCATAAAAATTCAGCGGGCTAAGGCAATGATTCGAGATGGAAGTAAGAATTTTACTGAAATTGCAGGATTTCTTTCCTACAGCTCTCCCCAATATTTTTCCAGACAATTTAAAAAATCCACCGGTATGTCACCGATGGAATATGCTTCTTCCGTAAAAGGAATTTCTCAGGCATTAAAAGGGGATGATTAGAATCTGCTCTAATCACCCCTGCTTTTATTTTCCAAAACTTTTTTGTTTTCTTAATTTCACTTCTTATTTTACACGGAATGCTACGACACTACATGCCGGAATTGTAAATTTCAGCCCTTTTTCTGTGATTTCATAAGCAGTAAATGCTTCTTCTGTTACATTTTCCGGTTCTTCAAATGTATTGTAAGCATGCATTTCCTGATTTACAATACTTGCACTGACGTCGGATGGATTCAATTCTGTAAATGCCACTTCTACTTCTTCACTGTCTGTTGTAGAAAGATTATTTAAGGTAATTGTAACAATACCATCTTTATCGATTGATACCGATTCCTGTAATTTCGGCACCTGATATTCTTTTTCCCCTGCATCTAAAGTAGAGTTTCCTGTAATACAGCTTTCTACAAGGTCTGCATCCTGATGGTGACGATACTGATGGAATACGTGATAGGTTGGTGTTAAAATCATCTTTTCCCCTTCTGTTAAAATAACAGACTGTAATACATTGACCATCTGTGCAATACAAGCCATTTTTACACGGTCACAGTGTTTATTGAAGATGTTCAGGCTTAAACCTGCTACTAAGGCATCACGCATCGTATTCTGCTGATATAAGAATCCCGGATTTGTTCCCGGCTCTACAGTAAACCAGCATCCCCATTCATCTACAATCATGCCAACCTCTTTTTCCGGGTCGTACTGATCCATAATTGCACCATGGCGGTTAATTAACTCTTCCATGTACAGAGCTTTCCATAAAGTTTTGTACCATACTTTTTCATCAAAATCAGTTGCGCTTCCTTTGATTTCCCATCCTTCCGGATGTACATAATAATGAAGAGAAAGTCCATCCATAAATCCATGAGCCATTGGCGGCTGTGGTGCTGCATAACAAGTTTTTAATACGCCCTCTGTCCAGAAATAATCTGCAACATTCGCACCTCCACAGACTTTCTTAATCGGCGCAGAATTATCATAATGGCGAACATAAGTCTGGTATCTGCGGTATAAGTTTGCATAGTATTCCGGAGTCATATTTCCACCGCATCCCCAGTTTTCATTTCCGACACCAAAGTAATCGATTTTCCACGGTTTCTCATGTCCGTTTGCTTTTCTTAAATCTGCCATCGGAGAAACACCGTCGAATGTAATGTATTCCACCCATTCGCTCATCTCTCTTACCGTTCCACTTCCCACATTTCCGTTTACATAGGTTTTACAGCCCAACTGTTCACATAATTCAAAAAATTCATGTGTTCCAAAGCTGTTATCTTCTACCACACCGCCCCAGTGTGTATTAATCATTTTCTTTCTGTTTTCTTTCGGACCGATTCCATCCATCCAGTGATATTCATCTGCAAAACATCCACCCGGCCAGCGTAAAAGAGGAATCCGCATCTCTTTTAATGCCTCTACTACATCGGTTCTCATTCCGTTTTTGTTTGGAATCGGAGAATCTTCTCCCACATAAATTCCTTCGTAAATACATCTTCCAAGATGTTCTGCAAAATGTCCATAAATTTCCGGATTAATGTGTCCCTGTTTGTTCTTTTCATTTACATATAATTTTGCCATAAAATCCTCCTGATTTTTACTCCTGTACTCTCGGAATTTTCACCTCAGTCGGTAAGCTTCCGACTTAAGATAGCTCCTCCATGGGATGCGCATCTTTCTTCTTTCCATCACTATATTGGATGTTGACTTCGATTGCAAGTGGTTTCTGAATTTTTTGCTGATTTCGGGCTTTTTTGCCCCATTTTCCATACAAGTCGTCCAACATCCTATAAGTTGTATGTGATTTTCGTCAAAAAAGAAGCCCTGATACAAGTTTTTTCACTAACTTGTACCCGAGCTTCTTTTCTTAGTTTTTACTCATTCTAAATCACTGTCAAGCGGATATTCGCAATCCGCTTTCGCTATTTGGTTAAAAAATCCTAATCTTAAGCATTTAATGGATATTTATCTGTCAGCTGTTTTACAATCGCTTTTGCTTTTCCAATATTTTCCTTATCTTTTACCATAAGTGCAATTGCCTCTGCAATCTGGTCCATATCTTCTTCATTCATTCCACGTGAAGTTACTGCTGCTGTTCCAAGTCTGACACCACTTGTCACAAATGGAGATTCAGGGTCGTTTGGAATTGCATTTTTATTACAGGTAATATTTGCTTCATCAAGCAGATTCTCCATTACTTTTCCGGTAATTCCTGTTCCTCTTAAATCAACCAGCATCAGGTGATTCTCTGTTGTTCCGGAAACAATGTTAATGCCTCTCTTTAAGAGTCCGTCGCACAATGCTTTTGCATTTTTCACGATGTTCTGCTGATAAACTTTGTATTCCGGTGAAAGTGCTTCTTTAAAGCAGACCGCTTTTGCTGCAATTACGTGCATCAAAGGACCACCCTGAATACCTGGAAATACTGCTTTATTAAAATTAAACTGTTTTGCAATCTCAGCACTGCTCATAATCATACCGCCTCTTGGACCTCTTAATGTCTTATGAGTGGTTGTAGTTGTTACATGCGCATAAGGAATTGGACTTGGATGTACACCTGCTGCCACAAGACCTGCAATATGAGCAATATCGACCATTAAATATGCGCCAACTTCATCTGCAATCTCACGAAATTTCTTAAAATCAATCACACGGCAGTATGCACTTGCACCGGCTACAATCATTTTCGGTTTTGCTTCAAGCGCAATCTTTCTGACTTCTTCATAATCAATCACACCTTCATCATTGACTCCATAAGGAACAATTTTAAAATATGCTCCTGAGAAGTTTGCCGGACTTCCGTGTGAAAGATGTCCGCCATGTGCAAGGTTCATTCCCATTACGGTATCTCCCGGCTTCAGCATCGCAAAGAACACTGCCATGTTTGCCTGTGCACCGGAATGAGGCTGTACATTCACATATTCGCACCCGAAGAGTTCTTTCGCTCTCTCAATTGCAAGACGTTCCACTTCATCTACACACTCGCACCCACCATAGTACCGTTTTCCCGGATAACCCTCTGCATACTTATTGGTTAAAGGACTGCCCATAGCTGCCATAACTGCCT